>Ga0326597_10000268_pt1 | contig 98356 bp, 86 predicted proteins | sample RVTome_12_FD_203789 | JGI IMG/M metagenome (GOLD analysis project Ga0326597, IMG submission 203789) | Soil microbial communities from uranium-contaminated site in the Upper Colorado River Basin, Wyoming, United States - RVT100D185 | ecosystem: Environmental > Terrestrial > Soil > Contaminated >...
CCAAGACCCATCAGACCGTGCGGCCGTTCTTCGTGCTGAAGACGAAGGTCGAGAAGGACATGAAGGACAAACACGACTTCGGCACCATCGTCGACGTCAGCGCCACGCCGCAGCCGGCCGATTTGAACGAGTGCAAGGACATCGGCGGCTTCTAGGGCACAATCGCCGCCCGCGACGGGACCGTTTCCGGACCAAAAGCCGGGGACGGTCCGGTCCCGGCGGCTTGCGCTCCGGGCGAAGGGTCCCCGTCACATGGAAATCCTGATTGCAAGCCAGGTCCTCAACGGCTTCGCAACCGGGATGCTTTACGCGCTGGTCGGCGTCGGGCTGACGCTGGTGCTCGGCGTGCTCAACATTCCCAACTTCGCCCACGGCACGCTTTACGCCTTCGGCGCCTATTTCACCTACACGGCGGCGAACCTGACGGGGTCGTTCTATCTCGGCATCCTGATCGGGCCCCTGCTCGTCGTCCTGGTCGGCTTCGTGATCGAAAGCCAGGGCGTGCGGCGGCTCTACCGGGCGCATCACGATTATCAGCTGCTGTTCCTGTTCGCGATCGCGCTGATCCTGCAGGAGGCGGTGATCCTAATCTGGGGCCCGGTCGGGTTTTCCCTGCTGCCGCCGCCGATTCTTGGCGGCGCGGTCGACCTCGGGTTCGTGGTCTATCCGAAATACCGCCTCGCCTTGATCCTGTTTACGACGCTGATCGTGGTGGCGCTGTATCTGTTCCTGACCCGCACCAACGTCGGGGCGATCGTGCGCGCCGGCATCGAGAACCGCGAGATGGTGTCGGTGCTCGGCGTCGACATCAACAAGGTGTTCCTGCTGACCTTCGGTCTCGGCGCCTATCTGGCGGGACTGGCGGGCGGCCTGTCGACGCCGATCATGGGCCTGACGCCGTCGATGGGCCTCGACATCCTGCCAATCGCCTTCGTGATTGTGGTCGTCGCCGGGCTCGGCAGCATCCTCGGCGCCATCGCATCCGGCATCCTGATCGGCCTAGCGCAAAGCCTGACGACCATCTGGTGGCCGGAAGCCGCCAACGTCGTGATCTATTTGCTGATGGGCCTGGTTATTATCCTCCGGCCGCAAGGCCTGTTCGGAACCCGTTAACCGATGGCGGAGCATGGTTCGATGAAGAGCACACAACCGATAAAGGACGCCACCGGCAGGACGGGCGGGGGCGCCGCGGCGACGCTGTTCAGCCCGGCGGCGATCGCCTTCATCGTCGTCGCCATCGTGGTGCTGCCGGTCATCCAGCGGCCGGTGGTGGCGGCCGAGATCCTGGTCCTCGGCATCGCCGCGGTGGCGATGAATCTGCTGATCGGCTACACCGGCATGCTGTCGTTCGGCCAGGCGATGTTCTTCGGCATCAGCGCCTACATCACCGGCATCCTGGTGACCAAGGCCGGCGTTTCGGCCTTCGTCGCCATTCCCGTCGCGGTCGTTGCCACTGGGGTCGTCGCGGCGCTGGTCGGCGCCTTCTGCGTGCGCCGTAGCGGGCTTTACTTCATCTGTATCACCTTCGCCTTCAACCAGATGTTCTATTTCATCGCCTATTCGTGGACCGGCATGACCGGCGGCGAGGACGGCCTGCCCGGCATCGCCCGGCCGGCGATCATCGCCGACCCGATCTCGTTCTACGTGTTCACCGCTGCGGTGTTCGTCGCCGCGCTCGTGGTTTTGAAGAAAATCGTCGATTCGCCGACGGGACGCATCCTCCAGGCGATCCGCGACAACCCTAACCGGGCGGCCGCCACCGGCCACGACGTCGGCCGCTACAAGCTGGTCGCGTTCACCATCAGCGGCACCTTCATCGGACTGGCCGGCGCCGTTTTCGCGTTCATTTACGAGATCATGCCGGTCGACAAGATCCATTGGTTGTTTTCGGGCGATCTGGTGTTCATGACCCTGATCGGCGGCACCGGCAGCTTCATCGGGCCGGTGATCGGCGCCGCGTTCTATACGTTCCTGCAGGAGACGGTCAGCCTGTTCTGGGACCGCTGGCCGATGGTGCTCGGCACCGTGTTCGCGCTGGTGGTGCTGTTCTTCCGCACCGGCGTGATCGGCATCGTCGAGGCCGGCTATGAAAGGTTCTGGCGCGAGCGCGAAAAGTCGGCCAATCCATGACCGCGATACTGACCTGCAACCGCTTGAGCAAGCACTTCGGTGCCCTGAAGGCGGTGAACGAGGTCGACCTCAGCGTCGAGCAGGGGTCGCTGCATTCGGTGATCGGGCCCAACGGCGCCGGCAAGACGACGCTGTTCAACTGCATCACCGGCGAGCTGCAGCCGACCTCCGGCGAGACCATATTCGACGGTCAGGTGATTACGGGCAAGAAGCCTTTCGAGTTGCCGGCGCTCGGCATCGCGCGGTCGTTCCAGCGCACCAGCGTGTTTCCGCGCCTCAGCGTCAGCGAGAACGTCTGGGTATCGGCGTTTCCGGAATACGCGGCAGGCGGGATCGAATTCCTCCGCCACGCCGACGCGGACGAACGCGTGCGCGATGCGATAGCCGCGACGCTGGCCGAGGTCGGCCTCGCCGACTATGCGAACGCGCCGCCGACCGAACTCGCCCACGGCGACCAGCGGCTCCTCGACTTCGCCATCGCGCTGGCGCCGAAGCCCCGGCTGCTGCTGCTCGACGAGCCGACCGCCGGCCTGTCGCGCCAGGACACCCAGCGGGTGATGCACCTGATCCAGGGTCTGAAGGGCCGCTACACTCTGGTCCTTATCGAGCACAAGATGGATGTGGTGATGACGATTTCCGACCGCATCACGGTGATGTATTTCGGCCAGGTGTTGAGCGAGGGCTCGCCGGCCGAGATCCGCAAGGACCCGAAGGTCCGCGAAGCCTACCTCGGGAAGCGGGCATGAGCCTCAGCATCAAGCGCATCAACGCCTATTACGGCAACTTTCACGTCCTCCACGACGTGTCGCTGGAGATCGAGCGCGGCGAGTTGCATGCGCTCCTCGGCCGCAATGGCGCCGGCAAGACGACGACGCTGCGCACGGTGTTCGGGCTGATGGAGAAGTGGACCGGCACGATCGACCGCGACGGCGAGTCCCTGGGCGGCCAGGCGCCGCATCGGATCAACCAAGCCGGCCTCGCCTTCGTGCCGGAATACCGCGGCATCTTCTCGGACCTGACGGTGCGCGAGAACCTCACCATCTCGACGCACGAGGCAACGGAATGGCCCGCCGAGCGCATTCTCGATCTGTTTCCGGCCCTGAAGCCGCTGCTCGGTCGCAAGGGCGGCAATCTCTCGGGCGGCGAGCAGCAGATGCTGGCGATCGGCCGGGCGCTGATCTCGTCCCCGAAGTTCCTGCTGCTCGACGAGCCATCGCAGGGGTTGGCGCCGATCATCGTCGAGAGCGTCATCGACACGCTGCACCACCTGCGCGGCGAGCAGATCGGCATCCTGCTGGTCGAGCAGAACGTTGAGATCGCTCTCGACATCGCCGATAAGGCGTCCATCATCGAGCAGGGCGAGATCGTGTTCCACGGCACCGCCGCCGAGGCGCGCGCCAACACGCAGATGATGGACACCTACCTGTCCGTCGGCTGAGCGGGGAATTTCATGGACACCGCCAAGAAACACCGCGCCTACGTCAAGGATCCGGGCCGCGTGCGGGCCCTGGCCGCCGCCATCGTCGACGGTTCGCTGACCTCGACCGCCCTGGTGCAGGCCTGTCTCGATCGCATCGACGCCGTGCAGCCCGAAATCGAGCCGTGGCGCGAGCTCGACGCCGACCGCGCGCTGGCGGTGGCGACACGCCGCGACGACGAGGCCCGCAAGGGCCGCCCGCGCGGACTGCTGCACGGCATACCGGTCGGCATCAAGGACATCATCGACGTCGCCGGGCTGCCGACCCGGTGCAACAGCCGCTGGCGCGCCGACATCGCGCCGGCCATCGCCGACGCCGAAGTGGTGGCGGCGTTGAAATCCGCCGGCGCCGTCGTGCTCGGCAAGGTCCACACCACCGAGTACGCGTTCTTTGATCCGTCGCCGGCGCGCAACCCGCACAACCGCGACCATACGCCGGGCGGGTCGTCGAGCGGCTCGGCCGCCGCCGTCGCCAGCGGCACCGTGCCGGTGACGCTGGGCACCCAGACCATGGCGTCGGTCAACCGGCCGGCCGCCTATTGCGGCATCGCCGCGTTCAAGCCGAGTACGCGGTCGCTCAGCACCTACGGCGTGGCGCCGCTGTCGATTCTTTACGACACCGTCGGCTTCTTCGGCTGGAGCGTCGACGACGCCGTCTACGCCTACGAAGCGGCGGCGCCGGCGTTCGCGGCGGCGCGCGGCGGTTCCACGGCCGCCGGCAGGGCGACCATCGTCACCCTCGACGATCCGCTGATTGCCGACGCCGATGCCGACGCGGCGGCCGTGTTCCGACGCATTGCCGACGTCCTCCGGGACGCCGGCTTCCCGGTCGTCTCGCGGCCGGCGCCGACGCCGTTCGAGCGAATCAACGCGCTGCACTGGTCGACCATGGTCTACGAAATCGCCCGCGCCCACGCCGGGCTGCTGGAGCTGCCCGAGGACAAGGCGGTCGGCGCCAAGCTGCGCCAGGCGATCGAGCAGGGCCTGGCGATCCCCGCCGACACCTATCTCGACGAGCGCGCCGAGCTCGACCGAATCCGGGGCGAATTCTTCCACGCCTTTGCCGACGCCGGCGGCTTCCTGTGGCCGGCGGCCCCCGGCCCGGCGCCGGCCGGCCTCGAATCGACCGGCGACCCCAAGTACATCGCGCCGTGGACGGTCCTCGGCGGGCCGATCGTCACGCTGCCCGCCGGCACGACCGCCAACGGCCTGCCGCTCGGCTGCATTCTCGCCGGCCGGCCCGGCCGCGACGCCGAGATGGGCGCTCTGGCGCGACGGGCGGCCGACGCGGTGAACGCCGCGTCCTGACGGCACCAACCGGCGAATCGACGACGACAATAATGCTGTTTCCGGCGCCCGGCGGCGCCGCCGGTCAGCGTTCGCTGGATCCGGGCGCGGGGGCTTCCCCGCTCGCGGCCGGGGCGGAGTCATCCCCCGCCGGCGCGTTCATTGCCTGCCGGCGGGCTGTCCGTTCCGCCTGCAGCTTCAATTTTTCCAACTTCTTCCGGTGCTTCTTCTTTTCCCGTTCCGAGCGCTCGAATCGATAGTTCGGTGTTCGCCGCATCGGCGATCCTTTCACTGCTATCCCTGATGTCGTTCCGCCCGCCAGAAGACCACACCGCGGCCGGCGAGGAAAGGCCGGCGCTCGCCGATAGGGCCACGGCGCCGCGCCTAGCGCCCCCGCACCGTCTCCCGGCGGCCGCCCGCCTATCGACTCCGGCGGCGGCTTGGCGTACCCTTCGTGCCGTCCGAGGCCGGCGATTCAACGATCCGGCCGCGGTCGGGGGTGGTGATCGGGAGAGACGGCGGCCGATGCAATCCTATAACCTGTCGAAGCTCAGCATCCTGGTGCTGGAGAAGCATCTGCTGATCCGCAACCTATTGACCGAGGTGTTCCGCGAGTTCGGCGTCTCGACGGTGATGAATACGCCGGATCCCAAGGTTGCGTGGGAGATGTTCCAGCAGTTTCCGCTCGACCTGATCCTCAGCGACTGGTCCGAGGGTCTCGACGGCATGGAGTTCCTCGAACGGTTGCGGCAAAGCCCGGACAGCCGCAATCCCTTCATCCCGGTGATCGTCTGCACCGCCAATACGGAATACACGGACGTCTGCCGCGCCCGCGACGCCGGCATGACCGACTTCCTGGCCAAGCCGGTGTCGGCGAAGACGATCTATTCGCGCATCTGCGCCGCGATCGAGAATCAGCGGCCGTTCATCCGGGTCGAGAATTTCTTCGGGCCCGACCGCCGCCGCCACGCCGACGACCTGTTCGGCGGCCTCAACCGCCGCCAGCGGGCGTAGGTCCCAAACCTCTGACCCCGTCATTCCCGCGCACGCGGGAATCCAGCGACACGGCCTTCCCGTCACTCCCTCCGTCATCGCCCGGCGCAGCCCGGGCGATCCAGGGATCATTAAGACTGGATGCCCCGGACTTCGCCGGGGCATGACGGAGGAGGAAGCACAGCGCCATTCCCGCCGCCGCCCCGCTCGGCGTAGAATGGCGGCCATGGACATCGAACCATGATCTCGGAGACGGCGACGATCAGGCAGGCGCGACCGGGCGACGCCCGGTTGATCGCGCGGATCGAGGTGGAGACGTGGCGCGACGCCTACCCGACCCTGGTGCCGCCGGGCTATCTGCTTCACCGCCTCGACGCGCGGCTGGGCGCCGAACGCTGGCGCCGGCGGATCGTCGGCGGCGAGGCGGTGATCGTCGCCGCGGCGGCGGGCGGCGGTGGCGCGGTCGTCGGCTACGCCACCTGGGGGCCTGCGCGCCTAAGCTGCGTTTCGCCGGCCGGCCAACTCTACGAACTCTACGTGGCGCCGTCGGCGCGCGAGCGCGGCATCGGCCGCCGGCTCGTCCGCGCCGCCGCCGAGAGGATGCTCGACGCCGGCATGGCGGCGATGGCGGTCGAGGTGCTGGAAGGCAATCCGGCGCGCTGGTTCTACGCGGCGCTCGGCGGCCGGCTCGCCGCCCGCGGCCGGCACGGGTTCGCCGGCAAGCCGCTGCCGACGGTGGTCTACGTCTGGGACGACCTTCAGGTGGTGGTTGCGGCGCGGCTTCCCAAAGTCCCCTAGCGCATGGCCGGGGCGGCCGCGCCGCCGCCTAGCCGCCGACAGCCGGCATTCTGCGCTTGTGCAGCATCGGCATCACCTCGAAATAGGGCCGGATCACCGGCGATTCCGCGGCCTCGAATTCCTCGAGCGAACCGTCGAACAGCACCTTGCCCTGATGCAGCAGCACGGTGCGCGGCTTCAACCGGTTCAGCAGATCCTTGTCGTGGGTGATGATGATGCTGGTGCGCGCCGGCTGGCCCGGGCGCTCCTCGTCGTGGGTGGCGACGATCAGGTCGTGGATGTGGGCGGCGCTGGTCGGATCCAGCCCGGTGGTCGGCTCGTCGTAGAACAGCGTCACCGGGTTCATGCTGAGCGCGCGGGCGACCGCGAGGCGCTTCGCCATGCCGCCGGAAAGGCCCTCGGTTGCGCTCGCCAGGAACCCGTCGTCGTCGGGCAGATCGACCGCTTTCAACACCCGGCGGGCGATCATCCCGATGTCGTCGTCGCCGAGGTTCTTCACCTCGCGCAGCCACAGCGCGATGTTCTCGAACACGCTGCCGGAGAACAGCGCATTGCGCTGGAACACCACGCCCCAGTGCATGTGGATGCGGTCGACTTGGTCGGTGTCGATTTTGGCAAGATCGACCAGCGGCCGCGCCGGCAGCGAATGGTCGGTCACCCGCACCCGGCCACGATCGGGCGCGAGCTGGCCCAGGATATGGTTGATCAGCACGGTCTTGCCGCAGCCGGAGCCGCCGACGACGGCGAGCACGTCGCCGCGGCGCACCGTGAGATCGACGCCGGCCAGCACCCGCTTGCCGTCGAACGCCTTGTGCAGGCCGTCGATTGCGATTTCCACCGCCGCCGGCGGCGGTTTGGCCGTATCGTCGCTGGCATCCATCGCCGCACCGTAGCGGATCGGCGGGCGGGCTGGAAACCCCGGCGGGAACGGAATGTCGGCTAGGAGCGGCCGGCCGGGCGGGCCGGCGCGGCCTCGGCTTGCGGCCGGGCGGCGGGCGTGGCGCCGGGTGCGGCCGGCGGCGCCGCGCCGCCGGCGGGTGGTTGTCCGGCAGCGGGACCGGCGCCGGCGGCCGGCGTTTTCGGCGGCGTCTTGGCCGGCGCCTTCGTCTTGGCGCCTTTCGGTTCGTCGGGCGTCACCGAATCCATGAGGCTGCGGCCCGGCACCAGTTCGCTCAGGCTCTGCGTCTTCAGGCGCTGGCGATAGGCGCCGAGGAACGACTTGAACTGTTCGACCTGCTGCACCACGGCCGCGACGTCGCCGGGTCGGACCAGGCCCTCGGTCGGTGACGTCGAGATCAGCCGGAAGGCGTCCTTCAGCGGCGTCTTGTCCATCTCGGCGGCGTAATCGTCGCGCACCCGGACGAGCGCGCGTTCGTTGCCGCTCAGCGTCAGCGCGATGGCGTAGTTCAGCACATGGCTGGCCTGCTCGATGTCGAGCGGCTGTCCCGGCTTGGCTTCGGTGACGCGTAACATGCGGCGCATGGTCTGGGCGACGTTGTTCCAGTCGCGGGCGTTCCAGAACACCTCGGTGCGCAGCAGCTCGGCGTCGCGGCTGTTGTCGCCGATCAGGATGTCGAGGGCGCGCTGGCTGTTGTTCTTGCCGATCTCGCTCTTGGCCCTGAGGTGGCGGCGCTGCGTCTGCAGCGTATCCGGCATCCCCGGCGCCTCGGTTTCGCTCAGCACCTGCAGCGCCTGGTCGTACTCGCGCCCGAGGATGTGGATCAGCGCCAACTGGGCGCCGACCCGCGCCTTGTCGACGCCCTGCAGGCGGAAACTGACCTGGTTCGCAAGCAGGTTCGTTGCGCGGTCGATGAGGTCGACGCCGACCAGCCGGTCGGCCAGGTGGCGGATCATCTCGTCGCCGCGGGCGCCGGCCGGCGTCAGCTCCTTGAATTCCTCGTAGACGGCGAGTGCGGTCACTGGCGCGATGTCGTCGGCGGCGTCTTCGAGGAACAGCTTGGTGAAGGCGTCGGACATCGCCTGGGTGATCGCCGGCGCCTCGGGATGGGTGCGGAAATAGGTCGCCGCCTGGCGGTATGCGGTGAGCCCCTCGCGGTAGCGGTTGTCCTCGATGTAGAGCTGGCCGAGGCGGCGCAGCAGCCGGAATTCGAACTCGTCGCCGCGCCAGGCGAAACGCATCTTCTCCAGCTCGGCGATCGCCTGGGCGCGGCTGATACGCTCCAGCCGCAACAGCAACTCAGCGCGCGCCACCACCGCCTTGGCGGCGCTCGGGCGGTGGGACCCGGTGATGACGCTCTCATATTTGGCAATCGCCTCGTCGAATTTTTCCTCCTGCTCGAAGATGCGGCCCTCCTCGTAGTCGAGCTGCGCCTTTTCGATGCGGTTCAGGCTGTCGATCCGGATGATGTCGATGAAATGCTTGGCCTGCTTGAGGTCGCCCTGACTGAGCGCGGTTTCCATCACTACCGTGCCGAGCGGCACCTTCAGCGACTTCGGATACGGCTGGATGATCGGGCCGGTGCGCTTCAGTTGCTCCGCCGCGCCGTCGAGATCGCCGGCGGTGGCGCGAGTCGCCGCCAACCAGAACGTCGCCTCGTCGTTGCCGCGCAGGCTGGCATGGCTGAACTCCGCGTGCGCGTCTTCGAGGCGGCCGATCATGTACAGCGCGCCGCCGCGCAACAGGCGGACTTCCGGGTCGGTCTCGGCCTCGGGGCGGTCGGCGACGACGCGCTTCAGCACCGCCAGGGCTTCGGCGTGAAATCCGTTGGCGAAATAGAACCGCGCCAGGTCGAGGCGACCCTGGTAACGCTTGTCGATGTCGGGCTGGGCGGCGGCGACCGTCAGCGCCTGCAGGCGCGGCGTGAACGCGGCCAGGCTCTTGACCCCCCACGGCTCCAGCTTGAGCACCCGGGTCAGCGGCCGCAGCGCCCCGAGCTTGGCGCGCGCCGCGGCTTCCGGCGATACGGCCGAGATCTTGAGCTCGCTGACGCTGGTCACCTCGACGCCCTCGCGCATCGGGTTGACACGGATGTCGTCGGCCGTCGGCTGCACGACGACGCCCTGGGCGGTCGGCAGGAACCGCATCTGCGGATAGACGTACTCGAACGCCACGCCCTGGCCGAGCGGGATCACCGGCACGATCACCAGGTTGTCGCCGACTTCCGGGTCGATGACGCCGATCGGCGCGCCGGGCTCGGGCACCGGCAGGAACAGACGCGCGCCAACCGGCGATTCCGGCTGCGACGTGATGGTCAGCGGCGTTTCGGGCTCCAGCGGCTGCTTGCGGAAATCCAACAGCCACGCCAAGCCGTCGCGCCGGACGCCGGGATTGACGCCGCCGACGGTCGCGATGCGCAGCACCGTGCCGTTGGTGGTGCCCATCTGCTCGATGCCGCGGATCAGGTTGCCGCCGGTCTTCATCAGCGCGTTGACGTCGATCGGCGCCGCCTTGTCGAACGCCACCCACAGGGTGCCGGCGCGGCGGAATACGGCGGCGCCGACCGGGTCCTTCCAGTCGATCCGCAGTGTCACCGCGTCGCCGGGCGCGACCTTCGGCGTCGCCGGCGCGGCGGTGGCGGCGGGAACCGCGGCGGCAGCGGCGGCGGGGCGCGCCTGTTGCGGCGCCGACGCGGCGGCCGGTTGCGACGGCGGCGCCAGCGCCGGTCGGGTTGCGGCAGTGCCCGTCACGGTAGCCGGGGCGGTGCCCGGGGCGGTCGCGGTGGCCGGCGCGGCGGCGGACGCCGACGGCGCCGAGGCGCGCCCGGGCGTCAGCGTCGGCGCGGCCGCCGCTGGGGTGGGTTTCGCCGGCGCGGTGGCGGCGGTGATCGCCGGCGGTGCCGGCGTCGTCGCCGGCGATGGCGATGGCGCCGCCGTGCGCGGCGTCAGCCGCGTTGGCTGGCCGGCAACGGGGGGTGGTGCATCCTCCTGGGCGGCGGTAGCCAGGGCCGGCGCCTGGCGACGGGCGGCGGCGCCGGTGGCGGTGGCGCTGCCCGGCGCGGCGGCGGCCGGCGGCGGCGCCAGAGTCTCGGCGGTAACCCCGGCGGTCGGCACCGCCTGCGGCGGCGGCGCTTGCGGTCCGCTGGCCGCCGGCGCCGCGGCGCGGGCGGCTTCGGCCGGCTTGCTTTCGGGCTTGTCCTCGGGTTTCGCCGCGGCCGCCGCGGGCGCATCCGGCGGCAACGGTCCGGCGGCGTCGCCGCCGCTCGGACGGCCGATGTCGAGCACGATCTTGGTACCGGCCAGGAAGTGCTTGAGCCCGGAGCTCTTCGGCACGGCGAGCGTCACGGTGACGCTGTCGTCGCCGACGCGGGCGCGGGCGCCGCCGATGAACGGCGGCGGCGGCGTCAACGCTTTGAGGTCGAGCGCCGCGTCGCGGCTGAAGGTGATGGTGGCGACGCCGGCATCCTGCTTGACGCTGTAGGGCACGCTCGTGGGCCAATCGAACACCAGGCGCGTGTAGTCGGGATGGCGCCCGGTGCGCACCCGCACCGTCGGCAGGCCGGACGCAGCCGGCGCCGCAGCGGCCGGCGGTTCGGGCGACGCGGCGGCGGCCTTGTCGCCGGCCGGCGCCTTGTCGACGATTTCGACGATCACGGCACTGCCGGAATCGAAGGCAAAGACGTCGACGTCGCTCTTCAGGGCGAAGCTGACGCTGCGGCCGTCGCCGCCCGGGGTGACGGCGCCGACGTACTTGCCGAGGGTGCGCGTCACGCGGCCATAATCGGCCTCGATCGGACGCCCGAAGCGAAGGGTAAGACGGCCGCCGGCGACCGACGAGTCGAACGTCACCGGCGCGTTCCAGGCAAACACGATACGGCCCATGTCGGCGCGCAACGCCGCCTGAACGTTGACCGGCTCGGCCCGCGCCGCGGCGGCGGCGACGCCGATCGCGAGTGCGACCGCGACGGCGGCGATCCGGCGCGGCGTCATGGCGCGCCTCCCGCGGTCGGCCGGACCACGATCTCGATCCGCCGGGCGACGGCGGCGCCGCCGTCGGCGGCGTCGGCGAAGCCGAAGGCGATGATGTCGTCGGTATAGCCGGACTGACGGAGCGCGTTGGCGACGGTCGCTGCCCGCGCCGTCGCGAGCTCCCACGCGGACGCGTAGCCGCGCGCCGCCTGGGCGATGTCGGCGTGGCCGCTGACGGCGATCTGATTGCCGATGTTGCGCAGCACGCCGCCGAACAGGAATAACGCTTGGCGGCCGTCGGCGGTCAATCCGGAACCGTCGGTCTCGAACAGCAAATCGCCCGAAAGCGAGATCACCAGCCGGTCTTCGAGTCGCGCGATCCGGCCCCTGGAAAGCAGTTCATGGCCGGCGATCGCATCGCCGAGCACCGCGGTCAGGTAGTCGAGGTCGATGGCGCGCTGGCGGAAGATGGTGCCGATGTTGAACGCCGAACTCGGCGCCGGCACGGTCTTCGTTTCCTCGGGCCGCAAGGTCTGCGACAGCGAGTCGATGATGCTCCGCCATTCCGTGAGCTTGACATTCGACATCGCGAACAGCATGACGAAGAACGTCAGCATCAGCGCCACCAGGTCGGTAAAGGTGATCAGCCATACCCTGGTGCCGTGTTCCGGCGGCGGGATGTTCAACACGAATTTCTGCTCGCCGATGTCCACTGCCGTGCCCTGTCGTTGTCCCGTGCCGGTCATTGCGCCTGCCTATTCTCGTCGCTGGGGCGGACGTAGAAGCGGATGGCGACCGCGTCGCGCTCGCCCGGCCGCAGCCCGATCGACAGATTGGCCGGCGGCGCGCCGCGCGTCAGCATTTCCCGCGCGAATGCGCCGGCGCGGGCCATTTCCAGCGATTGCTCGACCGGCAGCATGCGGTCCGAAGGCCGGCCGGCGGCCATCACGAATTCCATGTCGAAGCGCAGGCCCGGAGGGCGCGCGCCGAGCGCCGCGACCACCCGGTCGAGGAACGGAAGCGCGGCCGGTCTTACCCGCGCCTCGCGATCGGCGAACAGCGCGCCGGCCGGCATCTCGACCTGCATCAGCCGGCCGGGCTTGACGATTTCGACCTTGGCGACCTGGAACGCGGATGAAAACAGGCCGGTGATCTTTTCCTGGAACGCGCTGCCGCCGAGAATTTCGCCTTCCTTGGCGGTGAAGTCGCTGGGCTCGGCGCCGGCCGGTACGATCTCCGTGAACGTCGACGTCAGGCTCTGCATCACCGCCTTGGATTTTGTCGCCTCGACGGTGGAAATGGAGACCAGGACGATGAAAAACGCCAGCACCAGCACAAACAGCGACAGGAACACGAAGACGACGCCGCGTTGGCTGTCTTGTTCCGTTGGCGTCGGTTGCAGGATGTCGTCCATGCTGCCCCAATTTTCATTGCCGGGCGGCAACCCGCCGCCCCGGAAATACCCGACTCAAAAATTCCCGAGAACGCCGACCAGCGTCCGCTTCAGGGAATCCGCCGTCAACGGCTTTAAGATCATGGTGTCGACGCCGGCCTCCTTGGCCACCGTCAGCTTGTCCTTCTGCGTCTCGGCGGTGACCATGACGAACGGCAGGTGCTGCAGCTTCTTGTCGGCGCGCATTTCGCGCACCAGATCGATGCCGGTCATCGGCTCCATCTGCCAATCCGAGATCACCAGGTCGAAATCGCCGGCCCGCAGCTTGGCCAGTGCCTCGCTGCCGTCGGCGGCTTGGTCGATGTTGCGAAAATTAAGCTGCTTCAGGAGATTGCGCAGCACGCGCAGCATCGCCTCGATGTCGTCGACGATGAGGACGTTCATGTTGAGATCAACGGCCATGCCCCACTCCCCCGATGGGTCGACGCCGTGCCGCGGGCACCCGCGCGCATCCTGCCCCCCACCGGGCCGGAGGCGCGCCAACGGAGAATTTAGGGCGGCAATGCTTAATGGGCGGTAAACCGGGACCGGTTGGCGGGCGCCGCAAGGAGATTATCCGCCGACCTGGCCGCCGCCGCGGGGCAACTGCCTGAGCCGCGCCAGCTCGACCGTCATTTCGCGGGCCTTCTCGGGGTTCATCTTGGCCATGATCGGCGACAGCTTCCGCTCTTTCATCCGTTCCGCCACCTCGAGCAGAATGTCCATCTCCATGTCCTCGAATATCTTGGCCGCTTCCTTCGGCTTCATGTTCTCGTAAATCTTGACCAGGCTGAGCAGTTTGGCGTCCTGCTGCGCGTCGAACGTCTTGATCAGGCCATTGATGGTTTCGCGCAGAACCTTCAGCTCCTCGATCTTTTTGTCGATCCGGGCTTCGGCGGCGGTGAGCAGGCCGGTGCGGATCTGCAGTTCCTGCTCGCGCGATTCGAGCACCCGGCGGCGCTCGGCCAGGTGTTGCAGCAGGTCGATTTCGGCCTGCGTCAGCAGCGTCGGATCCTCGGTCACCAGCTTCGACGGCGCCGGTTGCGCCGTCGCGGCCTCGGCGGCGGCTTCGGCGCCCGGCTTGGCGGCGTCCTTGGCGGCTTCCTTGGCGCCTGGCTTGGCGGCATCCTTGGCGGCGTCCTTGGCGCCCGGCTTGGCGGCGTCCTTGGCGCCTGGCTTGGCGGCGGCCGGGGCGCCGGGCTTGGCGGCGGCCGGCGTTGCGGCCGGCTTCGCCGCCGGTTTTGCCGCGCCCGCACCTGGGGCGGCAGCAGGCTTGGCGGCGGGCTTGGCGCCCGGCTGGGCGCCGGCCTGCGCCAGCGCGTCGGCGACCTGGATGGTGCCCTTCATCAGTCCGTCGAACCCTTCCCAGATGTCGCCGATCTTGACCGTCAGCATCAGGGTGGCGGCGAATATGGTCAGCGGGAGGAAGCGGATCCTGGAAAGCAGTCTCATCATCGCATTGTCCTTGGCTTGCCGTCGGCGCGATCCCGACGCTTCAGTTTGCCGAGCGAAGCGCCCGCAACAATTCGCGCTCGGCCTGTGAGCGGCCGTCGTCTTGTTGCGACCTTGCCGGCGCCGCGGCCGGCGGCGGAGAGGACTCGGCGGCCGCTTGCCGGTCGGCCCGAACCTTGACGCCGACGGTCTCGCGCGTCACCCGCACCAGGTCCTCCAGGCTGTCGGCCGCTTGGCCGCCGCGGTCGATCAGGAACGCCAGGTCGTCGCGCAACGCCTGCGCCTTGTCGATGCGCTCCTGCAGCAGGTCCGCGGTCTTCTTGAGCTTGACGATGCTGTCCTCGGCGCGGGCCGTCGATTCGCCGAAGCTGGCGGCCAGCTTCTCGAGTTGCGCCTTGTCGCGGCGCAGCCTGCCGAGCCGCTGGTTGAGAACGATGGCGTAGCCGATGGTAACGACCAGGAGAACAGCGACCAGAACGTCGACGATCAACGAATAGGGCACGACGACACCTTACCTTCCGTCTTCTTGCTTCCGCAGGTGGCCCGCGGCCACCGTCGTTCCTGTGCCGGCGCGATGGCCGGCCACCCGTTCAGGTGCGGGGCGCTTTTTCGATCTTTTCCTGAATCTTGATGGCGATCTTCTTGCCCTTGCGGCCCATCTTGCCGGTATACATGGCGACGTCGCCGCAACGCAGCGAAACCAGGCTGTCGGGCGTGGCGCTGAACATGATGCGCGAGCCGACCTTGAGGTCGAAGACGTCGCTCAGGCGCATGGTCTGCTGGTCGACGACGGCTTCCAGATCGACGTCGGTCATCCACAGCTCTTCCGCAAGGTGGGTCTCCCAGATCGAGTCGCGGCCGAACTTCTCGCCCATGAACATCTGCAGCAACAGCTCGCGCACGGGCTCGAGCGTCGCGTAGGGCAGCAACAGCTCGAGGCGGCCGCCGCGGTCTTCCATGTCGATGCGGAGCCGGGTGACGATGGCGGCGTTCGACGGCCGCGATATGGTGGCGAAGCGCGGATTGGTTTCTAGCCGGTCGAAGCGGAAGGTGACCGGGCTCAACGGCTCGAAAGCGGAGCTCAGGTCGCTCAGCATGACGTGGACCATGCGTTCGACGAGCGAGCGTTCGATGGTCGTGTACGGACGGCCTTCGATGCGCATTGCCGCGGTGCCGCGCCGGCCGCCGAGCAACACGTCGACGATCGAGTAGATCAGCGACGAATCGACGGTGATCAGGCCGAAATTGTCCCATTCCTCGGCCTTGAACACGCTCAACATCGCCGGTAACGGGATCGAATTCAAATAATCGCCGAACCGGATCGAGGCGATATTGTCCAGCGACACCTCGACGTTGTCGGAGGTGAAGTTGCGCAACGACGTCGACATCAGGCGGACCAGGCGGTCGAACACCACTTCCAGCATCGGCAGGCGCTCGTAAGACACCAGCGCGCTGGACAGGATAGCCTGGATGCCGGACTTCTCGGCGCCCTCCTCGTGTTCCTCGTCGAACCCGAGCAGGCTGTCGATTTCCTCCTGATTGAGGACGCGAGTGGATTCGCGGGGCGCGCCGGCGGCGGCGGGCGCGCCTTCTTCGCCTTCACCGACCATCGCCTCCCACTCGGCCGCGAGGTCGTCCTGATCGTCGCCCGCGGCGGCCCCTTCGGCGGAAGCCGGGGCTGCGGCTGGATTGGGTTCGTCGGCGGGGCTGGTCATGACAATTCGGTTCCTTGCCTACGATGCCGGTCGATCGGACCGGACTATTGGACGAGCATCTCCTTGAACAGCACGTCGCGCACCTTGGCGGGGGCGGCTGCGGCGTTGATCCGAGCCAGCAGTTCCTCGCGCACCCTGTACATCCCCGCCGATCCCTTCAGGTCCTCGATTCTCAGTTCCCTGAGATAGACCTGGAAACTGTCCAACACCCGCGGCATGACGCTTTGAATTCTCGGAATATCGTCTTGATTCACGAGTTCCAAGCTGACGCGGATTTTCAAGAATGTTGATTTTCTGCCCCCGGTATTGAGATTGACGATCAACTCCTCTAACGGGAAGAAAATCGCTTTCTGCGGGGTCTTCATCGCTTGCTGCGATGTATCGGGCGCATGCTTGCCTAGGATCATCTCCAGGACCGGCTGCAAAAGCCCGGTGAAATAGGCCGCTGCGATACCGCCAACCGCGAGCAGCAGCACGACGGCGATGACGATCAGAAGGTTCTTTTTGCCGCCTTGTTTGGCTGATCCTTCATCCCCTTCGCCTTCGAGGCCTTCGTCCCCTTCTTCCGGTTCTTCTACTTCTTCTTCGTCGGCCATTGTCCAACTCGGTTTAACAACGGGGCCAACGCAGCATGTGCCGCCGTTGGGGACTATAGGTGGGGTTGGTTAACAACTTCTTGAGAACGGCCGTCCTGCCGATCGTCCGTTCCCGCAATCCCGCAAAGGGCCCCAACCGCACCACCTGAACGCCGTCATACCCGAATGCCAGGGCCGAATCGCAGAATACCAAATCGGCGCCCCTCCGGGCAACAATACCCCATGTTTTCCAATGATTTCCGAAGCGTCCGCGGACGGGCAATAAATGCCCGGCAAGGGCTACCGCCGGGGCCCCGAGGCGGCGGTGCCGGTGTCGGGGGAATTTCGACAATCCCTTGATTCCACACGGTTTCACGGGTTGGCACGGGCCATGCATCAGGGTCTGCGGGTACGTGTGCGTTTTGAATAGGGACTAGTGGAACCATGGAAACATCAACTTACATCGCGTTGTCGCGACAAGGCGGCTTGCGACGGCAAATGGACATCGTCGCCAACAACATCGCCAACATGAACACCGCCGGATTCAAGGGCGCGGACATGATGTTCGTCGAGCATCTGGTGAAAAGCCGCGGCGGCGAGAAGCTGCTCGGCACCAAGCTGGCGTACGCCCGCGACATCGCGACGCTGACGAATTTCAGCGAAGGGCCGATGGAGAAGACCGACAATCCGCTCGATCTGGCGATCACCGGCGACGGCTATTTCGCCGTCCAGACGCCGCAGGGCGAGCGCTATACGCGCAATGGGCGGCTGAAGCTCGACGAGGGCGGCCAGCTGGTCAACCAGGCGGGGCTGCCCGTGCTGTCGTCCGGCGGACAGCCGTTCATCCTGGCGCCCGAGGACACCGAGATCACGGTGTCGCGCGACGGCACGGTATCGACCAACAACGGCAATCTCGGCAAGCTCAAGATCGTGCGCTTCGAAAATCCGCAGCAGCTCAAGCGTTCCGCGGGCGGCCTCTACGCATCGGAATCAGCGCCGATCAACGTCGACCAGCCGAGCGTCACCCAAGGCATGCTGGAGGGATCGAACGTCCAGCCGATCTTCGAAATGGCGAGGATGATCGAGATCCACCGCACCTACGACAGCGTGCGCAGTTTCCTCGAGCGCGAGGACGAGCGCATGAAAAACATGGTCAAGGAGATGGCGCGACCGGCATAAAACGGACCACACGACGCGCCCGAGCGAGACGCGGGCTGGCGGGCCTCGGTGGCCCGGCGCCGGCAATGCGGGCGGATCGCGAAAACAACCGAGGTAGCAAAAAAAAACAACGCAACATACGGATAGAAAGGACGGGAACCATGAGATCGCTAGACATTGCCGCGACGGGAATGCTCGCGCAGCAACGAAACGTCGAGGTCGTCTCGAACAACCTCGCCAACATGAACACCACGGCGTTCATGCGCCGGCGCACCGAATTCCATGACTTGATCTACCAAGATCTGCGTCGGGTCGGCACCACGTCGTCGGATGCCGGCACGATCGTGCCCTCGGGCGTTCAGCTCGGGCTCGGCGTCAAGCTGGCGGCCGTCTACCGCATCCACGAGCAAGGCAACCTGGAAGCCACCGATAACACCTTCGACCTGGCGATTCAGGGCAAGGGATTCTTCCAGATCACGCAGCCGACGGGCGAGACCGCGTATACCCGCGACGGCACCTTCCAGCTCGACGCCAACGGCAACGTCGTCACCCACGACGGATTCCAGATCAGCCCGGCAATCGCCATCCCCACCAACGCCATCGACGTGACCATCAACCAGTCGGGCGAGGTGTTGGTGAAGATCGAAGGCCAGGTGGCGTTCTCGAACGTCGGCCGCATCCAGATCGTCACCTTCCCAAACGAAGCGGGGCTGCAGGCCAAAGGCGACAACCTGTTGACCGAAACGCCGGCCTCCGGCGCGCCGATCACCGGCAATCCGGGTGCCGTCGGATTCGGAAGCATTTTGCAGGGATTCCTGGAGACGTCCAACGTCAACGCGGTCGAGGAGATTTCGAACCTGATCTCGGCGCAACGCGCTTACGAAATGAACTCGAAGGTGATTCAGACGTCCGACGAGATGATGGGCACGCTGACGGCGCTGCGTTAAGGAGAAGTCCGATGAAAAAGCTGTTCTTCGCTTTGATCGTGACGGTTCTGGTGATGCCGGCGTCGGTGGCCGCGGCAGGCAAGTCCGCCGTCAAGGCGCCGCCGGGCGAGCCGGTGATGCTGCGCGAATCCATCACCGTCAACAGCAAGGTGGTGCGCCTCGGCGATCTGTTCGTCGGCGTCGGCGACAAGGCGGACATTTCCGTAGCCTATGCCCCGGAGCCGGGCAAACGCGCCATCTTCGACGCCAACTGGCTGTACCGGGCGGCGCACGCCTACAAGCTGAACTGGCGGCCGCTCAGCCTTCAGGATCAGGTCGTGGTTGAGCGCGAAAGCCTGATGGTGACCCGCGAGGAGATCGAGGATCACATTCGCGCCGCGCTGATCGAGCGGGGCGTGGACCCGGCCATGCAGATCGAGCTCACCAACCGGATGCTGCGGATTTATCTTCCCGGCACCGCCACCTCGACCATCGGCGTCGAGGACGTCGCCTACGAATCGCGGACCGGGCGGTTCGCCGCCGTCATTGCGGCGCCCGTCGGCGATCCGGCGGCGACGCGGGTGCGCGTCAGCGGCAAGGTGCACAAGATCACCCAAGTGCCGGTGCCGGCGCGGCGGCTGGCCGTCAACGACGTGATCACGGAGCGCGACGTCAAGTTCGTCGCGATCCGCGACGATCGCGTGCCGCGCGACGCGGTGACCAATGCCGACGAGCTAATCGGCATGGCCGCGAAGCGGGGCCTGCGCGCCGGCGTGCCGGTGCAAAGCAGCGCCGTGCAGCAGCCGATCCTGGTGCCCAAGGGGTCGCTGGTGACGATCATGTTGCAGATTCCGAAAATGACGCTGACCGCCCAGGGCAAAGCGCTCGAGAACGGCGGCGACGGCGACACCATCCGCATCGCGAATTCGCGGAGCAAGAAGGTCCTCGAAGCGGAAGTCACGGGTCCCGGCAGGGTCGTGGTCCGGTCCCTGGACGCGCTGGCAATGAATTAACCGCGCTCGCACGCGGCGACGAACGAGGAGATGAAACGTATGAAACGCAAGATTGCGCGCAACGCCATGCGCCTGGCGGCATTGAGCCTGGTGGCCGCGGCGCTCGCGGGTTGCAACTTGTTGACTCGCATGTCCGAGGTCGGCGGCGAGGGCCCGAAGCTATCCACCATCGTCAATCCGATGGCGCGCCCGGACTATCGGCCGGTCAGCCTGCCGATGCCGGCGCCGCTGGTGGCCGAGGACAATCCCAACTCGCTGTGGCGGGCCGGCGCCAAGGCGTTCTTCAAGGACCATCGGGCCAAGGACATCGGCGACATCGTCACCGTCAAGCTCGCCCTCGCCGACAGCGCCAAGCTCGAGAACAAGACCGAGCGCGACCGCGACGACAGCGAAAACACCAGCGTCTCTAGCCTATTGGGTCTCGAGGCCGAACTCGCGAAGAAGCTGCCGCAGGCGGTCAACCCGGCGTCGTTGATCGATTTCGCCAACCGGCATTCGACGTCCGGCGACGGCGAGATCGACCGCAAGGAAACAATCAACCTGACGTTCGCCGCGGTGGTCACGCAGATTCTGCCGAACGGCTCGCTGGTCATCGTCGGCCGCCAGGAGATCAGGGTCAACGCCGAACTCCGCGAACTGATGGTCACCGGCGTGGTCCGGCCGAGCGACATCGAATCCGACAACACCATCTCTCATGAAAAGATCGCCGAAATGCGCGTCGCCTACGGCGGTCGGGGCACGCTGAGTCAGATCCAGCAACCCCGCTGGGGCACGCAAATCTGGGACATTATCTTCCCGTTCTAGGTTCGGTTTCTTGAACCTGGCAACTTAAAGGCCGGTGCGAGAGCACCGGCCTCTTTTTTTGTGTCGCTTGAGCTCGCCGATCGGCCTCGGCGGCGGCGTGCGTCGCCGCGCCGTCGCTCGGGCCTACTCGTCGCGATGGGTCCGTTCCATGCGCTCGTGGCGTTCCTGGGCCTCGATCGACAGCGTCGCTATGGGGCGCGCCTCCAGCCGCGACAGGCTGATTGGCTCGCTGGTCTCCAGGCAATAGCCGTAGGTGCCTTTGTCGATGCGGTCGAGCGCCTCGTCGATCTTGCCGATCAGCTTGCGCGCCCGGTCGCGGGTGCGAAGCTCCAGCGAGCGATCGGTCTCGATCGAGGCGCGGTCGGCAATATCGGGTTCCAGGCTGCCGCCCTCCTGGAGATGCTGCAGGGTATGGTTGGACTCGCTCAGGAGTTCGGCCCGCCACTGGTTCAGCTTGCGGCGGAAGTACTCCAGCATCCGGGAATTCATGAATGTTTCGTCGGACGACGGGCGGTAATCGGGGGGCAGCGTCACGTTCATGCTTCTTGGGCTCCCAGATCGGTTGTTTTTTTGAGAGGCCGGAATATAGGTAAGGCAGGCCGCCATCGCAAGAGACAAATTTGCGACATCCTTCGGCCTTATATCGTTGAAAAGACGCGATAATCGGATTTACGCCGCGGCCGTGGCCGGAAAATCCGTCAGCGATCGCGGGTCAGTTTCGCGATCTCGACCTCGGCCCTGAGCTCGATCTCGTCGATGATCTCGTTGAGCTTCGGATCATCGCACTGCTGGCGCTTCTGGCGCAGCCGATGCGCCAACTGAGTTAGGCGCTCCTTCGGCACGGCGCCGGCGAGGATCGAAACCCGGAGCTCGTCGAGCCGCATCAACAGGTCCTCGCCATGCTGCCGCAGCAGACCCCGTGACCGCTTGTCCACGGAATCCGGAACCTCCTGCAGGGCGAGGATCGAATCCACCGCGCCGACCTTTCCGGCCGGTTCGGCCGCGTGCGGGCTTTCGGCGTCGCCGGCGCCGACGACGTCGCGCAGGCTCTCGGCGAAGGCGCCGTCCTTGGCGACGGCCTTCTTCTTCTTGACCCCGGCGGCGTCTTTCGGGGAACCGACCTTGGAAATTTTCATAGGATCGACATCTCGCCTGGCGAAAACTGCGGTTTCGGCAATGGCGCCGGGTCGGCCCGCCGCCCGGCCGCGGGCGCGATGGTGGCCGGGATTGTGCCGAAACAGGGCCCCGATTGCCAGCACATTTGACCCCTGCCGGCGGCCGCCGAGGCACCCCCGAGACCGCGGAATCGGCCGTCGCTGGGGTAGTAATGATAATCATTCGCATTTCTGCTTGCGTTTGGCCGCCTGCCCCGCTATAAGACCCGGCCGAGGCGATTTTGCGAATTAGTCTTAATTGCAGAATTAGAATAAGGAAAACCTACCATGCGATACAAGCTTCCGGGTTTGCTGGCGATGGCCGCCCTCGCTATTGCCGGATGGGCATCCTCGGCCGCCGCTGGCCCAGCGGAGGTCAACCTCTATTCCTACCGCCAGCCGTTCCTGATCAACCCGATCCTCGACGCCTTCACCAAGGCGACCGGAATCAAGGTGAACGTCGTCTATGCCAAGGACGGCGTGCTCGAGAGGTTGAAGGCCGAGGGCGCCAACAGCCCCGCCGACGCGGTGCTTACGGTGGACATTGGGCGCCTCAACGACCTCGCCGAGGCCGGCTTGCTGCAGAGCGTCAAGTCGCCGGCCCTGGAAGCCAACGTCCCCGCCCCGTACCGCCATCCCGACGGACTGTGGTACGGACTCACCACCCGGGCCCGGGTGCTGTTCGTCTCGAAAGACCGGATCAAGGAGGGCGCCATTGCCCGCTACGAAGACCTGGCGGACCCGAAATTCAAGGGCCGCGTTTGCACCCGTTCCGGCAAGCATGCCTACAACCTGTCCCTGATCGCCGCGATGATCGCCCACAAGGGCGAGCAGCAGGCGCGCGCCTGGCTCGAGGGCGTGCGCGCCAATCTTGCGCGCAAGCCGCAGGGCAACGACCGCGCCCAGGCGAAGGCGATCCACGAGGGCGTATGCGACGTGGCGCTGGCCAACACCTATTACATGGGCGCGATGCTGACCAACGACAAACATCCCGAGCAAAAACAATGGGCGGCATCCGTGCGTATCGTGTTTCCCAATCAGGGCGACCGTGGCACGCATGTGAACCTCAGCGGCGCCGGCGTGACCAAGAATGCCAAGAACCGCGATAACGCGGTCAAATTGCTGGAGTTCTTGAGCGGCGATTCGGCGCAGAAGCTTTATGCCGCCAAGAATTTCGAATATCCGGTGAAAGCCGGCGTCGAATGGGATCCCTTGGTCGCGTCATGGGGCCGCTTCCAGGCCGACAAGATCAACGTCGTCGAAATCGCCAAACACCGATCCGACGCCAGCAAGTTGGTGGACAAGACCGGATTCGATCAGGCGCGCGGAGGGTCTTGACACCTCGCGTCGCCAGGGTACGCGAAACGGGAGCGTCGCCGGCAAGGAAGCGCCGGCGATGCCCTGTTTTTGCGCGTCTGGGATCGGACGGTAACGGAGGGATAGCGTGACGGTAGCATCGCTCGCAGCCAATCTGCCGGCGCTGGCGCGCCGGGTCGGGCGCTTGGCGACCGACGGCTGGACCTTGGGCGCGTTGCTGCTGGCGCTGCTGGTCGCGGTACCGGTGGTGGCGGTGATTTGGCTGGCGATCGCCCCCGACGACGCGATTTGGCAGCACTTGGCGTCGACGGTGCTTCCCTACTACGTCCAGACGACCCTGGTGCTGATGCTCGGCGTCGGCATCGGCACCTTCATCATCGGCACCGGCACGGCGTGGCTGGTGACGATGTGCCGGTTTCCCGGCTGCCGCGTATTCGAGTGGGCGATCCTGCTGCCGCTGGCGGTGCCGACGTACGTGCTGGCGTACGTCTATACCGACCTTCTGGAATACGCCGGTCCCGTGCAGCGTCTGCTCCGCGACCTCGCCGGGTGGCAATCGAGCCGCGACTACTGGTTCCCGGAGATTCGTTCGCTCGGCGGCGCCATCGCGGTGATGACGATGGTGCTCTACCCCTACGTCTACCTGCTCAGCCGCGCCGCTTTCCTCGAGCAATCCGTGTGCGTGCTCGAGGTCAGCCGCACGCTCGGCAAGAACCCATGGCAGGGATTCATGTCGGTCGCCTTGCCGCTCGCCCGGCCGGCGATCGTTGTCGGCGTGTCGCTGGTGCTGATGGAGACGCTCAACGATTTCGGCACCGTTCACTTCTTCGCCGTGGGGACCTTCACCGCCGGCATCTACGACGTGTGGATGAACATGAACAGCATCGCCGGCGCCGCCCAGTTGGCAAGCGTGCTGCTGTTGTTCGTGCTGGCGCTGATCGCCGTCGAGCGCGTCGCCCGGCGCGGCCAGCGCTACCACCACACGTCGTCCAAGTATTCGACGTTGCCGAGCTATCGTCTCGCCGGCGGCCGCGCCGCGCTCGCGTTCGTCGCCTGCCTGGCGCCGGTGGTCCTCGGGTTCCTGGTGCCCGGCGGCGTGCTCGCCGATTACGCGCTCGCCCACTACCGGGAAACGCTGTCCGGCGATTTCTGGATTTACGCCCGCAACAGCTTGATGCTGTCGTCGGTGACGGCGCTGTTGGCGGTGCTGATCGGACTGTTCATGGCCTATGGCACTCGTCTCGGCGGCGGCCCCGTGGTCAAGGCCGCAACCCGCTTCGCCAGCACCGGCTACGCGGTTCCGGGCGCGGTTTTGGCGATCGGCGTGATCATCCCGATCGCGGCGCTCGACAATGCCCTCGATCTGCTGTCGCGAACCGCCTTCGGGCTGCCGGTGGGTCTGCTGTTCAGCGGCACCTTGTTCGCCGTCGTCTACGGCTATCTCGCCCGCTTCACCGCGCTGTCGTTCGGCACCCTGGAGGCCGGATTGGGCAAGATCACGCCGAGCATGGACGGCGCCGCCCGTACCCTCGGTTGCGGCCCGGGGGCGCTGTTGCGGCGCATCCACCTGCCGATCATGCGCGGCAGCGTGCTGACGGCGGCACTGCTGGTGTTCGTCGACTGCATGAAGGAACTGCCGATGACGGTGATCCTGCGGCCGTTCAATTTCGAGACGCTGGCGACGTACGTCCACCAATTCGCCTCCGACGAGTTGTTGGAGGAAAGCGCGCTCGGCGCGTTGACCATCGTCGCCACCGGCATTTTGCCGGTGATCCTGCTCAGTCTGACGATTGCCCGGTCTCGGCCCGGCCACGCCGGCGCCGGCCGCCCGGCCGACGATGTCAGCCTCGAGGGCGTCGCGCCATGAAGTCCGGCGGGCTGCATATCAACAACGTGTCGCATGCCTTCGCCGCCGGCAAACCGGTGCTGAACGGCGTATCGGTGTTCGTGGCGCCGGGCGAGCTGGGGTGCCTGCTCGGACCGTCGGGCTGCGGCAAGACGACGCTGTTGCGCATCGCCGCCGGGCTGGAGGTGTTGCAGGTCGGCCAGGTGCGGGTCGGCGAGCGGGTCGTCGCCGAGGGCCGCCACGGCGCCCATGTGCCGCCGGAAAAGCGCGGCATCGGCCTGATGTTCCAGGATTACGCGCTGTTTCCGCACCTCACGGTGTTGGAGAACATCACCTTCGGACTCAATCACGCGCCGCAGCGTCGCGCATGGGCGTCCGAGGCGTTGGCGCGGATGGGCCTCGCCGCCTATGCCGGGGTCTATCCGCACATCCTGTCGGGCGGCGAGCAGCAGCGGGTGGCGTTGCTGCGGGCGCTGGCGCCGGAACCGCAGGTGCTGCTGCTCGACGAGCCGTTCTCCGGCCTCGACGTCACCCGTCGCGCCAGCATCCGCGCCGAGACGCTCGGGCTGCTCAAGGAGACCGGGGTGGCGACCCTGATGGTCACCCACGATCCGGAGGAGGCGATGTTCATGGCCGACCGGATCCTGGTGATGAACGACGGCCGCATCGTCCAGGACGGCACCCCGGTCGAAACCTATTTCGAGCCTGCGTCCGCCTTCGTTGCCGCCCTGTTCGGGCCGGTCAACCGGCTCCGCGGCGTCGTCCGGGACGGCCACGTGGCGACGCCGCTCGGCACCTTCGAGGCGCCCCGCCTCGGCGACGGCGCGGCGGTGGAAATCCTGATCCGGCCGGAGGGCTTGCGTCTCGCGTGGCCGGGCGGGACGCCGGAGGTGCGCGCCGGGGACGTTCCCTGCAAGCCGGCGCCGGTCAGCGGCCGGGTCGCGTCGCGGGGACCGGTTCGCGCCGTTTCGGCACGGCCGCTCGGACGCTCCAGCCACGTGGTGCTGCGGGTGCCCGACGGCGACGGCCGGGCGCTGGTCATCGAGGCGCGGGTGCCGGGGGTCTTCCTGCCGAAGGCGGGCGCCGAAGTCCAGATCACCGTCAACCCCCGCCAGGTCTACGTCTTCCCGGTGTCGTGAGGCGGCGCCGCGCGGGTTTGGCGGCGGCACCCGGCAATAATTGCTCGGTGGCGTCGTAGCGGTTCCCCGGAAGCGGCAGGTCCTGCCTAGGGCGTTCCAAAAATACTCAAGCCTTATCAACTGGTTAGAACGCAACGACGGTTGGCATCTTTCTTGCGACCTTGAGCCCGGCATTGCGGCCGGTGGCGCCACCGGTATCCCTATCGCCGGAGTACGTTCATGGGTTATTCGCTGTTCCAGTCGTCGACGCTCGGCATGATGAGCCAGGCGCACGCGCTGAATACCATCGGCAGCAACATCGCCAACGTCGGCACCGGCGGCTTCAAGAAGACCGAGACCCGCTTCGAGACGGTGCTCAGCAACGCCGTCCGCACCGGCGCCGGCGCCAACTCGGCGGTGTCCTTCGCCAGTCCCGAAACGGCGCTCGGCGGGGTCAAGCCGAAGGATTACCAGATAATCGACCAGCAGGGCATCGTCACCTCGACGACGCGCGACCTCGATCTGGCGATCGTCGGCGACGGTTTCTTCCAGGTCAGCCCGGACCTGCAGGTCTCCGGCCAAATTTTCTACACCCGCGACGGCAGCTTCGAAATCAACGTCGCCGGCGTGTCGACGACCTCGACCGACTCCTTCGGCAACACTTTCACCATCCAGGAAGGCTATCTCGCCGACAAGAACGGCAATTTCCTGCTCGGCGTTGCCCCCGACACAACCGGCCAGTTCACGTCCACGACGGCGGCGCCGATGCGGGTCGATCAGTTCGCGTTTGCCAATCAGTTCACGGCGACGACCGCGGCGGCCATTGGCTTCAACCTGCCGTCGTTGAAGGAGTTCGGGGAAGCGAGCGAGAATTTTGCGATCCAGATCATCGATTCCAACGGCGCCAAACGCACCGTGACCTTCTCGCTGACCAAGAAGCTGACGGCCAACCAGTGGCAGATCGACGTCAGCGGCGACAACCTGACCACGTCCTCGATAACGCCCGGCGCGGCGCTGTCCGTCTCGACCGGCGTCGGCACCGGTCGCATCCTGGTGATCGATCAGACGACCCGCAACATCAGCGTCAACAACGAGAATCTGCAGACGTCGCCGGTCCCCGGCACCTTCCAGGGATTGCAGGTCGGCGATTCGATCACCATCGCCGGGTCGGCGGCGGGCAACAACAACACGTTCACCATCACCGCGATTTCGTCCGATTTCTCGAACGTCACGGTCGCCGCGACGCCGGCGCTCACATCCGAGACCATCACCGGCACGGCGTCGGTGACGTCGACGCAATCGGTCGCCAATCCCTTGATCTTCGCGAGTGACGGCTCGCTGCAGTCGCCGACCAGTGTTTCGGTCGCCCTGACGTGGAGCGACGGCGCCACCAACGCGTTCACGCTGGACTTGAGCACGGCGACGCAGTTCAACGGCGTGTTCACGATTTTCAACACCAGCCAGAATGGGCTTGGCGCGTCCAACCTGAAGCAGGTCAGTTTCGATTCCGCCGGCCACGTCATCGGCGAATTCGAGGACGGCACTGCCCGCAAGATCTACAAGGTACAGCTTGCCACCTTCGTCAATCCCAACGGCCTCGATAGCAAAAACGGCAACCTGTTCGCCGAAAGCCCGTTGTCGGGTCCGGCGCGGGTGGTGTTCGCCGATCAGTCGGGAATCGCCATCCTGTCGCCGAACGCGGTCGAGCTGTCGAACGTCGACCTGGCGACCGAATTCGCCAATATGATCCAGGTGCAGCAGGCCTACAATTCGTCGGCCACCGTGTTCCGCACCGTCGACGAGATGACGATCGTCGCCCGCGACCTGAAGGCCTAACGCCCGGCCCCCGTCGAGGGCCCTGTTGGGAGCCCTGTCGGCGGGCCCTGTCGGCGGCCCTATCAGACCACCCATAGACGCACCGTTTGAGGGCCGCAGCGGCCGCGGCACCGTCAATCGGCCCTCCCGTCGCCCGCCGCGCCGCGCCTCCCCGCTCGGATTCCGCGTTTCAGCCCGCCCCGGCAAAAACTGCCGGGTAGCCTTTGGCCGCTGCCGCCCCGGAACCCGCGGCGAGCCTACCGTCACCGATAAAAACCGTTATCTTTCAAATGGTTGAGTTGGATCCGGCCTTGGCACGGAATTCGCAATGAAACAGGCGCGGGAAATCGGGCCTGCCCCGAGATTCAACGACTTGGAACGGTACGAAACAATGACCATGACGGGACTTACCATTGTGCGCACCGGCTGCCGGACGCCCTCGATCGAGGCGTTCCGCAAGGCCGCCGTCGCCGCGCTCGCCGCCATCCTGATGCTGCTGATCGCCGCCGCCCCGGCCGGCGCCGCGTCGCGCATCAAGGACATCGTCGACTTCGAGGGCGTTCGCGACAATATGCTGGTCGGCTACGGATTGGTGGTCGGCCTCAACAACTCCGGCGACACCCTGAAGACCGGCCATTTCACCAAGCAGAGCCTGCAGGCGATGCTGAACCGGCTCGGCGTCAAGCCGACGGACACCGGACTCGATTCAAAGAACGTCGCCGCCGTGATGGTGACCGCTTCGCTGCCGCCGTTCGCCCGCCAGGGCAGCCGCATGGACGTCACCGTGAGCGCGCTGGGCGACGCCAAGAGCCTGCTCGGCGGCACGCTGCTGGTGACGCCGTTGCTCGGCGCCGACGGCGAGGTCTATGCCGTCGCCCAGGGACAGCTGGCGGTCGGCGGCTTCCAGGCCGGCGGCCAGGCGGAGACCGTGACCAAGGGCGTGCCGACCAGCGGCCGCATCGCCAGCGGCGCCATCATCGAGCGCGAGCTCGGCTTCGAAATGGCCAACAAGTCGAAGGTTAAGCTGACGCTGCGCAATCCGGACTTCACCACCGCCCGGCGCGTCTCCCAGGCCATCAACGCCTTCCTCGGCACCGCCGCGGCAGCCGCCAGCGATCCGACGACGATCCAGCTCGACGTTCCCGAGAGCTACCGCAACAACGTCATCAACCTGCTGACCGATATCGAGCAGCTTCGCGTCGAGCCCGATCAATTGGCCCGCGTCGTCATCGACGAGCATTCCGGCACCATCGTCATGGGCGAGAACGTGCGCATCTCGATGGTCGCCATCGCGCAGGGTTCGCTGACGATCCGCATCACCGAGGCGGAACAAGTGTCGCAGCCGGGCCCGTTCGCCGAGGTCGGCACCACGACCACCGTTCAGCGCACCAACGTCGCCGTCGACGAGGGCGCCGACAAGCGGCTGGCGGTGCTGCAGACCGGCGTCAGCATGCAGGAATTGGTCAATGGCCTGAATGCCCTGGGCATCGGGCCGCGCGACATGATCACCATCCTGCAAGCGATCAAGACCGCGGGCGCGCTGCAGGCTGAAATCGAGGTGATGTGATGGGCGGCTTGGCCAGCGACAGCCAATTCCTGGCGCAAGCCGACAACGCGCTTGCCGCGGGTCGTTCCCGGGTGACGGCGAAACACGCGCAGAACCTTCGCCAGGCGCGCAAGATCTCGCAGGAATTCGAGGCCGTGTTCCTCGGCCAGATGCTGCAGCCGATGTTCCAGAACATCAACGCCGCCGAGCCGTTCGGCGGCAGCCCGTCGGAAAAGATGTGGCGTTCGATGCAGGTCGACGAATACGGCAAGGCGATCGCCCGCGCCGGCGGCATCGGGCTGGCCGACGCCGTGTTCAAGGAAATATTGAAAGCGCAGGAGAACAGGCAAAATGGACCCAACCAACCGCGTCAATGACCTGATCGTGATCACCGGCCGCTTGGCGGACCTGCTGGAGCGCGAGAACGACGCGCTGCGCAATCGCCGCAATAAGGAGCTGAACGAGATCCTCGACGAGAAGGTGACTTTGGGCCGCGTCTATGAATCGCGGATCATGGGCCTGACCGAGACCGCGGACGCGCTCGACGAGGTCGATCCGGAGCTCCGCGAACGCCTGCGCGCCGTCGGCGAGAAGGTCAACGGGCTGATCGAGGAGAACACCAAGCTGCTGAAGATCGCCATCGAAGCCAACCGGCGGGTCGTCAACCTGATCGCGGAAGCGGTCAAGGCCAGCGTGCCGTCGGCCGGCACGTACTCGCCGACCGGCGCCTCGACCCCGCAAGGCCACCGCGCCGCGCCGAGGAACGTCGCCATTTCTGTGGATCGCACGCTGTAGGGCCTGACCCGGAGAGTCTATTATGGGCGACATCACCCAAGCGCTACGCACCGCGCAAAGCGGCCTGCTGGTCAACCAGCAGACGCTGAATGTTGTTTCAAACAACATCGCCAACCTCAATACCGAGGGCTACTCGCGCAAGATCGTCAAGACCGAATCGCGGGTCATCGCGGGCGTCGGCGCCGGCGTGCAGATTTCGGACGTCACCCGCCTGGTCGATGAGGGGCTGCTGAAAAGCCTGCGCCTGGAATTCGGCGAGCTGACCGCGCTCACCGTCCAAAACGACTTCTACTCGCGCCTCCAGGACCTGTTCGGAGCGCCGGGCGATAACTCGTCGCTTTCCCACCAGGTCGAGGATTTCCAGTCGGCCCTGGAGATGCTCACCGTGTCGCCCGACAAGTCGCTGGAGCAGGCCGAGCTGATCCGCCGCGCCCAGGACATCGTGCTGCGGCTGCAGGACATGAGCGCGACGATCCAGGAGTTGCGGCTGCAGGCCGACGTCGCCATCTCCGACGAAGTCAGCGAGATGAGCAAGATCGTCCAGACCATCGACCAGCTCAACGACGACATCATCTCCAACGGCTCGGTCGGTCGCGACGTTTCCGACCTGCGCGACCGCCGCGACCTGGAGATCGACAAACTGTCGAAAATCGTCGATATCCGGTTTTTCTTCCGCAATGACGGCGACGCCGTGATCTTCACCTCCGGCGGCCGCACCATCGTCGACACCGTTCCGCCGGCCATCACCCACGTGCCGGCGTCGTCGGTATCGGCGACCACCACCTTCGCCGAAGGCGACATCTCCGGCATCTTCGTCGGCAACATCGAAGCCCGCAACGACATCACCAGCGAGCTGCGCGGCGGCACCCTGCAGGGCCTGGTGGACCTACGCGACAACGTGCTGACCAACCTGCAAAGCCAGCTCGACGAATTTGCGGCCGAACTGCGCGACACCTTCAACCAGATTCACAACCGCGGCGTTTCATTTCCGGGCGAACAGTCCTACACCGGCACCCGCAATTTCATCGAGCCGGCAAGCCAGACGATCACCTTCAGCGGCACCGATGATACCACCGTCGCGCTGTTCGACAGCAGCGGCAACCAGACGGCGCAGACGACCATCAGGACCCTGACCGGCAGCGCCTCGACCACCATCAACAACCTGGCGACACAGTTGCAGACTTTCCTTCGCGCCAATGGCGCCGCCAATGCCACGGTCACCGTCAACGCCAGCAAAAAGTTCGAGATCAACCTCAACTCGACGTCGGTCAACCTGGCATTCCGCGACGAGACCGCCACCGCCAACGGCAGCACCGCCGAGGACGTGGTCATCCTGTTCGACGCCAACGGCGACACCTTCACCGACGAGACCGTCAGCGGATTCTCCAATTTCCTTGGGCTCAACGATTTCTTCGTCGACGGCTTGGCCGACAACATCTACGAATCGGACGTGCTGGTGAGCTCGTTCACCGCCAGCGCCTCGACGTTGACCTTCCGCGACAGCAGCGGTGCCCTGACCGGCAGCCCCCTGACGGTCGCCGCCGGCACCAGCCTGACGGACCTCGCGAGCCTGATCACAAATAACATCACCAACATCACCGCCAGCGTCGTTCCCGACGGCTCGGGCGTGCGGCTGCGCATCGCCCACGACAACGGCTCCAGCTTCACCGTCACCCAGGCCAACGGCAATACGTTCCTGACCGACATCGGCATGCATTTGGCCGACGTGCGCGTCGCGTCGGTGCTCAACGTGCGAAGCGAAATCGCCATCACCCCGGCCAAGGTGACCACCGGACTGATGCAGTTCGATTCAAACCTCGGCAGCAGCGGCCAGTATTTCATGAGCGTCGGCGAAAGCACGGTGATCGAGGCGCTGGCCGAGGCGTTCTCCTCGGGACACGCGTTCGGCACCGCGGGCGGCCTCGCCCAGGCGACTGCCTCGTTCAGCGAGTACGCCAGCAAGATCGTCGCCGAGAACGCCCGGCTGGCCGCGAACAACAAGACCGACAGCGACCGGCAGCAGGCGCTGACGGACTCGCTGCAGTTCAAGTCCGACACGGTCCGGGGCGTCAACCTGGACGAGGAGATGTCCGACCTGATCGTCTTTGAGCAGGCGTTTTCCGCTTCGGCGCGCGTGATCGCGGTGATTCAGCGGATGATCGACGCCCTCGAGCGGGTGATCTAGGAGGATTGACCGATGACCCGTATTTCCTCTCTTGCATCCAACACCGCGCTGATCAATCAGCTGCTGCGGACGCAATCGCGTCTGCTGGATTTGGAGACCCAGATAACCAGCGAGAAGGTGTCGCAGGACTACAAAGGCATCGCGCTGAATTCGCAGCGTTTGGTCAACATCGAGAACACGCGCGATTCGCTGAGCCGTTTCGTCGACAACAACAACCAGATGGACACACGCCTCAAGATCACCGATGCGACGCTTACCGGCATTCGCAAGATCATCGACAATTTCCGCAAGAACCTCGACATCTTCCAGGGCGGCTCGACCAAGGACCAGCTTCGGGTCCAGACGATCCAGGACGACGCGTTCCGCTCGCTGAAGTCGCTGGAGGACCTGCTGAACACCAACATCGACGGCCGGTTCCTGTTCGCCGGCGCGCGGGTGAGCACGGAGCCCGCGGATTTCGGCCTGTCGACGATCGCCGCGTTCCAGACCACCTACGACGGGGCCCGGGTGACGGTCCCGACGACCCGCGACGGCACCCTCGAGAACTTCTCGTTCAACAAGAACGCGACCAGCGGCGCCACCAATTGGCTTACATTCGAGCGCGACGCCGCCGCCAACGGAGTCAGCCGCGTCACCGCCACGTCGGCCGAATTCTCGAACGTCACCGTCGGCGCAACCATCACCATTTCGGGCACCGTCAGCGGCACCAACGACGGCACCTACACGGTGGCCGCGGTCGGCGGCGGCGGCACCACCATCGACATCAAGACCGAGCAGCTTACCGACGAGGTCTCGGTGCCGGTGACCATCACCTATCAGGACCCGAACAACGTCATCAACTCCATCGAGGTCAACACCACGGTCACGTTCAATCGCGACGGCGACACCATCACCGCGGCAACGGCCGGCGCGCTCACCGGCATCCCGGCCGGCGCCAAGATCACCATCGCGGGCGCCGCCGCAGGCACGCCGACCAACAACGGTTCGTTCACGGTCGACACCAATACCGGCACCGTCATCACCATCAAGAGCAAGCGGTTCACCAACCAGGGCACCGCAGCCCTGCCGTTCTTCACCTTTACCGGCGGCGGCGCGGCAAACAATATCCGGTATGTCGACGGCGGTGCCGCGGCCGATTCGATCGTGGCGCCCACCGACACGTTCAAGGACGGGTCCGGCAACCTGCTGGCGGCAGGAGCCCTGATTCGCGTCACCGGCCCCGGCGCCAACAGCGGCAGCACCTTCACCATTGGCTCCGTATCGGCCGACGGCAGCACCGTGACGCTGATCACCAGCGACAGCGTAACGGCCGCCGACAGCCAGACCGACACGCTGACGATCCGCGAGTCCTTCGGCACGGTTGCCGCCGACTCCTATTACAACGGCGACCAGGTGACGTTGACGCATCGAGTCGATTCCGACCGCGACTTCGAGTTCGCCATCAACGCCGCCAATCCGGCGTTCGAGAAGGCGATCCGGGCGATGATGCTGATCCTGCAAGGCAAGTTCCAGAGCGAGGGCGGCCTCGACCAGAATCCGGAACGGATCGGCCAGGCGATGTTCCTGCTGCAAAGCTCGATCGAGCGCACCGTCAACGGGACGCCGCCGTTCGGCACCGAGCAGGCCGGCAACGTCGATCAATTGGCCATCGACAACGCGTTCAACCAGGTGTTGGTCGACCGCACCAACAAGCAGCACAAGGAATTCATCGGCTTCCTGGACGAGAGCATCGCGCGAATCGAGAACGCCGATCCGTTGGAAACGATCACGCGGCTTTTGGACGATCAACGGGCGCTGGAGGCCTCGTTCCAGACCCTGGCGAGGATCAAGCAACTGAGCCTGATCAATTTCTTGTAACCGTGGCGGATTCCGGCCGTTGGGCGATGCGCCTGTGACCGGGATCACAGCCTCAAAACGTGGAAACCGGCGATAATCGCCACGTCGAACGAACGATCACGAACGAGCCCGTAGCCGCAGTTGTGTTCGATGGAGAAAATGGGATAAAAATATGTCCGGGTATTCATTGATGTCTTCGCACCAGGACCAAGTCAAAAAATACGATCGCGTGCCCGAACCCGGAGCGCCGTCGCAAACCGAGGCGTGGGCGCTTCTGGAGACGGCCAAGCGCCTGGCCGCGGCAATCGTCCATGGGCCCGACGGCGACAGGGAAACCCGGGAGCTGCGGAAGAAGGCGCTGCGGCTGAATTGGCGGCTGTGGACGATTTTCCAGGCCGAGCTGACCCAGGAGCGCCCGGATCTCGATCCCGACATTCGACGCAACATGTTGACCCTCTGCCAATTCGTCGACAAGCACACCGTCGGCGCGCTGTTCAAGCCGACCGCAGAGGCGTTGAGCACTCTGATCGACATCAATCGGAACATCGCATCCGGGCTTCTTAAGATTCCGCGGGAAGTCGAAGGGAAACGGAAAACCCCGGAAGCCGACAAGAAAGACGCGGCGACCCCGGGCCAAAAATTGCGGACGGAGGCGTGATCGGATCGAATACGGCTGGTTCTCGACCCAGAGAATGCGGAAGCGAGACCATGTTGGGCATCCGGATCGAGCGCCGCGGCAGCGGCAGTTTACTTTGGTTATCCAGAATGGCTTTACCAAAGGAGAATGAAAATGACCGACCGCAAGAACGTTGACCACATCGATTCCGTAAAATACACGGATGTCGAATCCGTGTTGGCCGAGGAATTTGGCGAGAAGTTCCGTCAATATCGGGTCAATTATCACAAAAGCCTGAATTACGACAAGAACGGGTATCTCCCCGATTTCCCGCTGACCGTCTCGTTGGAGCTCGTCAATCGCTGCAACTTGAACTGCGTGATGTGCTACACCATCAACCATAAGGATCCGAAAGCGACGTTCGGGCTTCCCGACATCGAAAAGCTGATGGTCGAATGCCGCGACAACCAACTGCCGGCGATGGTCGTCGGCATGGGTTCGGAAGCGCTGATCTACAAGGGCGTCCGCGAGGCCTTGGCGAGCGTGCGCAAGGCCGGGGTGATGGATTTGTTCCTCGGCACCAACGGGGTTCTGCTGAGCGAGGACTTGTCGGTCTTCCTGGTCGAGCAGAGGATCGCCCGCATCGAAATCTCGCTCGACGCCGCGACGCCGGAAACCTATCTGAAGATCCGCCGCAAGGACGAGCTGAGGCGGATCGAAGCGAACATCGAGAAATTGCTTGCCGTCCGCCGCCGCATGAACTCGACGCTGCCGGTCATCCGGCTGTGCTTCTGCGTGCAAAAGGACAACATCCACGAACAGGCCGCCTTCCTGGCGAAATGGCAGGGCAAGGTCGATTACATCGACTTCCAGGAAATGGTCGATTTCGGCAATGTCAGCGACTTCCGGGTGATGAAGGACGCGATTCACGCGCGCCCCGCGAACGCCGAAAAGCCGGCCAAGACCTATTGCGCCTACCCATTCAACAGCCTCCATGTCTGGTCAAACGGCGACGTCACGCCCTGCTGCACGTTTTTCGGCAAGGCCCTGGTCATCGGCAACGTCAAGGATCGAACTCTGAAGGAGATTTGGAACGGCGACGAGATCAAGGCGATCCGCCGGCAACTGCTGTCGGGCGAGGTCAACCCGGTGTGTTTCGCCTGCTTGACCCAGCGCGAGACCGAGACCTTCACCGCGGCCAAGGAAGGCACCCGAAAAAAGGCCGCCGCCGAACCCGCCGCGGCAACCGAAGCCGCCCCGACGGCCGTTCCCGCCGCCGAATAACGTTGATTCCAACGACGCAGCCATGACAAAGTCCCGGTTCACCACCTGACCCTTGCGGCTCGGCGCCGCCGCAACGCGCCGAGGTGCGTGGAGAACCCGGTGGCCGCGCCTTCGGGGCTTCAACAGCGGGTCTTTCCCACTATAGTAGGAACGCGTTGAGACAATTCGAAGGGCCGTTCGCATGGCTAAGAAAAAAAAGGTCAAGGACGCTTATTTCGGAGAAATCGAAAAAAGCATCCGTTTGGTCGTCGCGGGTAAATTCTCCGAACCGTTGAATATCGTCGGCGAACTCCTCCGTAAACATCCCGAGCGGCCGGAGGGTTATTTCGCGCTCGGCCTGATCGTCTTCAAACAAGGCGATGAGGGCCGTGCCACCGAATTGATCAACAGGGCCCATTCGCTGGATCCGGATTGCCGTGAATACGTCGACGCGCTGGCGGTGCTCTACACGCTCAACGGCAAGCTGACGGACGGACTGTACTTTGCAAAACTGGCGACCGCGCTGGAACCGAACCACAAGCTTCAGGCGCTGTTGCCCGACCAATTATCGCAATATTATCAGTCCCTCGCGCACGCGCGGCCGTCCGTGCATTATGTCAAGGCCATGGCGGCTTATAACAGCCGGGACTTTGCCGCCACGGCCGAGGAATGCGAACGCGAACTGCGGATCAACAAGGAAAATGCCGATGCCTGCCGGCTTCTCGCCAAAGCGTCGTTGGAGCTGGCGAATTACCGGCGTGCCGACGAGGCGATCAAGGCGGCGATAGCACTGACGCCCGATATCGCGGAAAATTACGTCATCCTCGGCGACGTCCTGTTCCATTGTGGCGACTTCCCGAGCGGCATCGAGGCGTTCAGGGTCGCCCTCGACCGGGATGGCGATTCCATCGACGTGGCGACGGCCGCCGTCTACGGCGCTCGGTTTTTGGGCGACGACTTGATTGCCGTGCAGGCGGATTTTCTTGGCGAGGTCGAGCGCCGAGTCGCGGTCTTGCCGACGCGGCAAGATGCGAGCCTGATCCGTGCCGGCCGCCGAGACAAAGGAGCGATTCGGGTCGGGTATCTGTCGAATTCCCTTTTCGACAGCGACCTCGGACACCGCATTCAGACCTTGTTGAGCTACCACGATCGGCAGGCGTTCGAGATTTACGTCTATCAGATGTCGATCAGCCGCGACGCGGTCAACGTCGAGATCACCGTGCGCGCGCATTCCCATCGAAACATCTACGACCTGGACGACGACGTGGTCGCGACCATCATCGGCAACGACCAGATCGACGTGTTGGTCGACCTGTGCGGATTTACCGAGGGGAATCGTCTCGGTGTCGTGGCCACGGGGGCGGCGCCGGTGCAGGTCGGCTTTCTGCAATATCCCTACGGTTTCAGGGTGCCGGGCGTGAATTTCGTGCTGTCGGACCCGGTGACCGCGGAATCGGACGGCCCCGCCCTCGGCCCGGGCCAGGAATCCCTGAGGCTCGATTACGGCTTGGTCGCCGTGTCGCCGTATTCGGCGATGCAGGACGTGCACGCGCTGCCGGCGCGGAAAAACGGCTTCGTGACCTTCGGCGGGCTCGCCGATCTTGCCCATCTGTCGCCGGATACGGTCGCGGCCTGGGCCGGGGTCCTGAAGGCGGTGCCGAACGCGCGGCTGCTGCTGGGCAACGTGCAGATGGTTTCGCCGATGGTTCGCGAGCGGATCGGCAAATTGTTTGCCGGCCACGACATCGGCGACCGCATTGGGTACTTCGAATCCCAAGGTCCCCGCCGCGACCGCCAGGAATTCTTCCACCGCGTCGACGTGTTGCTGGATACGGTCCTGGTTTGCGGCGAAACCAGCCTTTGCGAGGGCCTGTGGATGGGCGTGCCGGTGCTGTCGCTGAAAGGCGGCCGGCGATCGTCGCAAATCGGGGCAAGCATCCTGTACGCCGCGGGCAAGCCGCAATGGGCGTGCGCGACGGAAACGGAATTCGTCGGCAAGGCCGCAAGCCTCGCCGAAGAAGTCGATGCTTTGGCCGGGATTCGGAGCGGCCTGCGCGACGAGGTCGCCAAGGCCGCCCTGTTCAACCCGCGTCTGCTGATGGCGTCGCTTGAGACGGCATTCGCCGACGCGTTGCGGCGCGTTCGCGGCGACAAAGCTTGATTGCGCGCTCGCGCGGTCGCGGCGCGCCGTCGCGTCAATTCACGTATTGCGGATCAGGAAAACAGATTGAGGATAGAGCCGGGCGGCGGCGGTTGCTCGCTCAGCCTGCTCGACACCAAGTCGGCGAAATCCTTGTTCACTTCGAACGAAAGGGAAATCGCCCGCAGGAAATTCGCGAGATCAACCTGCAGGTTCTGGAGTTCGACGTCACGCTTGGCTTTTTCGACCTTGGTCAGTTCCAGGACCCGGGTCTGCCGGGTCGCGAAGTCGGCCTGGATTTTTTGCTCCAAATCCAGCGCCACCGCGATCGTGTTCTGGGTCGTGGACAAGGCGGTCTCCACCCGGGTCTTGAAGGCACTGAGGAAAGTGGTGACGTCGCTATTGTCGTCGAGGGTGCCGACGACCGGCGACAGCGCGTTGAGATCAGTCAGCTGCTTCTTGAGGTTGACGATCGTGTCGCCGTCGACGATGTCCGGATGGAAGAAAATAAACAAGTTGTTCAGTTTTGTCGCGACGATGTCCCGCTGCACCTCGAAAGCGGCCACTTCCTCCGCGGTAACATCGTTGTCGGTGTTGATCGTCTCCTGCAGGGCGATGACCTCGTCGATGAGCGCGTCGAGAGCGCCGGCGTTGTTCGAGTTGCCGGTGCGGTATGCCTGAATGATCGGCAGGCTGTCGGCGAGTTTCACTGATTGCTTCTGCAGGGTTTCGACTTCACGGGACTTGCTGCTGGTGCGCGCGTTGACCTCGTCCACCTTGGCGTTGAAACGGCGGATCAAGGTATTTTGCAATTGGTTGAATTGGAGCTCGAACTGCACCCGGGCGCTCGCTTGCCCGATATCGGCGAACTGAGCTCCAAATACGGAATCAGCCATATTTCATAGCCCCAATGCGGGTTTTCTACCCAAGCCTCATCCTAGCACAACCGGGCCAAAATGACCATTCAAAACCCCCGCGCCGAGACCCCACAGGGGCCATATAAACCATTATTATTGTTACCGTTTCTGCATTACGGCGTGGCGTGGTCCGGGCGCCGGCCGGTGGCCTGATCCTAGCCAGCGAACGTTAATTTTGTTTTGATGGTTGTGCTAAATAATCAGCCGAAGGTCCCGGCTCTTCCTTGCAGACGAAAAACGGTGCGTCGAAAAATGGCTAAAAAGACCAAGCCTTCCCGGAAGTCACGCAAGTCCACGCCGAAGCCCCGCAAAGCGCCCGCAAGGAAGCCCAAGCCCGTCAACAAGGCGAAAAAACGGCCCGTCAAAAAGCGGCCCGTCAAAAAGCGGCCCGTCAAAAAACGCGCGCCGGCCCGTCCGACCGCCGCCAGGCCCCTGACCCCCGAGCGCCGCCGCAAGCTGCGCGAGGCCAATCTGAAGGCGTTCAGCAAATACCTGCCGCAGATCCATCAACGGCTGCTCGGCCATGTGCCGGTCTCCCGATTGGAGATCGACGACAAGGGCGGGCCCGACATCGTCTTCAACGATCAGTATTTCTACAACAAAAAAGCCAAGCAGTACGTTGCCGATCAGATGCGGGGCTATTGGGCCAAGCCGCTTCGCTTTACCCTGCAAACCCTGAACCCGAAGCAGTTCGACGCCTATGCCGGCCGGTTTTTGCACGATCTGCTGTACCGAGCCACCAAGGCGGGCATGACGTTCGCGCCTGTGCCTATCCCGTGGGAGACTTATTTCGTGCTGTCGTATGGCGTCGGCCTGGGCGGCCACATCGATCCGTTAGTCGAAAAGACGCAATGCCACATCCTGATGCTGGTCGAGCCGAGCCTGGAATTCGTCCATCACTCGCTGGAGGTCTACGATTGGAAGGCGCTATTCGAACGGTTCAAGAAGAAAAAAGGCAAGGTGCTCCTATTCGTCGATAACCGGCCCGAACACCTGGCCCGGCAAATCCGAGTGGCGATCCGCCTCAACAACCCAATATCGCTCGACGGCATGATCATCTTCTCCCATTACAACAACGCCATATTCGCAAAGGCGTCGCACGTACTGCAGGAGGACCGCGATTTGATCGTCGCGGGCCTCGGCTTCCTCGATGACGAGATCAAGATGATCGAAAACGCGCACGGCAACCTTTACCCCGGCACGTCCAAGGTTTACCGACGGCCGACGAAACCCTATTCCGATCTGCCGGCGTTGGTGGTCGGCAGCGGGCCGTCGCTCGACCGCGACATGGATTTCCTGCGCAAGAACGCTGACAAAGGCGTGGTCATTTCGTGCGGCTCGGCGGTGCGGCCGCTGCTGGTCAACGGCATCGTCCCGGATTTCCAGGTCGAGGTGGAAAACGAAGGCATCCTGCCTCTCGTCTCGCAAGTGGCGAAGAATTTCGACCTTTCGCCGGTCCGCCTGCTGACGTCGGTGACGGGCGAGCGGTCCGCGCTCAAGTATTTCAAGGAAATCATCTATTACTTCCGCGGCTCGCTCAGTCCCTATCCGATCTGGTCGCAATCGGAGGAGCAGACCATCCGTCACTGCAATCCCACGGTTTCGAACGCCGCCCTGTCGTTCGCCCAGGAAATCGGCTGCCGCAATATCTATCTGTTCGGTACCGACATGGGATCTTTGAACCCGGAGGTTCACCATTCGAAGGATTCGTACCATTACACGAAGGGAGCGAAATTCCTGGATCAGGTTTACACCACGAAGGTGCCGGGGAATTTCGGCGGCACCTGCCATACCTCGAGCGGACTCTATTGGGCTCGTGACGCGTTGACCAACGCGATGAAGGCGTATTCCGGCCGGCGCTACTACAACTGCGCGAACGGAGCCTTCATCGAGGGCGCCGTGGCCAAGAGCTCCTCGTCGATCACCCTCAACGACATCACGGGCGGCAAGAAGGCGATCATCGACAGGATCGTCGACGGATTCCCGCCCTACAGCGCGGAAACGTTCGATTCCCTTTGGGCCGACGAGGCGATGGTTGCCAACGTCGGGGAGTTTTTAGGCAAAGTCCGCGACATCTATGATTCCTACGATGATCTTTCGGATCGGCGCTGCCTCACGGAACTGGTCCGGCTTCTCGAGGACACCAGCACCCGGGTGAAGGGCGCGATGACCCTGATGTTCCGCGGCTCGATCTACATGTCGCAAATGAGCTTTGAGTTCTACCGCGACAGGTTGATCGACAGGGACCGCCTGCCCGAATTCGATGAGATCGGGAGCGAGTTGATCCGTTCGCTGCTGGATACCCTCGGGAAAATGTCGATCGAAAAGCTCGGCCGCTTGTCGGAACAAGCCGGACCGCGCGAAAAGATCGATGTCCCAGCGTAGCAACGGCATTTCCGGCCGGTGGGGCGCCGCCGTGTTTCCCGACCGCTGACTACGTGGAGACGGCCGTGCCCCGCCGCGACGGTATCAATAAGGCAAAGTCGTTGATTTCGGCCGGCCGCCTGGACGAGGCTTCCGACCTTTGCCGCCAGATCATAGAAAAGAACGGCGATCCTGAGGCGATTTACCTGTTGGCCGTTATTTCCGGCCAGACCGGCATGCCGGCCGAATCGCTGACGCTATTTCGACAGGCGCTTCGCAAGCTGCCGGGCCGCCCGGACGTCACCTATAACTTCGGGGTGATCCTCAACGAAATGGGCAAGGCCGACGAGGCCGTCGAACAATGGACGGCGACGCTGGTGTTGAATCCGGGCCACACGGATGCGCTGTTCAATCTGGGGCGGGCGCATGCCGACCATGGCCGGTGGCCGGAGGCGGCCGACGCGTTCCGCCGCCTCGTCGCCGCTCAGCCGCAGAACCTGCGCGCCTGGTTGAACCTCGGCAACGCGCATTACCGGGTGGGCCAGTGGGAAAATGCCCGGGCTTGCTACAGCCGCATCGTCGCGGCCGACGACGCCCACGTGGACGGTTGGATCAACCTCGGCATCACCGAATGCCGCGACGGCAACCCGGACACCGCGATCCGACATCTCCGGCAAGCCCTCCGGCTGGCGCCGGACAACGTGCGCGCCCACATCAATCTGGCGCATGCCTTGCTCGCCGCCGGCGATTTGCGGCAGGGATACCGGGAAAACGAATGGCGGCGCAAGGTCCAGGAATTGCGATTTCCGGTGGCCGGGCAGGCGGCGTGGCCGGGCGGCGCAATTGCCGGCAAACGCATCCTGCTTTACGGCGAACAGGGAGAAGGCGACTTCATTCACTTTCTCCGCTACGCGCCGGTTCTCGCCGGGCGCGGGGCGAGCGTCCGGATCTACTGCCATCCGTCGCTGACCGGCATCGCCGAACGGGTCGACGGGGTCGACGAAGCCGCCGGATTCGGCGAGCCGCCGCCGGCGTTCGATTGCTACGCACCGTTGATGAGCCTGCCGCACCTGCTTGCCCTGACGGAGATCGAGACAATTCCGCCGGCACCCTATGTGAGACCGCAGCCCGGGGCCGCACCGGCCGCGGACGGCGCGGCGCCCCGGATCGGCCTGGTGTGGGCCGGCAATCCCGACCACGAGGACGACGCGAACAGGTCGTGCCCGCTCGACGCCCTGCTGCCGCTGACGGATTTGGCGGGCTTCCGTTTCTTTAGCCTGCAGGTGGGCGACGCGGCCCGCCATCTCGCGGCCGCCGACGTCGCCGACAAGGTGATCGACCTCGGCGCGTCGTTCGCCGATTTCGGCGATACGGCCCGCGTCCTGCAGTCGTTGGATCTGGTGATCAGTGTCGATACAGCCGTCGCCCATCTTGCCGGCGCCCTTGGCCGCCCGGTCTGGCTGCTGTTGCCGCGCATCGCCGATTGGCGCTGGTTCGGCGACGGTCCGGACACGCCTTGGTATTCGACCATGCGGCTGTTCCGGCAGAAAGCGGACGGCGGCTGGTCGCCGGTGATCGGCAGGGTCCGACGCGCGCTTGCCGAATTCCCGGCCCGACCGGACCACAAAAGGAAACCGCCGCTGCCCTGAAGGCAGCGGCGGCATCCGTTTCGTCACTCGGCCGGGTCGGCGGGGCGCATCCGGCGGATGCGCGCCGCTATTGCCGGCGGTAGTTTACCTGAACAACGCCAGGATGCCCTGTTCGGCCTGACCGGCGAAGGCCAGCGCGCTGATACCCAGCTGCTGCCTCGTCTGCAGGGCCAACAGGTTGGCGCCTTCCTCGTTGATGTCGGCCAGCGTCAATTTCGATGCGCCGCTGGTGAGCTCGTTCACGTAGACGTCCGTGAAGTCGAGACGGGTCTGCAGCAAGGCCACGTTCGAGCCCAGCGTCTGGGCGTTCGACCGAAGCGTGGTCAAGGCGCTGTCCAACTCGGTAATCGCGGAATCGACCTGCGTGGTATTGCCGGAAGCCAGGAAGATGGTGTTTTCGGCCGGAATGGTAAACGCCGCCGCCGCGTTGGTCTCGACGAACAGGAAGCCGGAAACCTGGCCGCTGCCCGAAGCGCTGGTGGCGCCGCGCGCGGTGATCACCTGGCCCGCCGAAAGGGTCAGGCCGCCGGCGGCGTCGTCCTGGGTGCCGACGGTGATCGTCACCTCGAGGGTGCCGTAGGTGACCAGGATCTCGGGGCTGGTCGCGGCGTTGGTGACCAGTTGCGCCGTGCCCTGGTAGGTGAGGACGACCGCGACGCCGACCGCGAACGTGAAACTGGCGTCGGCCGAGTAGTTGAACGTGGTCGCCCCGGCCGCGGCAACGTCGTTCAGCAACAGGCCGCTCTCGCGGACGTTGACGGATTGCACCGTCAACAGGCTTTGGGTCTTTTCGCTGAAGCTGATGGTCAACGTTTCCGAGGTCGAGTTGATCAGGTTCACGCCCTGGTAGGTGGTGTCGTCGGCGATCGTGCCGATCTGCGTCCTGAGGTTATTGTACTGGGTGATCAGGTCGGTGAACTGAGACCCGGTCGCAGACTTCAGGCTGCTGGCAACACCTTTCAGCTGGCGAACGATGCTTTCGATTGCCTCAACGCCTTCGAGAGCCGCGGACAGCGAGCTGACGCCCTGGTCGATGCCGTCCTTCTTCTCGACGAAGTCGAACGCCCGGTCATTGAGCGTTTTCGCCTGGAAGAACGCGACGGGATCGTCGATCGCAGAAGCAACCGACAAGCCCGTCGACAGACGGTTTTGCGTCCGGTCGATCAGGTTCGTCGTGTTCTGCAAGGAAAGCAGCGTACTGCGTACCGCTGCCGAGAGTGTCACGTCAGACATTGTTTAACTCCTTTCTAGAGTTAGCAACCCGGAACTTTTCTTTCCGGCCAAACACCCCGTCAGCATGCTGCTGGACGGACCGCTTGATAGTCATTTATTAACATCTTAGGGGCCAGATGTAAAGCCTATATTTGCCCTGCATTTGGCGCTATCGCCCTCAAATAAACTAATTTAATTAACGATTTTCTAAGATTTCACGCCCTCCAGCAGTCCCTCGGCGATCTGTAAATTGATGTTAATAAGGGCATCCAGGGTCGAATTCGACACATCCTCGGCCCCGGTTATCGTCCTTTCGACCACGAATCGGCTCAATTTGACCAGGTTGGAACTCGTGTCCGTCGGCAGCGGGCAGTCCTTGCGCATGACGATGGTGCGCAGCCGGAGCCAGATTTCCACGTTTCTGTTGAGCGCATCGACCAGAATCAAAGGGTTTTCCCCGCGTCTCGTGCGGGCGATGTCCAGCCGGATGGCCGCCTCGGAAAGCTGGTAGGCTTGCTCTTCCGCCACCGAATTGAGGCTCTGCGAATCGTCCACCATCACTTTTATCGCGACCACCTGATTTGGAAAAAACCAGCGCCAGGATCATTGCTGCGCGGTTCACCCCGGCATGGCGCTGGTGGGCAAATTGCTTCGAGACAACTGCCGGCGATTATCCCGTCGGGGTCAAAAACGGTCAAGGCTGTTGGCCGCCGGCAATGAGCCGAAATGCGGCACGGCCGGCGCGTCGAGGCCGGTCCGCGGACTGCTGATCATTGACCCCCGTTATCGGGTACCGTAGGCTTTCCGCGCCGCCGATTGTCCGACGTCCGCCGCCCGAGAAGGATCCCCGCGCCGTGCCGCTGAAAATCGATTTCAAATCTGGCGACAAGATGATCATCAACGGCGCCGTCATCGAAAATGTCGGCGCCAACGCCAAGTTCATCATTCACAACGAATCGGCGATCCTGCGCGAAAAGGAGGTGCTGACGGATGCCGATACGGCGACGCCGGCGTCGCGGATTTATTTCGCCCTTCAGTGCGCCTACGTTTTCCCCCACCAAAAGGAGGAAAACCTCAAGCGCTTCAGGGAGTTCCTGTACGATTTCGTGGCCGCCTGCCCGAGCACCAAGCCGATTGCCGACGAGATCGAGGAGCATGTGGCGAACAATCGCCTGTACAAAGGCTTGAAGCTGACCCAAAAGCTGGTCGCTCATGAATCCAAGGTATTCGCGCAGCTGCAAAGCGAGATGGAAAAATACGCCCGCGAGCTCGAGGCGGCGGAATCCGGTGCAACTGGCGAAAGCGCCCAGCCGCCCGCAAAATAGCCGGCGCCGGCCGGCACCCAACCTCACCGCCGCGACAGACCGGGATTGCGACGCCCGATGAAAACCCTTTATTTCCACGTCGGCAGCGAACGGTGCGGCTCGACCTTCGTTCAGTCGTTCTTCAACACTCCGCAGGTCAAGGACACCCTGGCGAGGTTCTCGGTCAGTTTCGACATCGACATCTATTTCGCGCTAGGCAAGTTGTCGCCGTTCCAAAAGCTGGACAAAAAAAAATTCAAGCCGATCCGCGACGCGCATTTCAAGCCTCATAAGGAAACTTCGGCCAAAGCGGTCTTCACCACACAGGAATTGTTGTTCGGGCTGGCCCATGAAAAAGGCGCCGCAAACCGGTGCGCCGCCATGTGCAAGATCGTCGATTACCTGACCGATGGCTTCGACACCCATATCATCATCGTGCTCAGGCGCCAGGACACGTTCATCGAATCCCTCTACAACCAGATGCTGAAGCACGGCGAAATACGGGACTTCGACGCCTTCGTCGGCGACCTGCCGCTCGACAATTATCGTTGGCACGAGGTGGTCGGAACCTACGCCGATCATTTCGGCGCCGATTACGTCACTGTCGTGCCGTTCGAGCGCCAGGTCCTCGCCGGCGCCGGCTTCGAGAATTTCATCGAGGCGATGTTCAAGGCCATCGGTCTGCCGATGAAGGTGGACATCGGCACCCTGCCCATCGCCAACCCCAGCCTGCCGCCGCGGGTGCTGGAAATCCAGCGCCTGGCCAACCGGTCGTTGCCGTCGGCCGAGGCCGAAAGGCTGGCCAAGCACTTCGTCGATACCATGCCGAAAAACCCGGACGACAAATACGAGCTGTTTACCGCGAAACGCCGCGCCGACCTGCTGCGGCGCTTCCGCGATTCGAACCGCGAGCTGTTTTCGAAGTACCTTCCGGCCTACGACCCGACATACTATCTCGGCTGAGATGCGGAACCCCTTTGCAGCGACCGTCGCGACCGGCTCGGCCGGTGACGCGGGGCGGCTTTGCCGATGACCGCGGCGGCCGTCATACAGGCGCGCCTGACGTCGACCCGGCTGCCCGGCAAGGTGTTGTTGCCGCTGGCCGGCGAGCCGGCGATCTTCCAGATCGTCGAGCGGCTTCGCCGGATCGCGTCGATCGATCGAATCTGCGTCAGCGTCCCCGACGGCGACGCGCAGCAACCGTTGTCGCAATACGTTGAAAGCCTGGGCGACGTCCGGCTGACCCGCGGCCCGGAAGAAGATATCCTGCGGCGCCTGACGATGGCGGCCGAAGCGACGGGCGCCGACACCGTGTATCGGTTCTGGGGCGATTGCCCGGCCGTCGATCCGGCCGTTTGCAACGCGTTGATCGCGATTTACCACGGGGACCGGTTGAAGTTCGCCACCATCCCCGACAAAAGCGGCTATCCGGGCGGCTACGAGTTCGAAATCATCGACGCCGTGTGCTTGCGCGCGGCCGATGCTGAAATCCGGGACGCGGCGGCTCGCCACGTTTTCCACGACATCTTCACCGCCGAGCCGGAACGCTTCCCGCAATTCCACCTGCGCCGCCGGCCCTTCCTTTCCCATCTCAGGCTGCTTTTGGATACGCCCGACGATTACCGGCGGCTGGCGCAAATTTTTTCGATTCTGTATCCGGAAAACCCGGCGTTCGGCCTGGCCGAGGTCGAGGCCCTGGCCCGCCAGGAGCCCGCATTATTCATTTCCGACGCCTAGGCGCGGCGACGGCCGATGCCATTCGATCGGGTCGCGGGGTGACAGTCCGGGGAGGACGGGAGTATCGTGCTCGGGCGCCGGCCGGGCGCGCCGGCAAGGGATCGGGCGGCATGCGAATATTCGGCAAGGACCTGGACCGCGAGGTGGCGGTGGTGGCCGAAATCGGCGTCAACCACGAGGGCAGCCTGGACGCCGCCCTGTCGCTGATGCGCCTGGCCCGCCAAGCCGGCGCCGACGCCGCCAAGTTCCAGACCTTCACGCCCGAGCGCTTTGCCTCGGCGTCGGACCCGGCGCGGCTGAAACGGGTGACGGGCTTCGATCTTGGAAACGCGGGATTCCGCGCGCTGGCGGCCGAGGCGGCGAAGCTGAATTTCCCGATATTTTCGTCCGCCGTCTCCGAGGACGTGGTGCCTTTCCTCGACGGGCTGTTTCCGGCGATCAAGATCGCCAGCGGCGACGTCGATTTCGAGCCGGTGATCCGCGCGGCGGCGGCGACCGGCAAGCCGGTGTTCCTGTCCACCGGCCTGGCGACCATCGATGAAGTCGAGACCGCCGTCGGCTGGTTCCGCGACGCGGCGGGGACGCCCGATATCCGGGACCGGCTGATCCTGATGCACTGCGTCACCGCCTACCCGACGCCGATCGAGCAGGCCAACGTATCGGCCGTGCCGTACCTGGCCGAAAAAACCGGCCTCCGGGTCGGCTACTCGAACCACATCGTCGGGCTCGAGGCGTGCCTCGCCGCCGTGGCGCTCGGCGCGTGCGTGATCGAGGCCCACTTCACCGACCGCAAGGACGGCCGCGAGTTCCGCGATCACCAGCTATCCTGCGATCCCGACGACATGCGGCAATTGGTGGCGATGGTTCCGCGCATCAGGGCCTGCCTCGGCGCCGGGAACAAGGAACGCCAAGCGTGCGAGATCGGCAACCTGACCGCCGTGCGCAAGGGGGTGGTGGCGGCGCGCGATCTCGCCGCCGGCACGGTGCTCGGCCGCGACGACCTGATGTACGCCAGGCCGGCCAGCGAATTTCCGGCGGCCGAGATCGGCAGCCTGGCCGGCGCGCGGCTGAAGGACGCCGTCCGCCGGGGCGAGCTGATCACCCGCGCCAACGTCGAGCGGCGATAGCACGGTTGCCCGATTCGGCCGGTCAGCGCCGCTTCTTCGCCGCCTCGTCGGCCAGCAGCGCCGCCATCCGGGCGACCGGCTCGGTCCAATCGTAGCGTATGGATTTGCGGAAAATCCGCGCCTTCGGATACCACGGCGCGTTCTCCCACCGCAGGGGATCGAGCTGGGCGATGTACTGCCAGCGCCAGTCGGGAACGTTGTAGGTCGGCACCCAGGTCGGCACGCCCATCGCCGCCGCCAGGTGCGCCACCGCCGAATCGACGGAGACCACGAGGTCCAGATTGGCCACCGCGCCGGCGGTGTCGACCATGTTGGCGGCGGCGTCGGCTAGGTCCGACTCCAGGTTCTCGAAGGCGATCTCGGAAGGCACGTCCTTGGCCTGTTCGGCGCCGGGGCCGATCTGCAGGCCGTAGAATTTGACCCCCGGCGTCCGCATCAGCGGCTCCAACTCCTTCAGCTTCATCGAGCGTTCCTGGTCGCGCGGATGCACCGGCGTTCCCTGCCACGCCAGGCCGACCCGGAATTCGCGGCCGGCCAGCCGTTTCTTCCATTTCGCCGCGACCTTGGGCTCGGCCGTCAGATAAGGCGGCTCGGGGATGTTTCCCGGCGCCGCGCCGAACATCGGCAGCAGGCTGAATAGATCGATATGGACGTCGAACTCCGGAACCGGATCGCCGATTTCCACCATCCGGATGCGTGGATCGATGCGTGAGAAAAACCGGCCCATGCGCTTATGGACGGCGAAGATGAGTTGCTTGACCCGGTCGGCGGCGGCGGGAATGTAGCGCGCGCACATGATGGCGTCGCCGATGCCCTGGTCGATGTGGACCAACAGCGTCTTCTTCGGCTGCTTGCGGCCGTTCCAGAACGGCTTCGGCAGCTTCATGGTGCCCTTTCGCGTATAGAATTCGTCCTCCAGCCGGCGTTGCACGTAGGGCCAGGCCGCGGCGTATTCGCCGTTCAGCAGCTTGAAGGTGCCGTACATGAAATGCGCCATCGGATAATCGGGCTTCGCCTGCGCCAACTGTCTGAAAAGAATATCGGCTTCGAAGAACTTTCCTTCGTTCTCGAAGCTCATGGCGCGCCGGAGCGCGCTGGTCAACTGGGGTTCGTTCATCGCCTGAAATGCTCGTTCCCGCGCCGCGCCGTCGCGGTCGCTTGCGGGCGCGGCGTATTATTGTAGGCAATTCGTCGCGCCCGGGCCACACGCGGAAAGCCCGTGCGACCGACGCCGCCGGCCGCGCCGCGGCTCTTGCGCGGCGATTCCCCGCGTGTGAAATTAGCGGCCAATGTGTGGAATCGCCGGCGCCATCGGTCCAACGCCGCCCCCCAAGCGGCGCATCAAGGCCGCCCTCAAGGCCCTTCGCCATCGCGGTCCGGATGCCGAGGGCGTCACCCACCATAAACTGGCGAACGCCAATCTGTGCCTGTTGCACACCCGGCTCGCCATCATCGATCTCGACCCGCGCGCCAATCAGCCGTTCGTCGACGGCGATTGCGTCGTGGTCTTCAACGGCGAGATCTACAATTTCATCGAGCTCCGGGACGAGCTGAAGGCGCTGGGTCACCGATTCCGCACCGATTCCGACACCGAAGTCCTGGTCCGCGCCTACCAGGCGTGGGGCGAGGACTGCCTGGAGCGGCTCGAAGGCATGTGGGCGTTCGCGCTGTTCGACGCCAAGGCCGGCAAGGTCGTGGTCAGCCGCGACCGGTTCGGCGAAAAGCCGCTGTATTTCCAGAGGTGCGACGGCGCGCTGTATTTCGCCTCCGAGGTCAAGGCCCTGGCCGCGCTGTCCGGCCGCAAGCCCGAGGTCAACACCGCCCAGATCCTGCGTTATCTGGTCAACGGCTATCGCTTCCTGTTCAAGCGGCCGGAAACCTTCTTCATCGGCATCGACGAGTTTCCGGCGGGATCCGTCGCCGAGTTGCGCGACTCCGGGAACCCGGCGCCGCGGCGGTATTGGCGGCTTCATCACCGGCCGCAACCGATGTCGGCCGCGGACGCCCTCAAGGGCGCGCGTCAGCGGCTGTTCGAATCCGTCCGCATCCGGCTTCGCGCCGACGTGCCGTTGGCTTTCTGCCTGTCGGGCGGCGTCGATTCGGCAATGCTCGCCGCCATCGCCGCCAAGCACTTCGGTCGCGAGATCGAGTGCTTTTCGATCATCGACCAGGACGAGCGCTACGACGAGAGTATCAACATCCGGGCCATGGTGGAGCATCTCGGTTGCGGGCATCATGTCACCCACACCTCGACCGCCGGATTTTTCGACAGGATGGAGCGACTGGTCGCCTACCACGACGCGCCGGTGGCAACCATCAGCTATTACGTCCATTCCTTCCTTTCCGAATCGATCAGCGAAAACGGCTTCAAGGTGGCGGTGTCGGGAACCGCCGCCGACGAACTGTTCACCGGCTACTACGATCACTATGCGATGTGGCTGGCGGCGATGGCGCGGCGGGCGGAATCGGACCCGGCGATCGATTTCGACGCGCTGATGGCGGACTGGCGCGGCGGCCTCGGCGCCCACGTCGAGAACCCGGACCTCCGCGATCCGACCGTGTTCGCCGGCGACCCGGACTTCCGGGAGCACCTGCTGCTCGACCGCGACGTGTTCAAGGGACTGCTGGTGCGCCCGTTCCACGAGGAATTTTTTGAGGCCGATTACTGCGATGAAACGCTGAGGAACCGTATGCTCAACGAGCTGTTCCACGAGGCGGTGCCGGTAATTCTCCACGAGGACGACCGTAATTCGATGCTGTATTCGGTGGAGAACCGGTCTCCCTATCTCGATCGCCGGCTTGCCGAGTTCATGTTCACGGTGCCGAGCGAGCATTTGATCGGCGATGGGTTCGCCAAGCGGCTGCTGCGCCAGGCCGGCACCGGGCTGGTTCCGGACCAAGTGCGGCTGGACACGCGCAAGCGCGGGTTCAACGCGTCGATCAATTCACTGGTCGACCGCGGCGACGCCAAGACGCGGGCGCGGCTGCTGGCCGACGGCCCGATCTTCGATCTGGTGCGGCGCGACGCCTTCGAGGACTTCCTCGACGGCGACATGGCGACCAACAGCTTTTCGAAGTTCTTGTTCAGCTTCATTTCGGCGAAGCTGTTCCTCGACCATCACCGCGCGTGGACGGCCTGAAATCGCCCGGTGGTCCGCCGGCCGCCGTGACGCTGCGCCTGAAGGCGGGTTGCGGCAAGGTCATCGAGGCGCCGCCGCGTGCCGATCAGCAACCGCGGTCGATCAGCAATTTGACCATGGCGCCGACGTTTTCCAGTTTCCCGACCTCGGCGGCGTTGAGCTGGACGCCGAATTCCTCCTCGACCGACAGGACCAGGGTGATGTGGGCGACCGAATCCCAGTCGTCGATGTCCTGGGCCGTCGTCTCGTCGGAAATCTGGATGCTGTCGTCGTCGAACACCTCTTGGAAGATGGTGTTCAGTCGCCCGCGGATGGAACCGGCATCAGACATGTTTTGTCCTTTGTTTCCGTCGCAACGCCGTCAGGCGGCGACCTGTTCGATTTCGATGTGACATGGGTGCGCGAACGGCGGTGAGTCGATCGCCAATTCCCATTCCATGACGCCGTCCCCCTCGCCGCATTTGCTGAAGCCCAACCGCCCGTACAGGTCCGCCACCATATTGTTCTTCTTGCTGCGCACGTAGCGGCCCCTGAGGGTCTTGCCGCCGGCGTCGCGGGCGGTCCGCACCAGTTCGTTGCAGATGAATTCCTCCATGCCGCGCGACAGCACCCGGCAACTCATAACCCAGGTGTCGATGTCGACGCCACCCTTGTTCGCGCAATCCAGGATGACGACCGATACCAGGCCGTTGTCGCCGAACCGGTCGCGCAACTTGAAATACCGGCAGATCTTTTTCGGGTCCTTCATGATGGCGCGAATCGCGTCCTCGCCGTAGCGGGTCCCGGTCAGGTGGAACTGGTTGCTTTTGTTGATGAGCTGGGCGATCCGCGGCAGGTGAAAATCGTCGAAGGCGCCGACGATTGCCCTCATTTCCAGGTTTTTCAGGAATTGGTTGAGGTCGGTGAAGGACTGCCGGTGTTCGTCGCGGGCGACGTTGTCGCGGTAGTAACGGCCGCGCTCGGTGTCTTCGACGGAAAACGCCGTGGTCTCGAAATACAGCTCCCGGCAAAGCGTCGGAATGAACTGGGCCGGGTCTTGGGGCATGTCGGGAACGGCGACCTCCGGCAACTGCTCCCTGACCAGGGCGCGTTCCACCGGGTTGTCGTCCACGTAGACGACGCTGTCCATGCCGATGTTCAGGGTCTTTACGATATCGCGGATGTTGTCGGCCTTGTTGTACCAATTGGCGCGGAAGACGGCGATGTCCTCGAGCCCGAGCTGCATGTCGGGATGGCGCTGGAACGGCTCGCGGGCGATGTCGTCCTCGTTTTTGCTGCTGACCGCGAGAATCAGCCCCCGGTCCTTCAGCCCGCGGACGAATTTCTGGAAATCGACGAAGGCTTCGCCGTCGGGGCCGTCGCCGAGGCGGATGCCGTCAAGGCCATCGTCGGCAACGACGCCGCCCCACAGCGTATTATCGAGATCGAGGATCAGGCACTTCTTGGCCAGTCCCTTCAGCGCCGCCACCAGCCGCGCCGCCTGATAGGCGAGCCGGCCGACGGCGTCGAAGGCGACGGCGTGCTTCGAATGGTACCAATACCGGCGGTCGAACCAGCGGCCCTTTCCGTAAAAGGCGGACAGGTGGTCGAGATCCAGGATGGCGACCCCGGGCGGCGCCGCGGCGGCGAGCGCAAGGTTGTAGCGGCGCAACAGGTTCCGCCGGGTCCACGGAGCGCCGCCGGCGAAATTGCCGAACAGGTCGAAGTCGGCGATGTCGGCGTTGTTGTGGATGATGTCGCACGGGTGCCTGTCGGCCAGCGCCGACCACAGCGCCCGGGCGTCACCGACGGCGCGGTCGACGGCGGCCGCGATGTCAGCCTCGGCGGCACCGGGCGCTACGTCGAGGACCGGGTCCCGGCCCGATCCGAAAAACCACACGACGTCCGGCTTGAACCGGTAAAGCTCGCTGTTTCCGTCCAGCACCGTCTGGGTCACCGTGTCGAATTGGCCGATATGGATATCCGCCCGGAAGCCCTGGGCGGCGAGCCAGAATCGCAGCACGTCGGCCAGGTGATCGACGGTGCTGGTCGGCAGGATGGCGAGGCGCAACGGCTTGAGATCGATGCTGCCGGCATCGATGGAATTGTCGAACAGCTTGGCGTAGCGGGATTGCAGGGCGAATTCGTGGTCGGGCCGGGCAATCTCGGTCAGGCGCCTGAAGGCGGCGCCGTGGTCGCCGTCGGCCGCCAAGGATTTGACATCCCGCAACGCCTGGCGAAGGTCCTGCTGAATCAAGGTCGCACTCCAGCCACCGGGGCCTCAGCCGACCTTTTTCGCAAGGGACGCCGACCCGGGTCAAGCGGCGGGTCGCGGAACGACCTAGGCCGCCCGGGATTGCCGGTTGAGTATATCGCGAATCTCGAGATACGCGGGGTGGGCGTCATCGAAGCGGCCGTCTATCTGGTCCAGGGTGATCCGATTGATGTGTTTCTGGATTTCCTTGACCTCCGGGATCGTGAAGCCCTGATCGCACAGGTAGGCCCAATACCAGAGGCTGGTGTCCGGATCGATGTGGATGCTGTTGCGTATTTCCTTGAACAGCTCGATCTTGATGCGGCTGGCGTCCTCGGAGGTCATGGTGTCGTGGGACCAGCGGTTGCCCATGCCGGTCAGGCCGTACTGCTCGCGGTCGTCATAGACCTTGGTGTGCTTGATATAGAAGAATTCCTTCAGCGAATAGAAGTCGGTGCCGCTGTTCTCGATGAAATTGACCGATTCGCGGATGGTTTCCTCGGTCTCGCCGGGGAAGCCGAGCACGAGTGCCGACATCGAGGTGATGCCGTATTTGGCGAGCAGCCCGACGCCGCGGTAGAACTCGGCGCTGGTGGCGCGCTTGTTCATGTTCTTCAGCACCTTGTCGCTGGCCGACTCGACGCCGAGATAGACGCCCTTGCAGCCGGAATCCTTCATCAACTGGACGATTTCCTCGTCGACGAACTGCACCCGCAGGAACGAGAACCATTCGAAGTCGTAATCGCAGAAAATCCTCAACAGGTCCTTGAACCGGTTCTTCGGCACGTTGAAGGTGTCGTCGATGAAAATGACCTGCTTGAGATTCGGAATGCTGGTTACCGCGTCCAGATGCTCACGCACCGCGTCGGGCTTCACCGTCTTCCAGCTTCGCGCCGTGGTGGGGTAGGAGCAAAACGCGCAGGAGAACGGGCAGCCGGCGGCCGAGCGGATTTGAATCGTGTTGTTGAGGAACGGCAGGTTCAGCTTGTCCCAGTGTGCCTCGAGCTCGTTGAGGACCGGTTCGTTCCAGTGGATCTTGGTAACGTGGAACTTGTCGCCGGAATCGAGGTAGCACAGGTTGTTGACGGCGTCGATCGCGGTGCCGTTCCGGCGCGCCGCCAACAGGTCGCGAAGGTCGATCTCGGAATTGAAGGCATGAAGCACGTATTTCATGCCGTATTTCCGCATCGGCGCCTCGAAGGCGTCGGGCGCGCCGCCGATGGTCTGGGCGTTGGCGAACGCGCCGCCGAGCACGATCTCCATCGCTGGATCGACGGCCCTTAGCATCTTGGCGATGCGTGCCACCTGCTTGATCGTCAGGTAGAAGGTGCTGGATATGCCGACCAGCGGCTTGACCCGCGCGCTCGCGTAAATCTTTTTAAATCGGTCCAATTCCGAGTCGATGTTGTTGATGATGGCGACCTTGAAGCCATTCTGCATCATGTAATTGGCCAGGTACGGCCCGGTCATCGCCGGCAGGTTCCAGATGTTCAGCAACTGGCGGCGGCGCGGATAATCGCTGTCTTCGTAGAAGACGCCGTCGCGCAGGTGATTGATGATGTCGAGATGGCCGCGGAACTGGCCCTTGTAATGGACCATTCGGGGATAGACCAAGGTCTCATATAAATCGCGGCGTTCGAGGGGCAGCTTGGCGTACGCCGAATAATCGACGACGTCAGACTGACAGATGAGGATGAGATCGTAGGTGTCTTTCATGTCCGTTTCTCCGGAAGAAAGCCGACTTGCGCCTTGCCGCGCGCCTTAACCGAGCCGGTTCTTGCGTTTTCTACTTGAACCGAGACGGTCATCGAATTGACGGCGGCCGATATCTGGTCGCATTCAACGACAACCCGAATATGATCGTTTATATATACCGGTTCAAGATATTTCATGTTCAGGGACTGCAACAGGCAAGATTCCCCGGGGAATCTGACCCCTAATACCTGCGAAACGAATGCGGATATCAGCACGCCATGCACCACGCGGCCGTCGAATCCTTTGTCGCGCGCGAAACCGTCGTTCATGTGCAGGGGGCTGACGTCGCCGGACACGGCGGCGAAACGGTCCACCGTGTCGGCGTCGATGTGAACTTCCAGGCTGTCTTTTTGCCCTTTCCGGATGTCGTTAACCGTCAGCTTCCGGATTTCCATCGCCCACCGCCCGATCTGGCCCCGCGAAGCGCCATGCGCCGGCCGCCCCATAGGGTTAACTTTCGATGGTACCCGGCAAGAGATTAAGAAAGGCTTGATGGGCCCGTCTGGAGATCGTCAGGCGATGGCCACGCGCTCGTCGGGCTTCAGCGAAGCGATTTCCCGCACCTTGCCGTCGGCCACCCAGGCCGCGACCGCATCGCGGTTGGCGATGAAGGCATAGGGGTCGTCGCGCAACAGCTCGCTGACGATGGCGACGATGTCCGTGGCCGTGGCCGAGGCCACCGGGATCAGCGGATTGTCGCCGGACCGCAAGCGGCCGCGTCGCTCGAGCGCCCGCGTTCCCGGCGTGAAATCGAACTCCGGCGAGACGGTGAGGGAGCGCACGTACATGACCTCCTCGCATTCGCCCAGCGGCGCGCCGTCGTCCAAGAGCCGCCCCTTGAACCGCTTGAAGTAACGGTAGGGCACCCGCTCCATTTCCTCCGGCCGGTGGACGATCGAGCAACCATCCGCCCACGGGATGCCGAGCACGATGAAACGCACGTCGTTCGCCTGCATCCAGCCCATCACGCCGGCGTCGCCCCACGCCGTGGTGCACGGCAGCGCCGCCACGTCCGCCGCCAGCGGCCCCTTGACGGCGTAGCTGTTCATCGGCCGGCGGGTGCGCACGTAGCCGGCGCGGCCGGTGGCGACGCGCGACAGCACGCCGACCTCCGACGGCGAGCGGACAAGGTCGAACGTCCGCGATCGGGCGAAGGAGAGGAAGGTGAAGGTCGGGAATATCAGGGTGCGTTCGGCGCCGACGACTTCCTCGATCAGGTCGAGCAGCCGCAGCGGCGTTTTTTTCACCGACCATCCGAACTGATGCGCGAACGTCCACAACCCGGAAAAGATCACGATCGCCCGGTCGGTTGGCGCGATCACGGATGCGAATGTTCTGCGGAAGTCCTCTTCAGCGAGGCGCGTCGCGGCCATCGCCATTCGCCTCGCGCATGAGACCGACCCGGACGTACTCCCGCACCGGTTCATCGAACATGAAGATCGCGAGATCGTTGCGATCGGCGATGGCCAGAAGGTCCTTGCTTCCGTCCACGGCATACAGCAGTTCGAAATAGGCCCGCGCGATCTCGCTACCGTGCGCGCCGCTGCCGGTGCCGTGATGGAACGGGAAGACGCCGTAGTTGGTAAGGAACGGCGTCGTCGTGTAGTTTCCGCGATAGGTGCGGTTCCGCTCCAGCACGTGAATCGTCGTCCACAACACCGTCAGCGTTCCGAACAAGTTGTCGGCCGACAGGATGTCGGGCGTGTCCGCCGAGCTGTGGTACTGCGCATAGCCCTGCGGCGACGGCCCGGCGCGGGTCAGGGTCACCATCGGCACCCGCAGGCCGATCTGGTTGAAGTGTCCGGCATCCGAGCCGCCAATGAAGCCGGAGAACGGCCGCGCGACCACCGGCAGCTCGAGAAAATGCATGGCGTGCTTGAAGGCGCGGTCGACGGCGGAGTTGCCGTCGTAGCTTTCGTCGATCTTGATGTCGGTGCCGTCGCCGCAAATCCCCAACTGGATGCCGCCGACGGTCTTCTTCAGCCGGTCCTTGTGGTTGGCGATGTAGGTGATGGCGCCGATGGTCTCCGGCCAGATCGCCAGGCGGTAGGAATACCGCCGCTTCGGCAATCGGCTGAGCAGGCGGAACAACTCGACGGCGACGATGACGCCGCTGAGGTTGTCGTTGGCGCCCAACGGATGGCAAAGGTAGGAATTGACCAGGATCTCTTCGTCGCTTTCGCCGGGCAGGAAAAATTCGCCGATCCTGAGGAAGCCGTCCTTCAGCTCGGTGTCCACGTGCGCGTGATAGGTCTGCTCGGTCAGGCTTTCGACCAGGGTGTGGCGGGCGCAAAATCCCCAGTCGTCCTTGTAATAGGTCTGCCTGAGCGGGATGGCGTCGGGCAGATACGGTATCGACGACAGGTGCTTCTTCAATTCCTCCAGGCCGATCTTGCCGTCGAACGGGCGGCTGTAGATCCACAGGCTGTACGGATGCTCCTTGAAATCGATGATGCGCTTGCCCTCGGCGTCCTCGACCCAGGCCTCGTTGACGGTGAACTCCTTCGGGATGATCCAGCCCTCGACGTTGCTGCCGGAGGCGAATTCGTTGATGTCGATCTTCAGCCACTTCTGGATCAGTTTCAGCGATTCATTGAAGCCGGGGCCGCACAGGCAGCGGTACATCGGAAACAGGGTCGTCAGCATGTCCCAAAGGTCTTTTTTCGACTTTTCGTCGACGAACATCTCGGGCGCCAGATAATCGTGCTTGGCGACGCTCGTTCCTTTGATGATCATTTTCCCCCTAACCGATCCGGAAAGCCGGCGTCGTGCCGCTCGACGGCCCGCCATCGCAGGGACCGGGATGGCGCGCGGAATGCCGGGATGGGCTGGCCGTCGCCGGCGAATCGCTACGCGTATTCCCTGAATAAACCCACCCGGCATGATCGATCATGGCGTTGCGTTTGGCAAGTTTCCGCCCGCCCCCGCATGCCCCGCGATCCCGACCGTTGCGGCCGGCCGCCGGGCGCCGGAAACGCTTGAATGGCGGTAATTGACCCGGCGGCGGGTGAAGTTGGGTAAAATCCCTGGCCCTGCGGGGCATCGGGCGGCCGTGGTCGCCGGCCGCGGCGGGAAAGGTGGTGTCGGATGAAGCGCAAGCGGAAGGGACTCGGCGTCGCCGTCGTCGGCCTCGGCGTCGGCGAACAGCACGCCCGCGCCTATGCCCGGCACAAGCGTTGCGCGCTGCGCTGGCTGTTCGACACCGACCGCGGCAAGGCGGCTTCGGTGCGCCGCCGGCTCGGCGCCGGCGCCGTCGCCGGGAGCTACCGGCAGATCCTCGGCGACGACGGCGTCGACGCGGTCTCGATCGCCTCCTACGACGACAGGCACTTCGCCGAAGTCAAGGCGGCGCTGGCTGCCGGCAAGCATGTATTCGCGGAGAAGCCGCTGTGCCGCACCGCGGGCGAGCTCAGGGCCCTGATCGCGGCATGGAAAAAAGCCGGCAAGCCGCACCTGCAGTCCAACCTGGTGCTGCGCGCGGCGCCGCTGTACGCCTGGCTGAAGAAGGAGATCGAGCGCGGCCGGCTCGGCCAGGTTTACGCCTTCGACGGCGATTATCTCTACGGCCGTCTCGGCAAGATCACCGACGGCTGGCGCAAGGACGTGCCGGACTATTCGGTGATGGAGGGCGGCGGCGTGCACCTGATCGATTTGATGCTGTGGCTCACCGGCGAGCGGCCGGCGCGGGTGGCCACCGTCGGCAACCGGATCGCCAGCCGCGGCACGAAATTCCGCTACGACGACTTCATGGCGGCGACCTTCGAGTTCCCGTCCGGGCTGGTCGGCCGCGTCACCGCCAATTTCGGCTGCGTCCACCGCCACCACCACGCGGTGCGGGTGTTCGGCACCGAGGCGACGTTCGTCTACGACGACAAGGGCGCGCGCCTGCACCGCTCGCGCGACGAAGGCCGGCGCGCCAAGGCGCTGCGGCTGGCGGCGCTGCCGGCCGGCAAGGGGGTTTTGATTCCCGACTTCGTCGGTGGCATTCTTGCCGGCCGCGACCCGGCGCCGGCGGCGCGGCGCGAATTCGACCTGATCGCCGCCGTCGCCGCCGCCGACGAGGCGTTGCGGAAAAACCGCCCGGTCGCCATCGGTTACGTGAAATGAAGAAGCTCGGCATCCCCTTCGGCCGGCCGTGGATCGAGGACGCGGACCGCGACGCGGTGATGCGGGTGCTGAAAGGCCACATCCTCACCCACGGTCCCGAGTGCGCGGCGTTCGAGAAGGATTTCGTCGCGATGATGGGCGGCGGCCACGCCGTCTCCGTCACCTCGGGCATGGCGGCGCTGCATCTCTCGTACCTGCATCTCGGCGTCGGCCCCGGCGACGAGGTGATCGTGCCGGCGATGACCCACGTCGCCACCGTGCACGCGGTGGCGCTCACCGGCGCCACGCCGGTGTTCGTCGACTGCGAGCTGCAAACCGGCAACATCGACGTTTCCGCCATCGAGCGCGCCGTCACGCCGCGCACCAAGGCGCTGTCGGTGGTGCACTTCTGCGGCATCCCGTGCGACATGCCGGCGGTGATGACGATCGCCGACAGGCACGGCCTCAAGGTGGTCGAGGACTGCGCGCTGGCCGTCGGCTCGCGCTACGACGGCCGCCACGTCGGGCTGTTCGGCGAGACCGGCTGCTATTCGTTCTATCCGGTCAAGCACATCACCACCGGCGAGGGCGGCATGCTGGTGTCGCGGCACCAGGACGTGGTCGCCTCGATCGCGCGCTTCCGCGCCTTCAACGTCGACCGCACCCATTCGGAACGGGCGATCCCCGGCATCTACGACGTCACCGGGCTCGGCATGAACTACCGGATGAGCGAGATGCAGGCGGCGCTCGGCCGCGTGCAGCTCACCAAGGTCCCCGCCATCGCCGAGCGGCGCGCCGCCAACTTCGCCGCGCTGAAGGCGGGGCTGGCCGGTATCGACGGCGTCTCGGTGCTCGACAGCGCCGACGTCAAGGCGGCCAGCAGCCACTACTGCCTGATCGCGCTGCTGAGCGGGCCGCTGGCGCGGCGCCGCGACGACATCGTGCGCGCGCTCAACGCCGCCGGCGTCGGCACCAGCGTCTACTACCCGCACCCGGTGCCGCGGCTCAGCCACTATCGCACCACCTACGGCTACGATTCCGCCCTCTATCCGGGCGCGGAATCGATCAGCGATCGCTCGATCGCGCTGCCGGTCGGGCCGCACCTCGAGCCGTCGGACATGGCCGACATCGCCCAAGCCTTCGCCGGCGCCGCCAGTGCCAAAGGCGCCGCCAAGGTTGCGGCGAAGGCGCGGAAATAGGCTCGTCGGCGGCGGCCGAATCGTCGGCAAATCGAAACCCGCTGTTAAGGAATCTCGGGCTTAATAGGGTTAATGAATCGGACCCCGCCGGGATGGTATAGTCGCGGCCCGTACGAGCGTACGGCCACGGCCGCGATCGCCGTCCAGAACGTGACGGTTCGGTTCACAGAATGAGGAGCGCGTCATGCCATCTCCGTTAACCCCGGCGCGGATCAAGAAGAATTTGACCGGACAGCGCGTGGCGCTGGTCGGCGGCGCCGGGTTCATCGGCCACAACCTGGCGCTCGGCCTGCGCCATTATGGCGTCGAGGTCCTGGTCGTCGACAACCTGATGCAGAACAACCTGGTCGACAACGTCAGCACCATCGACATCGACCCGTTTCGCCGCGAACTGAACCACGGTTTCCTGCGCCAGCGTTTCGACATGATGCGCGAGGCCGGCGTCGTGTTGCGCAACGCCGATGCGCGCTCGATGACCGACCTTGCGGAAAGGCTGTCGGATTTCCAGCCGACCAAGATCGTGCATCTGTCGGCGATCTCGAGCGCGATCGACGCCCGCAAGGTGCCGGGACTGTGCTTCGATCTGCAGCTGATCACGCTGCGCAACGTGCTCGAATACACGCGCCTGTTCCCGCAAGGCATCGACCAGGTGATGTTCGTCAGCTCGTCGACGGTGTACGGCGATTTCGAGACCGCCACGGTGGACGAGAACGTGCGCCCGAAGCCCTACGGCATCTACGCCAACGCCAAGTACATGGGCGAGCGGATGATCCGCACCTACAACGACCAGTACGGGCTCGGCATCACCGTCGTGCGGCCGAGCGCCCTTTACGGCGAGCGCTGCATCAGCCGCCGCGTCAGCCAGGCGTTCATCGAGAACGCGCTGATGGGCAAGCCGCTGCTGCTCGAGGGCGGCGGCGACGGGCGGCTCGACTTCACCTACATCGAGGACCTGGTCGACGGCATGATCCGCGCCATGGCCGCCCACGAAGGGCCTGGCTCGTCGAACACCTTCAACCTGACGTTCGGCAACGCGCGCACCATCCTGGAGCTCGCCAACGTCGTCAAATCGGTGGTCCCGGACGCCATCCTCGAGGACCGGCCGCGCGACCAGATCAAGCCGGTGCGCGGCACGCTGTCCACCAGGCGCGCCGAGGACATGCTCAACTTCAAGGCCCGGTGGCCGCTGGAAATCGGCTACAGGCGCTATTGCGAATGGTACGTGGAGCAATGGGAACGCACCAAGCGCACGCTCGCGGCCAACTGAGTCCGGCGCCGCGCGGACGCGCCGACGGCGGCCGATGATCGGTATCGTCGATTACGGACTCGGCAACCTCACCTCGGTGGCCGGCGCCGTCGTCAAGCTCGGGTTCGAGCCCGTCGTCTCGGCCGACGCGGGGGTCCTCGGCAACTGCGAAAAGTTGATCCTGCCCGGCGTCGGCGCCTACGGCGACGGCATGAAGAACCTGCGCGCGCGCGGCCTGGTCGGCCCGCTCACCGAGTTGGTCACCAAGGCCGGCCGGCCGGTCCTCGGCATCTGCCTCGGCTTTCAGCTTCTCGCCCGCAGGAGCGAGGAGTTCGGCAACCATGAGGGCCTCGGCTGGATCGACGCCGAGGTGACGGCGATCGCGCCGGGCGACGGCAAGCTGCGGGTTCCCCATGTCGGTTGGAACGAGCTCTATCAGCGCGCCGACTGCGTGCTGTTCGACGACGTGCCGGACGAAAGCCTGTTCTACTACGTGCATTCGTACGCGCTCCGTCCGGCCGACGGCCGCATCGTCGTCGGCGAGTGCGATTACGGCGGGCGTTTCGCCGCAGTGGTGCAGTCGGGATCGATCTTCGGCACCCAGTTCCATCCGGAGAAGAGCCAGCTGCACGGCCTGACGCTGTTGAAGAACTTCCTCGCCCGGAGCTGACACCATGCTGCGCCATCGCCTGGTCACGGTCCTCACCTTCAACGACGGCACGCTGTTCCGCACCAAGCTGTTCCAGCCGGACTACCGCTACACCCACAACTTCGTCGATTCGTGGCAGGTGGACGAGATCGTGATGCTGGACGTCACCCGCAACGGCGGCGACAACCGGGCATTCCTCGACGTGGTCGGCAAGTTCGCCCGCGAGTGCTTCGTGCCGCTGGCGGTCGGCGGCGGCATCCGCACCCTCGACGACGTGCGTCGCTTCATGGCCGTCGGCGGCGACAAGGTGGTCGTCAACACCGGCGCCGTCGAGCGCCCCGAGCTGATCACCGAAATCGCCGAGGCCTACGGTGCGCAGTGCGTGGTGGTCTCCATCGACGCCCGCAAAACGCCGCACGGCGGCCCCGGCGGCGAATACGAAGTGTTCGCCGGCTGCGGCAGCAAGGCGACCGGCCTCGAGCCGGCGGCGTGGGCGAAGCGGGCCGAGGGGCTTGGCGCCGGCGAGATCTTGATCACCTCGATCGAGCGCGACGGCTCGTTACAAGGCTACGACCTGGAACTGTGCAAGCGGGTATCGGATGCCGTCAGCGTGCCGGTGCTGGTGCTCGGCGGCGCCGGATCGTGGAAGCACTTCGTCGACGCCATCGAAAAAGCCGGCGCCAGCGCCGTCTGCACACAGAATATCTACCATTTCACCGAGAGCAGCATCCTCAGCGCCAAGAAATTCCTTGCCGATCGCGGCATCGCGGTCAGGATGTAACGGAAGGTTGGACCCGCCATGGTGCGCTACTGCAAGACCTGCCTGATGCCCGACACCCGGCCCCGCATCGTGTTCGATGCCGCGGGCGTGTGCAACGCCTGTCACACGGCGGAGCGCAAGGACACGATCGACTGGCCGGCGCGGCGCCGCGAGTTCGTCGAGCTGATCGACCGGCACCGCGCCAAGTCCGGCCCCTACGACTGCATCGTGCCGTGGTCGGGCGGCAAGGACTCCAGCACCATCGCGCACCGGCTCAAGTTCGAGTTCGGGCTCAACCCGCTGCTGGTGACGTTCTCGCCGCTGATGCCGAACGACATCGCCGTGCACAACCGCGAGGCGCTGATCCGGCTGGGCTTCGACCACGTGATGGTGCGCGCCAACCAGAAGGTCTCCCGCCGGTTGGCGCGGCGCTTCTTCGTCGAGCGCGGCGATCCGAAGATCCACTGGAACGCCGGCGTCAACGCGGTGCCGGTGCGCGCCGCCGTGAACTACAAAATCCCGCTGATCTTCTACGCCGAGCACGGCGAGAGCGAGTACGGCGGCCGCACGCTGTCCGACGACCACATGAAGATGCGCGACTTCGCCGAGGTGCTGGAACACCAGATCGGCGACAATCCCGAGAACTGGATCGACGGCGAAATCAGCGAGCGCGACCTCGCGCCCTACGTCTATCCCGACCCGGCCGAGATAGAATCCGTCGGCGTGAAGGCGCTCTACTTCGGCTATTTCTTCCGCTGGTCGATGCTCGACAACTGGACCTTCATCAAGAACAAGATCGACTTCCGCACGGCCGAGAACGGCCGCACCGACGGCACCTTCACCGATTTCGACAGCTTGGACGACAAGATCGACAACCTCTATTACCACCTGCAGTTCATCAAGTTCGGCTTCGGCCGCGCCGTGCGCGACGCCTGCCGGATGATCCAGAACGCACAAATGACCCGCGCCGAGGGACTGGAGCTGGTGAAAAAATACGACGACGAGTTCCCCAACACCTACCACGACGAGCATCTGGAGTACCTGAACATCGGCGCGGCCGAATTCACCGACACCATCGACAAGCACCGCGACCCGAAGATCTGGCAGCGCAAGGGCAACCGCTGGGTGCTGCGCCACCCGCCGGCATGACCGCGAGGACGCGCCGACCATGAAACCGAAAGGGCTGACCCTGTATCCTTGCGATCTCTGCGGCGGCACCGATATGGCCGAGGTGTCGTCGTCGAAGCACTACAGCGGCGGCTGGCCGGTGCATGTGTGCCGCGGTTGCGGCTTCGTGCAGGTGGCCGAACGGCGACCGCCGGAAGCGATCCAGAAGGCGTGGGCGGAAGAACTCTACCGCGCCGACGACGCGGCGCGGCTCAGCAACACCACCTACACGGCGCGCCTGCCGGCGGTCCACGCGCGCCAGGTGTTCGCCGCCGACTTCCTGGCCGAGGCCGTCGCGCTGCCGGGCAAGCGGGTGGTCGACATCGGCGCCGGCGAAGGCGATTTTTTGGCGATGCTCGGCCGCCCCCCCTATTCCGCCGCCGGCTACGCCGTCGAGCCGTCCGCCGCCAATTGCAAGTTGCTGGCGACCGCCGGCATCGACGCCTACCACGGCACCATGGAGGCCTACGCGGCGGACCCCGCCAACGCGAAGCGCCGCTTCGACGTCGCGACCCTGCTGTGGACGCTGGAGAACTGCCAGTCGGCCTCGGGGGTGCTGAAAGCGGCCGCGGCGATCCTGGAGGACGGCGGCCACGTTCTGGTCGCCACCGGATCGCGCATCCTGGTACCGTTCAAGAAGCCGCTGCAATACTATTTCGGCGCCAACATGGACGTCCATCCGTTCCACTTCTCGGTCAATTGCCTGAAGGGGCTGCTGGCGGTCGCCGGCTTCGAGGCCACCCACGTCAACCGCTACATCGACAGCGACTACCTCGCCGTGATCGGCCGCAAGGCGGCGCCGGGGACGAACATCCCCTGGCGGGGCGACGATGCGGACGCGGTGCTGGCGTTCTTCGCGCGGTGGCACCGGGAAACCCAGGACCATTACAAGGATGCCTGAGGGCATCGGGACCGTCGCCATCGGCATGGAAACCGACTTTCAGATTCAACCGTTCGAGACCGGGCTGCTGGGCCGGCCGGTCGGAAAACTGTTTCTCCGCGGCGGCGCGCCGCGCGACGACCGGCTCGCGGCGCTGACCGCCGGCTGGCGGCGGCAAGGCGTGTGGCTGGTCGCGTGCCGGGTGCCGGAAAGCGTGCCCGCCGTCGCCGGCCTCGAGAAAAACGGATTCCGGGCGGTCGAGACTCTGGTCACCTTTCGTCGCCAACTGGCGCCTCAGCCGATGCCGGACGGCGTCGTGATGGCGCGGGCCGACGACGCCGATGCTTGCGTCGCCATCGCCCGGCGCGCCTTCACCAACGACCGCCTGCACCGCGACCGGCGGGTGCCCGCCGGCATCGCCGACGTGGTCCGCGAGCAATGGATCAGGAACGACCTCGGCGGCCGCGCCGACGTCTCGTTGGTGACGCGCGGCGGCGGCCGGGTGACGGGATTCAACCTCTGCCTGCTCGACGGCGACGAGGCGGTCATCGACCTGATCGCCGTCGACGACGACCACCGGCAAAAAGGCCTCGGCCGGGCGCTGGTCAGGGGCGCATTGGCCCATTACGGCGGCCGCGCCCGCACCATGCGGGTCGGCACCCAGGCCGACAACGCGCCCTCGCTCAAGCTCTACGGCGGCACGGGCTTTGTGGAAGCCGAACGGCAGATCACGCTACACTGGGTCAATCCGGAAGCGGCCCCGACCTTGAAGGACCAGTCCCGATGACCGTCGCGGCGGTGATTTTTTCGCGCATGGATTCGACACGCCTGCCGGGCAAGGCGCTGAAGCCGTTCGCCGGGCGGGCGTTGCTCGGCCACGTCATCGATCGGGCGCTGGCCGCCGACGAACCGGACGTGGTGATCGTCGCCACTTCCGACCGGGCGCGCGACGACGCCATTGCCGACTTCGCCGGAAATGAGGGTGCGGCCGTGTTCCGCGGCGCCGCCATGGACGTGCTCGGCCGCGCCCATGCCTGCGCCGAGGCCTTCGGACTGTCGGCGCTGGGGCGGATCTCCGGCGACAGTCCGTTCATTTCCCCCGACCTGATCGACCGCATGGTGACGATCCACGCCGAAGGCTCGGCCGAGGTCACGACCAATTTGCACCCGCGCACGTTTCCGGCGGGCATGAGCTTCGAGGTCGTCGCCATCGAGGCGCTTTCGCGCCTTGCCGGGCTGACCGACGATCCGCGCCATCGCGAACACGTCACCAGCTACGTCTACGAGCATCCGGATCAATTCGTGATCCGCAACGTCACATCCGGTCTCGACCAATGGGAAGGGCTGCCGTTGACGGTGGACAGCGCCGACGACCTTGTGCAGGCTAACTGGCTGTTGATGCGGCTCCGCGACGCCGGCCAGGCGATGACCATGGAGAACGTGCTCGGGCTGGCCAAGGAATGGCGGGCGACGAACCCGGTCGCGAACAAAGGCAGGGTGCTATGAGCAAGCTGGCGTTGCTCGGCGGCAAGCCGGTGATCGGGAAACCGCCTGCCCCCTACCCCTCGATGGGCGCGGCCGAGGAAGCGGCGGTCCGCGAGGTGATGCGTTCGGGTGTGCTGTCCGGATTCTACGGCAGCCCCGGGCCCGAGTTCATGGGCGGTCCCAAGGTGAAGGCGCTCGAGGCGGCTTGGGCGAAACGCTATGGCGTCAAGCACGCGGTGACAGTGAATTCCGCGACCTCGGGCCTGGTCGCGGCGATGGGCGCCATCGGTCTCGGCCCCGGCGACGAGGTCATCCTGCCGCCGTGGACGATGTCGGCGACGGCGATGGCGCCGCTGGCCTACGGCGGCATCCCGGTGTTTGCCGACATCGAGGACGAAACCTTCTGCATCGATCCGGCACAGGTGGCCGCCCACATCACGCCGAAGACGCGGGCGATCCTGGCGGTCAATCTGTTCGGCCATCCGGCGCCGTTGCAACGCCTGCGCAAGCTCGCCGACGACTACGGCCTTTACCTGGTCGAGGACAGCGCCCAGGCGCCGTGGGCCCTCGAGGACGGGCGGCGCGCCGGCGCCGTCGGCCACATCGGCGTCTACAGCCTCAATTTCCACAAGCACATCCATTCCGGCGAGGGCGGCGTCTGCGTCACCGACGACGCGAAGCTCGCCGATCGCCTCAGGATGATCCGCAATCACGGCGAAAATGCCGCCGCGGAAATGGCCGACGGCGACCTCACCAACCTCGTCGGCTTCAACCTGCGCATGACCGAGCTGTCGGCAGCGGTGGCGCTGGCGCAGCTCGCCGACATCGACGCCCACGTGGCGCGCCGCGAGAAGCTGGCCAAGGCGCTCAGCGACGGCACCCGCGATCTCGCCGGCTGGACCGTGCCGGCGGTGCGCGCCGGCTGCCGACACAACTATTACACATGGTTGGTGCGGTTCGAAGCCGACGCCGTCGGCGTCAGCCGCGAGTTGTTCTCGAAGGCGCTGGCCGCCGAAGGCTTCCCGCACTTCACCGGCTACGTGGCGCCGCTCTACCGCCTTCCGTTGTTTCGCGAGCGCAAGGCGATCGGCCGCGACGGCTTCCCGTTCACGCTCTCGGACCGGGTTTACGGCGATGGCCTTTGCCCGGTGACCGAGCGCCTGCACGAACGCGAAGCGGTGCTGTTCGAGCCCTGCGCCTTCGACGTCGACGACGCGCTTGCCGGCAAGCTCGTCGCCGCCGTCCGCAAGGTACACGGCAACCGCAAGCAACTGAACGCCGCCGGAAAGGCGTGAGCCGGTGAGCACGGTCATCGCCAGCATCGAAGCGCGCATGGGCTCGACCCGGCTGCCGGGCAAGGTGCTGATGGATGTCGCCGGCGCGCCGGCGCTGACGCGGCTTTTGCGGCGGCTGCGGCGCGCCGAACGCATCGACGGCATCGTGCTGGCGACCACCGCCAACGCCAAGGACGACGCGCTGGTCGAATGGGCGGCGCGGGAAAACGTGCAATGCTTTCGCGGCAGCGAGGACGATGTGCTGGCGCGCGTCGTCGGGGCGCAGCGCATGATGGGCGCCGACGTGGTGGTCGAGGTCAACGGCGACACGCCGCTGCTCGACCCCGCGGTGATCGACAGGGCGGTCGCGGCGTTCGCCGCCGGCGACTGCGACGTGGTCACCACCGCCGTAGAACGGTCGTATCCCGACGGCGTCGACGCGCAGGTGTTCCGCCTCAAGGACCTTGAGGAAGTGGCCGACACGGTGTTCGATCCGGCGGTGCGCGAGCACGTGTCGCTGCACTTCTACCGGACGCCGGGGCGCTACCGGATCCGCCACTTGCAGGCGCCGCCGGCGCTGCGCCGGCCGGAGATGCGCCTGGTGCTCGACACGGCCGAGGATTTGGAACTGATTCGCGGCATCTACGCTCGCCTTCAGCCGACGCTCGGCGACGGCTTCGGCACCGCCGATATCATCGGGCTGCTCGATGGCGATCCGGGCCTGGTCGGCGACGCCGGCGGCAAGGTGAGGAAGGCGGGGCGATGAGCAAGCGCCGGCTTCGCACCATCCTCGTCGGATTCGGCCAGATCGCCGCCGGCCTCGACGACGACGCCAAGATGGCGCGGCACTTCACCTATGCCAGCCACGCCCATGTGCTGAAGGACCATCCGGCGTTCGACTGGCTGGGCGTGGTCGATCCGTCCGAAGCGGCGCAACGGCGGGCGCGCGACGACTGGAAGGTGCCGCACGTCGGCGGCGAGCTGTCGGCGGTGGCCGAGCGCGTCAAGCCCGAGGTGGCGGTGATCGCGGCGCCGCCCGGGCGCGCCCGCGCCGACACGGTGCAGCAGTTGCCCGATCTGAAGGCGGTGCTGGTGGAAAAGCCGCTCGGCGTCGGCGGCCAGGAAGGCAAGGCATTCGTCGACTTCTGCCGCAAGCGCGACGTCAAGGTGATGGTGAATTACTGGCGGCGCGGCGACGAGCTGTACCGCCAGCTCGCGGACGGCGGGCTCGCCGACCGCGTCGGCAAGCCGCAGGCGGTGTTCGCGACCTATGGCAACGGCCTGTTCAACAACGGCAGCCACCTGGTCGATTTCGTGCAGATGTTGGTCGCCGAGGTGGCGACGGTGCAGGCGCTCGACCAGCCGACGCCGTTGGAGAACCCGGCGCTGGCCGAGGATTGGCGGGCGGCTTTCGCGCTGACGCTGACCAACGGCGTCATCGTCATGGTGCAGCCGCTGGATTTCCACTTCTACCGCGAAGTCGGCATCGACATCTGGGGCGAGCACGGCCGGCTGGCGCTGTACCAGGAGAGCCTCGGCGTCTTCCACTATCCCCTAGTCGACAACCGCGCGCTCGAAAAGGCGATGGAGATCGCCTCCGACCGGCCGCAGGTGCTGAAGCCGACGGTCGGCCGGGCGCTCTATAACCTTTACGACAATCTGGCCGAAACGATCGCCGGCAAGGCCGAGCCGTTTAGCCCGGGCGAGCAGGCGCTGTTCACCGAGCAGGTATTGACCGCGGTGCTGACGTCGGCGCGGGAAGGCTACGCCCGCATGCATTTCCAGTGACGGGGCAAGACCGGGACGGGCGCATGGCCGGCGGCACAACCGACATCATGATCTTCGTCGAGGATCCGGGCGCCGCCAACAGCATCGTCGATCTGCCGGACGCGCTCGCCAAGCGCGGGCTGGCGGCCGTCACCGTCGCCGCCGGTCATGCCGGGTCCTATCTCGCCGGGCTCGGAGTCCGCGCCACCGCGGCCGCCGATTCCGATAGCGCGGCGGCGCTGCTCGATGCCCATCGGCCGCGCCTGGTGCTCGCCGGCACCGCCGAGAACCCGGACACCCTCGGCCTCGCTCTGATTGCCGAGGCGCGGCGGCGCGGCATCGGCAGCGTCGGCTTCGTCGACGGGCCGGCCTCGGCCGAGTACCGGTTCCGCGGCCGCGGCGGCGATCCGCTCGGCTTCGCGCCGGACCGGCTGCTGGTGCCGGACGACCTCACCCGCCGACGATTCCTGAAACTCGGCCTCGCCGCCGAGCGGCTGGTCGATTGCGGTCATCCCCATTACGACCGGGTGCGGGCCGCCGGCCGCGAACTCGACCGCCTCGGCCGCGACGCCGTCCGCGCCCGCGCGCTGCCGGATGCGCCTAAAGACCGGCCCGTCGTGGTTTTTCTGGCCGAGGTCTCCGACGGCCTGATCCCCGGCGCCTACCGCCGCGGCGACGACTACACGCTGGCCGGCCGCGGCGGCAGCGACGAGCGCACGATGATCGTACTGGAAGAGGTGCTCGACGCCCTCGCCCCGCTGCGGCCGAGGCCCTACGTGGCGCTGCGGCTGCATCCGAAGAACCGCGAGGCCGAGTTCGCCGCCTACCGGCGCGAGATCGACTTCGTCAGCCGCGGCGGGCCGGCGCTCGAGGCGGTGTTCGCCGCCGACCTGGTGGTCGGCATGACGACGATCCTGCTGTTCGAGGCGGCGATCGTCGGCCGCGCCACGCTGAGCGTCATTCCGCGACCGATCGAGGCGGAGTGGCTGAGCGGCATCGGGCTCGGCGTCGTCCCCGCGGTCCACACCCGCGCGGCGCTGCGCGACGCGATCGCCGTCGCCGTGGCCGAGCCGGCGCGCCTCATGGGCACCCCGGCGGAAAAGGTGATACAGTTCGGCGCGCTCGACCGGTTGGCGGACTTTCTGGCCGGGCTGCTGGCCGGCGGCGGCCGATCCTGAGGCGGGGGACGACGACTCACATGGCGACAGCGCCCACGCTCGAAACCAAGCGCCTGACCCTGGTGCCGTTTGCCGACGCGCACCTGACCGAGCGCTATGTCGGCTGGCTCAACGATCCCGAGGTGGTGCGCTATTCCGAGCAGCGCCATCGCCGCCACAGCGGGGAAAGCTGCCGCGCGTTCGTCGCCGCGTTCGCCGACGGACCCAATCATCTGTGGGCGATCGTCGCCAAGGACCCGGCGCTCGGCCACATCGGCAACATCAACAGCGACGTGGACGCCGCCAATCGCACCGCCGACGTCGCCATCGTGATCGGCGAGAAAAAGGCCTGGGGCCGCGGATTGGGCGCCGAGGCATGGATGGCGGTCGTCGATTTCCTGCTCGGGGCGGGCGGCATGCGCAAGGTCACCGCCGGCGCCATGGCCGAAAACAAGGCGATGCTCGGCATCCTGCGGAAGGCCGGCATGGCCGAGGAAGCCCGCCGCCGGGCGCAGTTCGTCCTCGACGGGCGGCCGGTGGACGCCGTGCTCGTCGCCCGCTTCGCCGATGACTGACGGCGGCCGGCCCGACGCCGACGCGGCGACGCTGATCCGGCGGGCCGCCAACGACCTCGCCGACGGCCGCCTCGAGGACGCCGAGGCCGGTCTGCGCATCGCGCTCAAGGCGGCGCCGGATCATCCCGACGCGCTGCATGTGCTGGGCCTGGTCTACGCGCGCACGGACCGCAATACCGAATCGATCGACTGCCTCGCCCGCGCCGCGGCACGCGACCCGAACAACGCCTCCTACCATCACAACCTCGGGCTTTCGCTGGCCACCGCCGAACGGTGGCCGGAGGCGGAAGCCGCGTTCCGGCGGGTGGCGGCGCTCGGCGGGCTCAATTTCGACACCCGGCTGGCGCTCGGCGGCGTGCTGATCAAACAGGACAAGCCGGGCGAGGCGGAGATATTTCTGCGCGCCGCCGTCGACGAGCAGCCGCAGTCCTATACCGCCCACACCCAGCTCGCCATGGCGCTCGAGGAACAGGGGAAGATCGCCGAAGCCGAATCCCATTACCGCCGGGCGTTGACGTTCGACGAGGCGCCGACCCTGTATTTCAACCTCGGCAACGTGCTGAAGGATCAGCACCGGGTGGACGAGGCGCTGGCCGCCTACGACCGCGCCATCGAGATGCGGCCGCGGTTCGCCGAGGCCCATGTGCACGCGGCGTTCGCCCTGCTGCTCAAGGGCGATTATCCGCTGGCCTGGCGGGAATACGAATGGCGGTGGGCGGTGCCGGCGTTCGCCGGCTTTGCGCGCGAGTTCCCCCGGCCGGTGTGGGACGGCGGCCCGCTGCACGGCCGGACGCTGCTGCTGCACGCCGAACAGGGCTTCGGCGACACCCTGCAGTTCGCCCGTTACGCCGGTGTCGCCGCCAGGATGGGCGCGCGCGTGGTGCTGGAATGCCAGCCGGCGCTGGTGCGGCTGATGCGATCCGCCGCCGGCGTCGACGCCGTCGTCGCCTTCGGCGAGCCGTTGCCGCCGTTCGACTTTCACGCGCCGTTGTTGAGCGCGCCGCGGCTGCTCGGCACGACGCTGAAGACGGTGCCCCGCAACGTGCCTTATCTCGCCGCCGAGCCGGCGCTGGTCGGCAAGTGGCGAAAGCGGCTCGCCGGCCGGCCGGGCCTCAAGGTCGGCATCGCCTGGCGCGGCACCGCGGAGCGCCGCGGCAATCCGGCCCGCGCCTGTCCGCTGGCGGCGTTTGCGCCGCTGATCGACAATCCGCGCCTCCGTCTGTTCAGTCTGCAGAAGGAGCTGCCGGCCGAGGACCGCCCGCTACCTGAGGCGATCACCGATCTCGGCCCGGAGCTCGCCGACTTTGCCGACACCGCGGCGGCGATCGCCGCCCTCGACGTGGTGGTCAGTATCGACACCGCCGTGGCGCACCTGGCCGGCGCGCTCGGGCAGCCGACCCTGCTGATGCTGTCCACCGCCGGTGACTGGCGGTGGCTGACCAAGCGGACCACCAGCCCGTGGTACCCGTCGATCCGCGTCTTCCGCCAGGGGCGGCCCGGCGATTGGCCGGGCGTGCTGAAGAAGGTCGCCCGCGCGCTGGCCGCCAGGACGGCCGGGCGGGGCGGCAAAAAGGCTGCCCGACCGGGCGGCAAAAAGGCGGCGCCGCGGCGCCGCCGGCGGCGCGCCGGGCGGACGTGAAGGCAGCAAAAACTTCCCGATTTCGCTGGTCAAAAATTGCCGGGTGAGCCTCGCCGGCTCGCCCCGCAACCCCTTGCCGGCCGGGCATCTCGACAATCTTTCCATTAATTTCAATTGGTTAGGCGATTGCGGGCGAATTGGCCCGGGGTTTGCTGGTAACGGGCGGACCGAAGTGCATTCGGAGAAGCCATTGCCTTTGGAGAACGATTCGCCATGGACGATCTACTGATCAAGACCAACACGGTTCGCAACGGCGTAACCCCCGCTCCCGGCGGCGGCGACGGCCTCACCGGGCTGGCCGGCCTCGCGGTGTCCTTCCAGGACCTGCTGCACAAGGCCGGCGTCCGCATCGAGAACGGCTTTTTCGCCATCGTCAATCGCGCCGGCATCGGCGCCGCGAGCGAGCGCAGCGAGCCCGCCAATCCGTCCGACGACTACCGTCGCCAGCAGGCGGATGACGGCAAGGACCGCTACGAGGGCCGCAATCGCGCCGACGACAACCGTGCCGACCAATCCCGCGCGCGGCCGGTCGACCCGCAAGACGATCGCGGCCGCGGCCAGGGCGCCGAGCGCCGCGACGCGCGCGGCGACAATGCCAATTCCGACCACGGCGAGCGCCGCGCCGACGACCGCGCCGGCGAGCGCGCCGACAACGGCGCCGCCAGCGACCAGGCGCCGGCGAACGACCGCAACGCCGGCGGCGACGACGCCAACGCCGGCGACGGCGCCGACAAGACGGCGTCGAGCGCCGGGCAATCGCAAGGCGACGCCGACACCGCCGGCAAACAGGGCGGCGACAACGGCAAGACCGTCGTCGCCAACGCTGACGCCGCGGTGGCACAGGCGGCCGTCGCGCAGCAGTTGGTGAATCCTTTGCTCGCCAGTTTACTCGCCGCGGCCGACGCGAAAAGCGGCGTCGAGGGCCAGGCTCAGGCCGTCGAAAGCGTTTCGGCAAACGCCGGCGAGAACAAGACCCAGACCGCGCTTGACAACATCACCAAGGCGACGCCGGTGGCGACCGGCACCGACAGCGGGCCGCAGGACAATCACAAGTCGCACGCGCAAGCGTCCGCCAACGCCGCCGGCCAGGCCAAGGCGGTCGCCGCCGAGCAGTCCGCCGTCAACGTCGAAACCGACGTCGCGGCCGAAGTGAAGCCGGTCGAGGTCCAGGCCGCGAACCTGGCCAAGGTCCTCGGCGACGGCGCCAAGGTGCAGGTCAAAGTCGACGTTTCGAACGAGGCGCAAACCCTGACCTCGCGGCCGACCGCGTCGCTGACGCCGGGCGCCGTTCTGGCCAGCGACGGCACCAGCCCGTCATCGGGCCAGAACGCCGGCAGCCACACCCAGGCGAACGCTCAGAATCCGGTCGTCGCGGCGCAGGCGCAGCAGGCCCAGGGCGGCCCGGCGCAGAGCCAAGGCGCCCAAAATTCGCAAGGCCTCTCGACCGCGCAAGCCCAGACCGACGCCAAGGGCCTGGTGCAGGCGGCAAGCGTATCCGGCAACGCCGGCGGCAGCGCGCACTCCGGCGGCGGCGAGGCGGGCGCGCAGACCAACGCCGGCAACGTGTCGGCCAACCAGCAGGCGCAGCAGGCGCAGCAGCAGGCACAGGCCGACAAGGCGCAAAACACCGAGAAGCCTTCGCGCCCCGGTCATTCGGTGGCCGAGCAGGTGTTCGTGAAGATCACCAAGGCGCTCAACGCCGGCAACGACAAGATCACCATCCAGCTTCGTCCGGCCAGCATGGGCCGCGTCGAGGTGAAGATGGAACTCACCCACGACAACCGCCTGATGGCGGTGGTCACGGCCGACAACAAGGACACGCTGGAGGCGCTGCAGCGCGACGCGAAAGAGCTGCAGAAGGCGCTCCACGACGCCGGCCTGCACACCGGCAACGGCGACCTGAACTTCAATCTCCGCGGCCAGACCGGCCAAGGCACCGACGGCGACGGCCGGAGCGCCGGCACGCTGTTCCGTGACGATGCCGTCGATGCCGGCGAGACGGCCGCAGACGCCGCCATGATGGCGCCCCGCGACGGTATTTACGTCAACGGCCGCATCGACGTTCGGGCGTGACGGAAGGCGCTTTAGGAGCGAGACAGATGCTTATCGGCGGATCAACAGAAACAGCGGGCCTCGTCGACGGGTCACAGTCGGCGAGCTCAAAGGCCAAGCTGGACAGCGAGCTCAACCGGTTCCTCAACCTGCTGGTCACGCAGTTGAAGAACCAGGACCCGTTGGATCCGATGGATGCCACCGAGTTCACGACCCAGCTCGTGCAGTTCGCCAGCGTCGAGCAGCAGATTTTCCAGAACTCGAACCTGGAGAAGCTGCTGAAGCTCGAGCAGACCAAGGCCATCTCTTCGCTGGTCGGTTTCATCGGCTCCACCGTCGAGGCCGAGGGCCGTCAGGTACCGCTGGAGAACGGCAACGCCGAGTTCACCTACACCATGCCGGCGGGCGCGGAGAAAGCGACGATCTCGATCACCAACAAGTCGGGACTCACGGTATTCACCACCGACGCCGACATCACCGCCGGCAAGCACAGCTTCGTCTGGGATGGCCGCAGCACATTCGGCACCGCGCAACCGGACGGCAGCTACAGCGTGCAGGTCAGCGGCTTCGACGGCGCGGGCAACCTGCTTTCCATTCCGCACACCGTTTGGGGCCGGGTCACCGGCGCCAACGTCGAGAATGGCCAGGCCAGCCTGTTCCTCGGCGACGAAATCAACATTCTCCAGGAGAACGTGCTGTCGGTGAAGGAAACCAAGCAAGCCGCGGCAAACTGACGCGTAGGAATTCACGCGGGCGGCCGGCGCCGCCCTTGACGAGAACAACGAGAATTACGGCCGGCACGCCGGCCAGATGAGCGAAGGAGAAGTAAAATGACCTTGTTTGGCGCTTTGAGCTCTGGCGTTTCGGGGCTGACCGCTCAATCGAGCGCGATCGGCGCTATCTCGGACAACATTACCAACGTCTCGACGGTCGGCTACAAGAACACTCAGGTCGACTTCCAGACCCTGGTGACCAAGCAGACATCGTCGACCTTCTTCTCCGCCGGCGGCGTGCAGTCGAGGCCGCGACAGGACACCGGCGTGCAGGGCCTGTTGGCGGCGTCGGCGTCGCAGACCGACATCGCGCTCTCCGGCAACGGCTTCTTCATCGTCAACGAAGCCAACCAGCCGACCATCAACAACGAGTTCCTGTTCACCCGGTCGGGCTCGTTCTTCCTGGACAACGAAGGCTTCCTGCGCAACACCGGCGGCTTCTACCTGCAGGCCTGGCCGACGGATGCCAGCGGCAGCGTGGTCCCGGCCAACAAGGACCTGACGGTGCCGAACAAGAACGTGATCTCGACCGACTTCCTCACCACCGTCAACCTCAACCGGGTCGGCGGCACGGCGGCCTCGACCGAGACCATCGCCATCGGCGCCAACCTGCCCTCCAACGACGACGCGGGCACGACCCACAAGACCGACGTGCAGTTCTTCGACACGCTCGGCAACCCGAGCAACGTCAGCTTCGTCTATTCGAAGGGCGTGCGCGACAACGAATGGGACATCGAGCTGACGCCGCCGCAGGGCGTCTCCGTGACGACCCTGTTCGCGGACACCGCCGGCGCCACGGTCTATGAAAGCCGCGGCCAGCTCGAGTTCACCAGCTTCCCGGCCAGCGGCGCCTCGGTGGTGGTCGACAGCATCACCTATCAATTCAGCACCTTCAAGTCGGTGACGGCTTCGGCCACCAACCCCTTTGCCATCTCCGGCACGACGCTGACGGCGGCGGCCTCGGGCACCTTCACCGGCCTCAAGATCGGCGACACGATCACGATCTCGGGCGCCGAGGTCGGTGCCAACAACGTACAAAGGACGATCACCGCCATCGGCGCCGGCGGCGGCAGCATCACCCTCAGCGGCGCAGCCCTGGATGCCACCGGAAGCCCCGATACGCAGATGACCGTCACCATCAACGACACGACGGCGACCAAGATCATCGACGTCAGCACTTCGACGACCCTGGCGCAGTACGTCTCGGCGTTCGTCACCAAGGTCAAGGAAGCCGATTCCGACTTCACCAACAACGGCACCTTCGTGAAGAACCGGATTCAGATCCCGGCGACTTCCTCGACGACGGTGTTCTTCACCGACGACGGCACCGGCAGCATCTCCGTCGACCCGTCGGGCCTGCTCACGTCGACCGGCACGCGGGCGGTGCGCCAGGAGGTCTCGTTCACGGTGCAAAAGACCGCCAGCGCGCATCGCGATACCTTCCAATTCACGTTCGCCACCTCCTCCGACTTCACGGATGGCGAAACGGTGACCATCAACGGCATCGTCTACGAGTTCGACACCGGCGGCGGCGTCTCCGGCACCAACAAGACCGTGCTGATCCCGACTGCCGGCACCGGCACTGCCGGCACCATCTCGGCGGCGGACCTCAACACCGTGCTCAGCAACCTGGAGTCGGCCATCGAGGCCAACGATCCGGAGTTCTCGGCGACCTCCGTGCGCATCCGCCGCGCCAACGACACCGGCGAAACGTCGCCGAGCACGGATGCCAATACGCTGGTGCTGGATATCCTCAGCAAGGGCTCCTACAACGTGCTGTTCAGCGCCAACTTCGCCAACACGCCGACCGAGCCCGACGGCACGGCGAGCTACACCAACGCGATCAATTTCGCCGTCAATAAGCAGCAGGCGCTGAAGTTCAGCTCCGACGGCTTGCCGAGCGCGTTCAACGTCGCCGAGCTGCAAATCGACGGCTTCGCCAACGGCGCCGCCGACATGGACGACGACCCGAACAACGCGCCGCGCATCAGCCTCGACTTCGGCACGGTCACCGAGGCCAACGGCCTGACTCAGTTCGGCGGATCGTTCACGCCGGTGTTCATCACCCAGGACGGCTCGCAGTTCGGCACCTTCGCCGGCGTCACCATCAACGAAAGCGGCCTGATGACGGCGCTGTTCGACAACGGCGAGACGCGTCCCGTCTTCCAAATACCGATTGCCACATTCGTCAACGTCAATTCGCTCGGCGCGCGCACGGGCAACATCTGGAACTCGACGGAGGGGTCGGGCGATCCGACCCTGCGCGACGCCAACAACGGACCCGCGGGGCAGATCGTCCAGTCCTCGCTGGAGCAGTCGACGGTCGATATTGGTACGGAGTTCACCAAGATGATCGTCGTGCAGCGGGCATTTGCAGCTGCAGCAAAGATCATCTCGACGGCAGACGAAATGCTGGACGAGCTGATCAGGACGAAACGTTAAGACTACGTTCCACAACCCCACCGTCCCAACCCACCGGGCCCGGCACCAGCTTCCCACTGGTGCCGGGTCCACCTTTTCCAGGGCCTGGCGGCGGATTGCCGGCGTTCTCCGCCGCGCCGCCGGTGCTATGATGGGCGGGCGATGACCGGCAACAAACCGCGCGACCTGCCCGGCGACCTGCCCGGGGACCTGCCCAGGGACCTGCCCAGGAACCTTGAAGCCCGCAACCTCGATCTGTTCCGACGCGGCGTGCCCGAAATCCACGCCCGCCTGATGGCGGCCGGGGAAGCCGCGGACGCGGGCACGGATGCACCTGCGCCCAAATCCGCCCACACCACACGCTTCACGGTGAAGGCGCCGGCACGCGACGACCTGGATGCCCACACCTTCCATTTCCTGCGGGACACGCTTCGCCGCGCCATCGACGCCGGCATCGTCTTTTTTCCCGAGCCGCGCGCGCCGACGGCGTATTTCCTCATCATCGTCGGTGTCGGCGACGGCGAACGCTTGCTGGCGTTGCTGCAGCGCGTCCAGCCGCTTTGCGTCATCATCGTCGAGCCGGACGCGCGCCGCCTGTGGCGTTCGCTCGACGCCGTCGACTGGACCGCCGTGTTCCGCGCCGTGCGCGCCCGCAAGGGAGAGCTGCACTTCCTGATCGAGGACGACGCCGACCGGGTGTCGGCCAACGTCTGGCGCGTGCTGCGCAAGACCAATCCGGCGGCGGCGGACGGCTTCACCGTCGTCGCCCATGACCATCACGACCTGGCGCGGCGCCTGATCCGCAATCTCGACGACGAGGCGCAACTTATCGTCAGCGGCCTCGGGTTCTTCCACGACGAATTGCTGATGCTCGCCAACGCCTATCGCAATCTCGGCGCGGCGGGTGCCCGCGTGTTCAAACGCGGGTTCGACGTCGACCGCTCGCTGCCGGCGTTCGTGATCGGCAGCGGCCCGTCCTTGGATTGGGCGATCGACGCGGTGAAGCGACACGCCGGCAACGCGATCATGGTCTCCTGCGGTTCGGCGCTGCGGCCGCTGCTCAAGAACGGCATCGTTCCGGATTTCCAGATCGAGATTGAGAATATGGGCGTTTCGCCGTTGACGGCGCAGGCGGCGCGCGAGCACGACGTCACCGGCGTAACTCTGGTCACCTCGTGTACCGTGGACCAGGCCGTCCTTTCGGTGTTCGGCGAGGTCGCTTATTTTTTTCGCAAGGCGTTGAGTCCGTACCCGCTGTTCTGCCGGTCCGAGGATTGGTCGTTGCCGCTTCCCGATCCGACGGTGGCCAACGCCGGCTTGAGCTTCGCGCAGGCGACCGGATTTCGCGACATCTACCTGTTCGGCGTCGATTTCGGCAGCCAGTTGCCCGATCGTCACCATGCCAAGGACACCTTCCACCACACGCCGGAGGCGACGGCGTTCCGGCACACCGCCTACGACATCGAGGTCGAGGCGAACTTCGGCGGCACCTGCTTCACCGATCGCGGCATGTTCGCCGGCCGCGACAACGCCGTCGAGGCGATCCGCGTCTACCGAGACGGCCGCCGCTACTTCAACTGCAGCGACGGGGTGGCGATCCGCGGCGCCCGGCCGCTCATGCCCAAGGATCTGTCTATCGCCGCGCCCGACGTCGACAAGCAGACGGTGGTCCGGGACATCGTCGGCGGCTTCGAATCCGGCGCCGCCCTGGTCGGCGACTGGCCCGGCGACGCCGTCGCCGGGGCGATCGAGGCGTACGCCGGGCAGCTAACGGCGTGCCTTGCGGCAATCGAGAGTTTCGGCGATCGCGCCTTCTATCTGCCGTTGATGAAAATCCTGCGGCCGCAGATGGGTTATCTCGATTCTCCCGAGTTCTCGGTCGGGAACGCCGTCAATATCGTGTTCCGCGGTACCCTGCTCGGCATGCTCATCTTCTTCGAATACTGCCTTGCCCGGGTCGCCGATCCGGCCGATGTCGAGCGCTTCGGCGCCATCGCCCGCGACGAGTTGATCCGCCGTTTCGACGCGCTGAAGGCGCTGGCGCTGGCCGGCCTCGGCGGCAAGGCGCCGTTGCCGCCGACCGGCGCGACGACCGCGCCCCCCGACGAACCGCTGCCCGCCCTGCCGGCGATTGGCCGCAACGCCGACTGCCCGTGCGGCTCGGGAAAGCGGTACAAGCACTGCCACGGCCGGCGCGGTTGACGCTTGCGGTGTTCGCCGGCGCCCGCCCCGGAACGCCTGAAACCCGCCGTTAACCTTGTTTTTTAGCGTTTCCTTAAGGCGTCCCGGATATGGTCGGCGACAGCCGCACAGACTCAAGAAATGACCGATCAGACGATGACCGAACACAAGCCCCGCGATCTCACCCTGGCCCACGGCGTCCTCCAGGCCGGCGAGGCCCTCAGCCCCAGCGGCCAGCCGTTGACGCTCGCCGACCTGCCGCGTCCCGGCACCCAGCGTTGGGTGGCCCGGCGCAAGGCCGAGGTGGTGGCGGCGGTGCGCGGCGGGCTGATCTCGCTGCAGGAGGCCTGCCTCCGCTACCGGCTGTCGGTGGACGAGTTCCGCTCGTGGGAGCGGCTCCTCGAGGCGCACGGCGTCGCCGGGCTGAAGGTCACCCGGACGCGGCGCTACCGACCGGGGCCGCACAACGGCTGAGCCGGTTCCCGCCTTCTCGCGATCGCCCCCCATGCCCACCCCCGGCGGACGATGTTCCGCTAGGCAATATTTGCCGATCTGTTAACCTCTTCTTCACGATCCCGACCCTAGCATCGGACCGACATCGATGGGTTGGCCGCCGACCTGGGAAACGGCGGCTCCGATAACCTCTTCGATGGTCGTCCTGGACGGGGGATCAGCGGTGGATGCAATTTTTCAAGCTCTGCGTAATTTGGGCCCGATGCGGCTTGCCGTCATGGGCGCCGTGCTCATGGGCATGGTCGGATTTTTCGTGTTCCTTGCCACCAGGCTGGCGACGCCAAGCATGGTGCTTCTCTATGGCGAGCTGGCGACCAGCGATTCGGCGCAGATCGTCAGCAAGCTCGAGGCCATGCATGTACCTTTCGAGCTGCGGCAGAACGGCGCCCAGATCATGGTGCCGGGCGACCGGGCGCTACGGCTGCGTCTGAGCCTGGCCGACCAGGGCCTGCCGAGCGGCGGCTCCATCGGCTACGAGATCTTCAACGACCAGAAGTCCATCGGAACCACCAATTTCGTCCAGAACGTGAACCTCGTCCGCGCGCTTGAGGGCGAGCTGGCGCGGACCATCCAGACCCTCGGCGTGGTGAAGACCGCACGGGTGCACCTGGTGCTGCCGCGGCGCGAGCTGTTCAGCCGCGACAAGCAGCAGCCGAGCGCTTCCATAACGCTCTCCATGTCCGGCGCCACCCGACTCGAAAAGGAACAGATCGCCGCCGTCCAGCACCTGGTCGCGGCCGCGGTGCCGGGCCTCATTCCCGCCCGCGTTTCGATCATCGACAACAGGGGCAAGCTGCTCGCCCGCGGCTTCGAGGAAGACGGCGGCGACACCATGGCGGCGAAGGCCGAAGAGCGCCGCCGCACGTTCGAGAACCGCATGAGCCGCACCGTCGAGGAATTGCTGGAAAAGACGGTCGGCGCCGGCAAGGTGCGGGCCGAGGTCAAGGCCGACATCGACTTCGACCGCATCAGCACCACCGACGAGCGGTTCGACCCCGACGGCCAGGTCGTGCGATCCACCCAGTCGGTCGAGGAATCCAACACCAGCCGCGACAGCGAGGGCCAGCAGCCGGTCTCGGTCGGCACCAACCTGCCCGACGCCGGCGCTGCCGGCGAGAGCGCCGCCAGCGCCGCGGCCCAGAACCGCGTCGAGGAAACCGTCAATTTCGAACTCTCGAAGAAGATAACCAATCACGTCCGCGAGGCCGGCGTCGTGCGCCGGCTGTCGGTCGCGGTATTGATCGACGGCGTGCGCGGCAAGGACGCCAATGGCGAACCGACCTATACGCCGCGCACCGAAGCGGAGATGGAGCTGCTCGCGACCCTGGTCCGCGGGGCCATCGGCTTCAACGCCGACCGCGGCGACACCGTCGAAGTGATCAACATGGAATATGCCGAGCACATCGAGGAAGAGCCGCCGCTCGAGCTGTTCTTCGGGCTCGACAAGAACGACCTGCTCAGGATGGCCGAAGTCCTGGTCCTCAGCATCGTCGCCATCCTGGTCATCCTGCTGGTCATTCGGCCGCTGGTCAGCCGCGCCTTCGAGAGCATCCCGTCGGCGGCGGCGGCCGGCGAACGCCTGCTCGCCGACCAGGCGGCCGCCGCGGCGGCGGCGCTCACCGCGCCGGGCGCTCCGGGCGTGCCGAGCGAGGCCGAAGCGGAAGAGGAACAGTTCGAGGAATTGATCGACATCGACCGCGTCGAGGGCCGGGTGCGGGCCTCGGCGGTGAAGAAGGTCGGCGAGATCGTCGAGAAGCACCCGGAAGAGGCCCTGTCAATCGTCCGCTCGTGGATGTATCAAGAAGGTTAAGGAAGCGGTTCAGCCATGGCACGAATGAAGGACGATTATCGGTCGCTGTCGGGTCCGCAGAAGGCGGCGATTTTCATGCTGTCCTTGGGCCAGAAGCACTCGTCGAAGCTGTTCGAGCGGATGGACGACGAGGAGATTCGCGAGCTTTCCCAGGCGATGTCGAGCCTGGGCTCGATTTCGTCGAATATCGTCGAGCGCCTGTTCGTCGAGTTCGCCGACCAGTTGTCGAGCGCCGGCGGCCTGGTCGGCTCGTTCTCGTCGACGGAGCGGCTGCTGACGGCGGCGCTGCCCGAGGACCGCGTCAACCAGATCATGGAAGAGATGCGCGGCCCGGCCGGCCGCACCATGTGGGACAAGCTCGGCAACGTCAACGAGACGGTGCTCGCCAACTACCTGAAGAACGAGTACCCGCAGACGGTCGCCGTGGTGCTGTCGAAGATCCGCACCGATCACGCGTCGCGGGTACTGTCGACGTTGCCCGAGAACTTCTCGATGGAAGTGATCATGCGGATGCTGCGCATGGAAGCGGTGCAGAAGGACATTCTCGACCACGTCGAGCGGACGCTGAGGAGCGAGTTCATGACCAACCTGGCGCGCTCCGCGCAGCGCGACAGCCACGAGCACATGGCGGACATCTTCAACAACCTGGACCGCAACACCGAAAACCGGTTCATGACGGCGCTCGAGGAACGCAACCGGGAAAGCGCCGAGCGGATCAAGCAGTTGATGTTCACCTTCGACGACCTGATCCGCCTCGACGCGCAGGGCGTCCAGGTGCTGCTGCGCCAGGTCGAGAAGGACAAGCTGGCGATGGCCCTGAAGGGCGCCTCGGACGAGGTCAAGAACCTGTTCTTCTCGAACATGTCGGAGCGCGCCGGCAAGATGATGCGCGAAGACATGGAGGCGATGGGCGCGGTGCGGCTGCGCGATGTCGACGAGGCGCAGGCCGCCGTGGTCGCCACCGCCAAGGCGCTCGCCGATTCCGGCGAAATCGTGATCTCCACCGGCGACGCCGAGAGCGAACTCGTCTATTGATCCTGGGCGCACGCGGCCACCAAGGACGGACTGAAACGCTTTGCAGACGGATACTTCCAACGTGAGCAGCGCCAAGAATCCGAAGCCGCCGGCCGAGGTGCGGAAGTTCATGTTCGACCGCTCCTTCGACGTCGTGGAGCCCGAGAAGGCGAAGAAAAGCGACAAGCCCGAAGAGGAGAAGGCCGTCGAGGAGGCGGCGCCGGTGGTCGTCGTCCCGACCTTCAGCGAGGAGGAAATGACGGCCGCGCGCGAGGAATCGTTCGCCGCCGGCAGGCAGGAGGGCGCCGCCGAGGCGCAGGCGGCCACGGAACGCGAGGTCCTAGTGTCGCTGAACGGCATCGGCGAGCACCTGAAGAACCTGGCCGAGGCCCAGGAAAAGGCCAATGCCGCGGTACTCGACACCGCCGTCGTCGTCGCCGTCGGCATCGCCCGAAAGCTGTTCCCGGCGCTGAATGAGAAACACGCTCTGGGCGAGGTCGAGCGTATGGTCGCCATGGCGATGGAACGCGTCCTCGAGGAGCCCAAGATCGTCGTCTACGTCAACGACAAGCTGAAGGCGCCGCTCGAGGAACGCATGGCCGGGCTGGCCGCCAAGGCCGGCTTCAAGGGCGCGATGACGGTCGAGGGCGTCGACGACATCATCGTCGGCGATTGCCGCGTCGAGTGGACGGGCGGCGGCGCGCGCCGGCACATGGACGAGTTGTGGAAGGAAATCGACGCGGTCATCGAACACAACCTCGGCGACGGCGCCGAAACGGCGGCGGCGGCCGCGGCCGACGACGCGGCGCCCGAGTCCGCGGCCGCGACAACGGACGCTGCGGGCGCGACAACGGACGCCGCGGGCGCCACGGCTGACGGCGACGGCGACAAACCAACCGATCAAAAGGCCCCCTGAGCCTTCGATCCGAGGAGACCATCATGGCTGAAGAGAAGAACCTCGAACTCAACGAACTCGACGACGGCACGCCCGCCGCCCCCGGCGGCGGCGAAGGCGAGGGCGCGGGCGGCCTGCCCGACGTCAGCGACCTGCCGCGGTCGGCCAAGGACCTGGAGGCGGTGTACGACATCCCGGTCCAGGTATCGGCGGTGCTCGGCAAGACCACGATGCAGGTCAGCCAACTCCTGAAGCTCGGCCGCGGCGCAGTAATCGAGCTTGACCGCAAGGTCGGCGAGGCGATCGACATCTACGTCAACAACCGGCTGGTGGCGCGCGGCGAAGTCGTCGTCGTCGAGGACCGTCTCGGGGTGACGATGACGGAAATCATCAAGACCGAAACCACGGCTTAAGGCGCGCCCGATGGCCGAAGACGTCATTCCCCTCCACATCCGCAGAGTCCGGACGGCCATGGACGTGGCGACGGTCGTCGGCCTGGCGTGCGGCTTCGGCCTGATCGCGGGAGCCATCTATCTCGGCGGCGCGCCGTCGAGCTTCGTCAACACGCCGGCCATCCTGATCGTCGTCGGCGGCACGCTGGCGGTGACCACCGCGTGCTTTTCGCTCGCCGAAATGGGGCGCACGCTCAGGGTGGTGCTGAAGACCATTTTTCACTCGTCGCGCGATCCCTCCGACGCCGCGATCCAGGTTCTGAAGATCGCCGAGATGGCGCGCAAGCAGGGCGTGCTGGCGCTGCAGAACATCCTCGGCTCGATCCAGGCCGAGCCGTTCCTGCTGAAGGGCGTCTCGATGGTCGTCGACGGCACCCCGGGCGAGGAAGTCGAATCGATCATGCGCCGCGATTTGCACGCCACCGTGCAGCGCCACGCCAAAAGCACCAGCGTGCTGCGCAAGATGGGCGAGTTCTCGCCGGCGATGGGCCTGATCGGCACGCTGATCGGGCTGGTGCAGATGCTCGGCAACCTCGACCATCCGTCGACCATCGGCCCGGCGATGGCGGTGGCGCTGCTGACCACGTTCTACGGCGCGGTTCTGGCCAACATGGTGTTTCTGCCGCTGGCCGCCAAGCTCGAGCGGAATTCGACCGAGGAGGCGCTGGTCAACAGCGTCTACATGATGGGCGCGGCCTCGATCGGCCGTCAGGAGAACCCGCGCCGGCTCGAGATGTTGCTCAACAGCCTGCTGCCGCCGGCGCAGCGGGTGCGTTATTTCGACTAGCCGGGCGGCCGCGACGCCGCCGGGCGGAGACCAGGGATCATGCGGTTACTGATCATCGGCACCATGGAAGGCCAGATCGGCGCGGCGAGCCAAATCGCGATTCAACGCGGCGCCAAGGTGCAGCAGGCCGACACCGTCGATGCCGCGCTCGCCGGCCTGCGCGCCGGCCAGGGCGCCGATCTGGTGATGATCGACGTCACGCTGGACGTCGCCGCATTCATCAAGTCATTGGAATCAGAGAGGATTTCTCTCCCGGTCGTGGCCTGCGGCGTCGGCAACGACAGCAAGGCGGCGGTGCGCGCCATCCGCGCCGGCGCCAAGGAATACGTGCCGCTGCCGCCGAGCACCGACCTGATCGCCGCCGTGCTCGAGGCGGTCGCCGAGGAGAACTACGCGATCGTCCACAAGGACAAGAAGATGGCCGCCGTGCTCCGGCTCGCCGACCAGGTGGCGCCGAGCGACGCCGGAATCCTGATCACCGGCCCGTCGGGCACCGGCAAGGAGCTGGTGGCGCGCTACGTTCACGGCCGCAGCCACCGCAAGGGGCGCCGTTTCGTCGCCGTCAATTGCGCCGCGATCCCCGAGAACCTTCTCGAGTCGGAACTGTTCGGCCACGAGAAGGGCGCCTTCACCGGCGCCGTCGCGCGCCGCATCGGCAAGTTCGAGGAAGCCAACGGCGGCACGCTGCTGCTCGACGAAATCAGCGAAATGGATCCGCGCCTGCAGGCGAAACTGCTGCGCGCCTTGCAGGAACGCGAGATCGACCGCGTCGGCGGCGCCAAGCCGGTGCCGGTCGACGTCCGCATCGTCGCCACCTCGAACCGCAACATGGAGGACGAGGTCGCCGGCGGCCGCTTCCGCGACGATCTCTACTTCCGCCTCAACGTGATGAACCTGAAGATTCCGGCGTTGAAGGAGCGCCCCGACGACATCCCGGCGCTGGCCGATCACTTCGTCAAGAAGTACTCGGAAGCCAACGGCATGGCGGCGCTGCCGATCGCCGCCGAGACGCGCAAGCTGCTGGCGCAGCACGCCTGGCCGGGCAACGTGCGCGAGCTCGAAAACACCATGCACCGCGCCGTCCTGCTGGCCACCGGCGACGAGATCGGCCCCGCGGCGATCATGCTCAACAGCGAGCGCGGCGCCGCGGCCGGGGCCGCCGACGCCGCCGGCGACGCCGCGACGACCGCCGGCCTGGTCGGGCGCACCGTCGCCGACGTCGAGCGCGAACTGATCATCGACACCTTGCAGCACTGCCTCGGCAACCGGACGCACGCCGCCAACATCCTCGGCATCTCGATCCGCACGCTGCGCAACAAGCTGAAGCAATACGGCGAGCAGGGCTTCCAGGTGCCGACGCCGGGCGACGGCGAACGCCCCAACGCCTGATTCGACCGACGTGAACGACCGACATCGCCCAAGGACGACCTGACACCATGGCCGAGGCCACCACTCCCGCGACCCGCCCCGCCCGCGCGCCGGCCACCACCGGCGACGGCGCGCCGGAAGCGAAGGAATTCGACTACAAGGGAACGCTCGCCGCCATCCTGAGCCGCGGCGACATCCTGCTCGCCCTCGGCGTCGTGTCGATCCTTGTGGTGCTGATCCTGCCGTTGCCGAAATGGGCGATGGACATCTCGCTCGCGTTCTCGATGACGTTCTCCGTGCTCATCCTGATGGTCGCGCTGTTCATCCTAAGACCCTTGGATTTCAATGCCTTCCCGACCATCCTGCTGCTCGCGACGATGATCCGGCTGGCGCTCAATCTGGCCTCCACCCGCCTGATCCTGGCCAACGGCCACGAGGGCACCGACGCCGCCGGGCAGGTGATTCAGGCGTTCGGCGGCTTCGTGATGAGCGGCAACTTCGTCATCGGCATCATCGTCTTCGGCATCCTGGTGATCGTCAACTTCATCGTCATCACCAAGGGTTCCGGCCGCATCGCCGAGGTCGCCGCGCGCTTCACCCTCGACGCCATGCCGGGCAAGCAGATGGCGATCGACGCCGATCTTTCCACCGGACTGATCGACGAGGACACCGCCCGCAAGCGCCGTCGCGAGCTCGAGGACGAAAGCACCTTCTTCGGCGCCATGGACGGCGCCGCCAAGTTCGTCCGCGGCGACGCCATCGCCGGCATTTTGATCACCTTCATCAACATCATCGGCGGCATGATCATCGGCGTGGTGCAGAAGGACATGACCTTCGCCGACGCGGCCGACGTCTACACCCGCCTCACCGTCGGCGACGGCCTGGTGTCGCAAATCCCGGCGCTGATCGTTTCGACCGCCGCCGGCATGGTGGTGACCAAGGCCGGCGTCGCCGGCGCCACGGAAAGCGCGTTGTTCCGGCAGTTGGGCGGGCAGCCGCGGGCGCTCGGCCTGGTGTCGTTCCTGTCGCTGGCGCTGGCGATCCTGCCGGGCATGCCGATGGCGCCGTTCGTCATCCTCGGCGGCCTTTCCGGCGGCATCGCGTGGATGGTCCACTACCGGACGCGCCGCAAGAAGGAAGATGAAATTCGCGAGATCGAGGCGAAGGCCGTCGACCCGGCCGCCATCGCCGAGGAACCGATCTCGACGGCGCTGCGCATCGACTACCTGCGCCTCGAGCTCGGCTACGGGCTGTTGTCGCTGATCAGCGCGCCGCGCGACGGCCAGAAGCTGACCGACCAGATCAAGGCGCTCAGGCGCCAAATGGCGTCCGACGTCGGCTTCGTGATGCCGTCGGTGCGCATCCAGGACAACATGCAGCTCCCCGCCAACACCTACTGCGTGCGGGTGAAGGAGATCGAATCGGGGCGCGGCGACTTGCGTCCCAACATGCTGCTGGTGATGGACCCGCGCGGCGAGGACATTTCGCTGCCCGGCGAGCGCACCACCGAGCCGACGTTCGGGCTGCCGGCGATGTGGATCGAGGAAGCCAACCGCGAGGAGGCGCTGTTCCGCGGCTACACCGTGGTCGACCCGGCAACCGTCATCACCACGCACCTGACCGAGGTGATCAAGGACAACATGGCGGAGCTGCTCAGCTACGCCGAGACCCAGAAGCTCTTGGACGAGCTCGACAAGGAGCACCAGAAGCTGATCGCCGACATGATCCCGAGCCAGATCTCGCTCGGCGGCGTGCAGCGGGTGCTGCAGAACCTGCTGGCCGAGCGCGTCTCGATCCGCGACATGCCGACCATCCTGGAAGGCGTCTCCGAGGCCTGCGGCCACACCCGCCACGTGATGATGATCACCGAGCACGTGCGCGCGCGGCTGGCCCGCCAGATCAGCGACGCCAACACCAACACCCAAGGCTTCATCCCGTTGATCACGCTGAGCCCGCAGTGGGAACAGGCGTTCGCCGAATCGCTGGTCGGCACCAATGACGAGAAGCAGCTCTCGATGCAGCCGACCAAGCTGCAGGAATTCATCAACGTGGTGCGCAACACCTTCGAGCGCCAGGCGATGATGGGCGAGTCGCCGGTGCTGCTGACCAGCCCGGGCATCCGGCCGTTCGTGCGCTCGGTGATCGAAAGGTTCCGGCCGATGACCGTGGTGATGTCGCAGAACGAGGTCCATCCGAAGGTGAAGATCAAGACCGTCGGGCACGTCTAGAAAACCGTCCGCGATCAAACGAAGGGGAGAATAAAAGCAATCATGCGTCTCAAGACTTTCACCGCCGCCACCACCGCCGAGGCGATGCAGATGATCCGCCGCGAGCTCGGCGAAAACGCCATCATCGTCTCCAGCCGGCGCGCCACCGACGGCCACGGCGCCCGCATCGTCGCCGCCGTCGAGGAACCCGGCGACGGCGCCACGACCGCCCCTGCCCTGGTGCCGTTCAAGCCGGCGTCGAGCCGCGTGCTCGACGTCGTCCGCCAGGCGCTGATCGGCCACGGCACGCCGCCGACGCTGATCGAGATGCTCGCCAACACCGCCGCCGCCTTCTCGACCGCCGATCCGACCCTGGCGCTGGCCGGCGCGCTGGACGGCGCGTTGGCGTTCGCGCCGCTGCCGGCCGAGAAGGAGCCCGGCACGGTGATACTGGTCGGCGCCCCCGGCGCCGGCAAGACCGTGACCGCGGCAAAGCTCGCCCATCGCGCCTTCGCCGCCGGCCGCTCGGTCGGCGTCATCTGCACCGACGGCGTTCGCGCCGGCGGCATCGAGCAACTGGCGGCGTTCACCCGCATCCTCGGGATCGACCTCGAGGTGGCGCCGACGCCGGACAAGCTGGCGGCCGCCGTCGCCCGGCTCAGCCACCGCGATGCGCTGATCATCGACACCGCCCAGGCCAACCCATTCGACCAAGGCGAGATGCAATACCTGACCGGGATGATCGCGGCGGCGGGCGCCAAGCCGGTACTGGCGCTGGCGGCCGGCGGCGACCACGCCGAGGCCATCGACCAGGTCCGCGCCTTCCGCGCCGTCGGCGCGCGCGCGGCCATCTTCACCCGCCTCGACGCCACGCGCCGCCTGGGCGGCATGCTCGCCCTCGCCCGCGAGGCGCCGCTCGCGCTCGCCGGCGTCGGCTTGAGCCCGCACGTGGCGACTGGGCTTTCGGCGATCAACCCGCTGTCGCTGGCGCGCCGGCTTATGCCGCGCGGCGGCCAGGCGGTCCCGCGCGACCGCCACCCCGACCTCGCCGAGCCGACCCGGCGCCGGGCCGGGGCCGCGTCATGAGCGGCGAGGTGCGGCCGTTCCCGGCGCCGAGGGCGCGGCCGAAGGGCCGCAACATCATCGCCGTCGCGTCGGGCAAGGGCGGCGTCGGCAAGACCTGGTTTTCGATCACCCTGGCGCACGCGTTCGCGCGCGCCGGCAAGCAGACACTGCTGTTCGACGGCGACCTCGGCCTCGCCAACCTCGACATCCAGCTCGGCCTGACGCCGAAGCAGGACCTGGGCAGCGTCATCGCCGGCCGGCTCACCCTCAACCAGGCGGTGATCACCCACCCGGAGTGCGGCTTCGACATCATCGCCGGCCGTTCCGGCTCCGGCGGCCTGGTCAACATCAGCCCAAACCGGCTGCGCATGCTGAGCGACGATCTCGGCCTCGTCGCCGCCGATTACGACAAAGTGCTGATCGATCTCGGCGCCGGCGTCGAGCGCACGGTGCGGCAACTGACCCTCGGCGCCCGCACGGTGATCGTCGTCGTCACCGACGAGCCGACGTCGCTCACCGACGCCTACGCCTTCATCAAGGTCACCCACGCGGAAAGCCCCGGCATGGACATCCGGGTGGTCGCCAACGTCGTCAATTCGACGCGCGAGGGCGAACGCACCTATAATACGCTGCTGAAGGCGTGCCAGGGATTCCTCAAGATCTCGCCGCCGCTGCTCGGCGTCATCCGCCGCGACGCCAAGGTGCCGGAGGCGATCCGCAGCCAGACGTCGATCTTGACGCGCTATCCCAATACCGAGGCCGCCAGCGACGTCGAAAGCATCGCCAGGAAGCTGCTGGATTGAAGCGTGGTTCGTTTAAACCGAATCTTCATGTGTGGAATGTCCTCTTTATTATCCGTCATGCCCCGGCGAAGCCCGGGGCATCCAATCGTTCGCGGCCCTGGATCGCCCGGGCCCAGGGGGTGCGGGGGTCACCCCCGCAAGAGCCCCCGAGGCCGGGCGATGACGGTCCCTGGTTTGGCGGCGGTTGTGCCATCAGCGGCCTAGCCGCCCGTATCGGAGTGCCGTGATGTCCGAGGTCGCGCCGCCCCCGCCTCCACCGTCCTCGCCGCCGCTGCCCGCCCAGCCGGCCCAGCCGCCGACCGCGACCGTCGCCAGCCCGCCGCCGGCGCTCTTGGACCTGCCGCTCGGCGCGCGCATCGAGGCGGTGATCGCCGCCACCACCCCGCAAGGCCAGTTCGAGATCGACACCGCCATCGGCCGGCTGCTGCTGGCGACCGGCTTCCCGCTGCCGAAAGAAGGTCCGCTGAGCCTGCAACTGCTGGCCAAGGGGCCGGTCGCGCAACTGCTGATCACCGCCGTCCACGGCCTCAGGCCGGAGACCGCGGTGCGGGTACTCGGCCTCGCCGCCCCCGGCCACGCCGCCGCCGGTCGCGGCGCCGCGGCGCCAGGCGCCGCCGTTCCGACAACGGCGCCGACGGCGGCGATCAACCTCACCGTCGGCGCCACCCTCACCGCGACCGTGCTGCGGCCCGGCGCGCCGGTGGCGGCGCCGACCCTGCCCGGCGCACCCGCCGCCGCGGCGGCCACCATCGCCGGCGCGGCGGCTCGCGCCGCCACCCCGGCGAGCGGCGGCGGCCAGGCGGGCGCGCCGTCGTCGACCGCGCCGGGAGCCGCCATCCAACCCGGCGGCGTGGCGATCCGCGGCGCCGGCGTCGCACTCAACTCCGTCACCGGGCAGCCGGCGACGCCGCCCGGCGGCGCGTCCGCCCCGTCGGCCGGCGGCGGCCGGGCGGCCGCGGCGGCGCCGTCGGCGCCGCCGGCGGGCAGCCAGTTCAGCGTCCGCATCGTCGCCTTCCAGCCGGCCGCCGCCGGCGAGGCGGCGACGCCGTTGCGCCCCGGCGGCCCGCCGCTCGCCGTCGGCAGTACCCTCACCGGCGTCGTCACCGGCAAAGTCGCGCCCGCCGGCCACCCGGTGGTGCAGACCGCCGCCGCGTCGCTGATCGTCGCCACCCGCACGCCGCTGCCGGTCGGCAGCACCGTCGGCTTCGAGGTGCTGAGCCAGACCGCGGCGCCGGCGACGACGCAACACCCGGGCGGCCATGCCGTCGCGCCGCCGCTCGGCGACGGCGGCTGGCCGGCGCTCGAGGCGGCTCTCGCCGCCCTCGGCGAGGCCAATCCGGCCGCCGCCCAGCAAGTGTTGCAAGCGGTGCTGCCGCGCCCCGGGGCCGCGCTCGGCGCCAACATGCTGTTCTATCTGGTGGCGCTGGCCGGCGGCGACCTGCGCGGCTGGATCGGCGACGGGCCGATGCGGATCCTGCAGCGCCTGCGGCCGGACCTGCTCGCCCGGCTCGGCGACGACTTCGGCCGCATCTCGCGCGTCGCCGACGACCGCGGCGGCGACTGGCGGACGTTCCTGATTCCGCTGTTCAACGGCGCCGAGGTGCAGCCGGTGAAGCTGCACACCCGTCCGGCCGGCGACGACGAGGACTCCGACAAGGGCCGCAAGGGAACCCGCTTCGTCGTCGACGTCGCGTTCAGCCGCCTCGGCCGGTTGCAGCTCGACGGCCTGGTCTATCAGAAGGAAAAGCACATGGACCTGATCGTGCGCACGGAGCGGCGCCTGCCGGGGAAGATCGAGAACGACATCCGCGACATCTTCGAGGATGCCAATGGCGTCACCGGCATCAAGGGCGGCATCGGCTTCCAGGCGGCGCCGCCGAACTTCGTCGAGATCGGCCGGCCGGAAGGCCTGAGCGACCACGTCGGGCTGCTGGTGTGATTGGAATGGCAGTTGACTATAGATAGGCCGTCATCGCCCGGCGCAGCCCGGGCGATCCAGGAGCAGAAGACTGGATGCCCCGGACATTGCCGGGGCATGACGGATGAAAGGATTGTGACCTAGCGATGGACGTTCATGAACGCCGCGGGCACCTGAAGACGCTGGCCAATCCCGGGGGCTCGCGCGACTACGTCGCCGGCCTCCGGGGCACGGTGCAGGCATTCGGCGCGGGCCCGGCGACGCGGGTTTCCATCCACTACGTGCCCGACCGGGCGATCGTCGAGCCGGCCGCCTTCGGGCGCTATCTGGAGACGCTGACGGCGGCGGAATGGAGTTCCCTCGAGGCGCTGGCGACGGCGGTTCTCGGCGACTTCGCCAACGAGCTGGTGGCGCGCTGGACGCGGGTGGTGGTGACGGCGCCGGAAGGCGCCTACCCGGGCGTCGGCGCGCACCAGGTGATAATCGAGGACCGCCAGCCCGGCTGGGACAACCCGGCGCTGCTGTCGCGGCTGCCGGGGGATTGAGGGCGGACGGCGGCGAAACGACGAGGCCGCGTTCAGCCGGATGCAGACCCTTCGCGGCTAACCTTCAAATCGACCCAGCCCTAGCAGGTTCGACAGGGCTCCACCGCCAGGCCGCGCGGCAGCCAGCCCGGGCCGTAGGGGCCGCCGAGCATCCCTTCCCTAAGGTTCGTGATCCGGGTGAAACCGGCCTCGGTCAACGTTTTCTGGGCGATGGTCGAGCGGCTGCCGCTGGCGCAGACGACGGCGATCGCTTTGTCGAGGTCGCCGCCGACCGCGGCCTTGACCGCCTCGACAAAGCCCGACAAGCCGCGGGGATCGTGGATCGTCACCGTGCGCGCGCCCGGCGCGATACCGGTTTGCCGCCATTCCTGGGGCGAGCGCACGTCGATTAACACCATTTGGCCGCGCTCGAGACGCGCCTTCGCCTGGTCGGCGGTAATGACGTGTTCGTCGGCGAAGGCCGGCCCGGCGCCAAGGACAAACGCGCCCATCAGCGCGGCGAGCCCCACCATCAGGATGCGGCGCGAGACCGCCGAACCGGGTCCCGCTTGGCCGTCGCGTTGCAGCGATGTCATGGCATTGCTCTCCTGAGCCGCGAAAGCACCTCGGCAGAGATGTCGATAATGGGCTTTCCGGCAATCTCGGACCAGCAGGATTCCCCCGCATATCCGATTCATCAGAAGTTTACTCAAAAAAGATCGAAATTGCGGGTCGAGTTTTGCGTCGCTTATGCCCGCTTCGGGTTGTTGGCGCAACGGCGGACGACCCTGCGCCCGTGGGGCCGTGGCGGCGCGGATGGCAGATACGGCCCACCCGCCTCTTGACATCGTCGCCGGCCGGGCGTATGTTCATGATACGTTCTTTTGCTCTTGGACATCGTGAATCAGGTTCATGGCCCCGGCGACGCCGGCGCGGCGGCGGCCGTAGGTGAGGTATTTCAACGGCTTGCGGCCAAAAATGATGAAAAATGATGAGTTGCTAAAAGTCCGTCGGACCGGGAATCCCGGCGGATCAAGGGGTTAGGCGAAAATCGGCGGCGAAAAATGACGAGTTCCGGACGAGTTCCGGACGAGTCGTGGGCGAGTGCCGGACGAGTCGCGGGCGAGTCGCCGACGAGCCCGTGACGACGCGGCGGTGATCCGGCCGGCCTACACCTGCTTCAGGCGGAACAGCGTCAGGCCGATCTCGTCGAGGACGCCTTGTTCGCGCCTGGTCAGCTCCTTGGCCTCGCGCTGGTCGCGGGTCTTCTGCGCGACCTCGAATTTCTTCAGCTCGCGGTAGGCTTCGTTCAGCCGCTCGCGCGCCGAGGCGACCTGGGCCTCCATGCGCTGGATGCCGTCGTTGAGCGTCTGGCGGCGGTCGATCACCGTGCGGGCGTAGTTGCCGTAGAAGAACGCGGCTTCCTCGGGCGACGCCATCACCGCGTTCTGCTCCTTCACCACCTCCTGGCGCAGCCGCTCGAGCCCGTCCTCGAGCCCGACCAGCGCGCGCAACACCTCGCCGAGCTCGCGCCGGCGCTCGTCGACGGTCCATTCGTTGAGGCGGATCAACGTGTTGAGGTTCTTGGCCATGACCGTAATCCTCCGCGGTTATTTTTTCGGTGGTTGCGTCGCCGGGGCCGGTTGTGGCGCCTGTTGCGCCTGTTGCGGCGCGCCGGCCGCCGCCTGGGCGCCGCCGATGTCGAGAATCTGCGCCAGCATCCGGTAGCCGGTCTCGAGGTCGGTGCGCTCGTCGATCCGCTGCGCCAGGAACTTCTCCAGCGCCGGGTAATAATGCACCGCCTCGTCGACGCTCGGGTCGGTGCCGTGGCGGTAGGCGCCGAGGCGGATCAGCTCGGCCATGTCCTCGTAGACGGCGATCAGTTGCCGGGCGCGGCCGATGATGGCGTTTTCCTCGGGCGTATTGCACGCCGGCATGGTGCGCGACACGCTGCGCAGCACGTTGATCGGCGGATAGCGGCCGCGCTCGGCGACGGCGCGATCGAGCACCACGTGGCCGTCGAGGATGCCGCGCACCGCGTCGGCGACCGGCTCGTTGTGGTCGTCGCCCTCGACCAGGACCGTGAACAGGCCGGTGATCGTGCCCTGGCCCTCGGCGCCGGGGCCGGCGCGCTCGAGCAGGCGCGGCAGCTCGGCGAACACGGTCGGGGTATAGCCCTTGCTGGCCGGCGGCTCGCCGGCCGACAGGCTGATCTCGCGCTGCGCCATGGCGAAGCGGGTGACGCTGTCGATCAGGCACAGCACGTCCTTGCCCTGGTCGCGGAAGTATTCGGCGATGGCCATCGTCACGTAGGCGGCCTGGCGGCGGATCAGCGGGCTTTCGTCGGCGGTCGCCATGACGACGACGCTGTGCGCCATGCCGTCTTCGCCGAGGTGGTCCTCGATGAACTCGCGGGTCTCGCGGCTGCGCTCGCCGACCATGCCGACGACGCTGACCTCGGCGGCGGTGTGGCGCGCCATCATCGACATCAGCGTCGACTTGCCGATGCCGGAGCCGGCGAAGATGCCCATGCGCTGGCCGCGGCAGCAGGTGAGGAAGGCGTTCATGGCGCGCACGCCGAGATCGATCTTGCCCTCGACGCGCTTGCGCTTGTGCGCCGCCGGCGGCGTGCCGTGGATCGGATAGCCGACCGGCCCGGCCGGCAGCGGCCCCTTGCCGTCGACCGGCTCGCCGAAGCCGTTGACGACGCGGCCGAGCCAGCCCTCCGACGGGTAGATCACCGGCTCGGCCGAGGTCAGCTCGACCTGGCAGCCCATGCCGACGCCCTCGACGGCGCCGAACGGCATCAGCAGCGCCCGGTTGTTGGCGAACCCGACCACCTGGCAGCGCACCCGGCGGCGGTTGCGGGCGATCACCTCGCAGTGGTCGCCGACCGACAGCGAGCTGTGCACGCCGCCGACCTCGATCAGCATGCCGACGATGTCGGTCACCTTCCCGAACACCTTGTATTCGGGCAGGTTCTCGATCTCCTTGGCGATGGTGGTGCCGAAGACGGTCAACCTATGCCCCTCCCGCGGGCCCCCGTTGACGGCGATCGCAGCCGTGGCGCGTTGCAAGGCCGCCGACATCCCAGCATAGGTCGCGCGGCCGACCGGAGACCAGTATGGGAAGCGACTATTTAAGGTTCGGTTAAACGGACAAACGCGGAACACCGGCTATAGGCAGGAAATTGACCCAAGTCAAAGACCATAAATTACCTGCGGTTATTATCGATGCCTCGCAATCGCGGATCGGTTGTTTCTCAGCCCGCGTTCGCTTCATGCAGTCAGGAGGCAAGGATGAAACCGTTGATACGGTCAAGAATTCTTTGGTGGAAGGCGATACCGCTCGTCGCCCTCGGCCTTCTCGTCGCGTGTTTGACCATCCCATCGCCGGCCGCGGCGGCGGAGGGTCATCCCAAGGCAATCGGGCCTAATCGGCCGAAGGCGCCGGTGAGCACGCCGACCAACGTCTGGGCGATCAGCCGCGGCGGTCAACTCTACGACGAATGGTGGGGTGTGGTGGAACATGCGCCGCCCAAGGATACGCATCCCGCCTATCCCGCCGCGGGCAAGAGGAAGGGCGCGACCACCTGGCGCTGCAAGGAGTGCCACGGTTGGGACTACAAGGGCGTCGACGGCGCCTACGGCAAGGGCTCGCATCGCACCGGCATCAAGGGCGTGCGCGGCGTGCAAGGCGTCGAACCGGCACGGATCGTCGAGATCATCAAGGACAAGACCCATCGCTATACCGAGGACATGATATCGGCCTCGGCCATGGAGAAACTGGCGCTGTTCCTGAGTTTTGGTCAGATCGACATGGACCGCTACATCGACCGCGCCACCAAGATGGCGCGCGGCGATCCGTTGCGCGGCGCGCAGTTCTACCAGACCATCTGCGCCAATTGCCACGGCTACGACGGCAAGGAATTGAACTTCGGCAACGACAAGGAGCCCGAGTTCGTGGGCACCGTGGCGGTGGAGAATCCGTGGGA
>Ga0326597_10000269_pt1 | contig 98145 bp, 95 predicted proteins | sample RVTome_12_FD_203789 | JGI IMG/M metagenome (GOLD analysis project Ga0326597, IMG submission 203789) | Soil microbial communities from uranium-contaminated site in the Upper Colorado River Basin, Wyoming, United States - RVT100D185 | ecosystem: Environmental > Terrestrial > Soil > Contaminated >...
CCGGCGCGGACCACCAGATGGTCCTCGACACCCACGGCGGCGCCCCGACGGATGCTCACGCCCTGCAGACGCTCGGGGCCTACCTCGCCGGGCAACCGCTGCCTCCTGCCGACGTCCGGGCGACGATCGCTGGCGTCCTGTCCCCCACGTCGTACCTCGTCGGCCTGCTGGAACTGGCCCTGCCGCAGGGTCTGGGGTAGCCTTGCCGCGTCGGCCCGTCACGTGACGGGCCCGTTCCACGCAACCGCACCTCACATCACGCACCTCACATCACACGTCCGTCGACGGGTGGCCCCGGTGCCCCGACCTTCCGTGCATCGTCTCGGATCGGGGTGGGTCGTTCCCGGATGACGCGGGCGGAGGCCCAACCGAACCAAAGGAATCTTCGTGGCTGTCGTCACCATGCGCCAGTTGCTCGAGGCCGGTGTCCACTTCGGACACCAGACCCGGCGCTGGAACCCCAAGATGCAGCGCTTCATCTACGGCGAGCGCAACGGCATCTACGTCATCGACATCCGGCAGACCGTCGGGTACATCGAGAAGGCGTACACGTTCACCCGTGATCTCGTCGCCAAGGGCGGCACCGTCATGTTCGTCGGGACCAAGAAGCAGGCCCGCGAGACCATCGAGTGGCAGGCGCAGCGCGTCGGCATGCCCTATGTCACCGAGCGTTGGATGGGCGGGATGCTCACCAACTTCCAGACGATCAAGGGCCGCATCAACCGCCTCAAGGAACTCGAGGCCATGGAGTCCTCGGGCACCTATGAGCTGCTGCCCAAGAAGGAGGTCCTGCAGCTGCGTCGCGAGCACGAGAAGCTGCAGACCAACCTCGGCGGCATCCGCGAGATGGCCAAGGTCCCCGACGCCATGTGGGTCGTCGACACCGTCATCGAGGAGATCGCGGTCAAGGAAGCCAACCGGCTCAAGATCCCCGTCATCTCGATCCTCGACACCAACTGCGACCCCGACGTCGTCCAGTTCCCGATCCCCGGCAACGACGACGCGATCCGGTCGTCCGCGCTGCTGACCCGCATCATCGCGGATGCGATCGCGGATGGCCTGTTGCTGCGGGCATCGCGTTCGCCTGACGAGGAACTTCGTGTTCAGGCGATGCAGGCCGCTGCGTCGGAGGGCAGTGGTCTCGAGGTCTCCGAGCCCAAGGCCGAGTGGGAGATCGAACTCGAGCGTCAGCAGGCCGCCGAGAAGGCCGCCCAGGCAGGCGCCATCGACGAACCCGTGGTCGAGGAGGCTGCGGTCGTCGAGGCTGCGGTCGTCGAACCCGCGGTCGCGCAGCCCCCGGCCGCCGAGGCCGACGCCCCGGCTGAAGAGGCCGCCCCGGCCTCCGGGACCTCTGACAGCGACACCTCTGACAGCGAGGACGAGGCCTGATCACGGGCCACGCCCCACGCCCCACGACGAATCGTTCCCAAAGGAGTTCGGCATGGCTGTTTCTGCTGCCGACGTGAAGAAGCTTCGCGAGCTGACCCAGGCCCCTATGATGGCCTGCAAGCAGGCGCTCGACGACGCCGATGGTGACTTCGACAAGGCCGCCGATCTCGTCCGCGAGCGCACCGGCGCAAAGATGGACAAGCGCGCCGCCGACCGGACCGCCAACGAGGGTCTGGTCCACAGCTACCTGCACACCCCGACGCCGGGTATGCCGGCCAAGGTCGGCGTGATGCTGCAGCTGTCGTGTGAGACCGACTTCGTCGCCAAGAACAGCGACTTCAAGGCGCTGGCGCACGAACTCGCCCTGCACATCGCGGCGATGAAGCCCCTCGTCGTGTCCGAGGCGGACGTCGACGCGGCAGACCTCGACAAGGAGCGCGAGTTCGCGCGCAGGGAGGCGATCGAGTCGGGCAAGCCCGAGCACATCGTCGACAAGATCGTCGATGGCAAGATCAGGAAGCTGTACGAGGACTGGGTGCTGCTGAACCAGCCGCTGGTCACCGACGACTCCAAGACAGTGGCCAAGCGGATCAGCGAGGTCCAGGGCACGCTCGGCGAGAAGGTCGAGGTCGCCCGCTTCGTCCGCTTCGAAGTCGGGGCCTGACTTCTTCAGGTGCGCCGTGCGTGCTCGCCGCCTTCGACGGCTCCGCGCCACCGGCGACGTCAGGTGCGCCGTGCGTGCTCGCCGCCTTCGACGGCTCCGCGCCACCGGCGACGTCGGCGCCTAGAGGCCACGGGCTAGTCTGAGCGCATCCTCGCCCTTCAGGAGCACTCGTGACTGCCCGCAAGCCGCTGCACCGGGTGCTTCTGAAGTTGTCCGGTGAGGCATTCTCGGACCCTGCGGTCCAGGGTGGCATCGACCCGACGATCGTCCGGCAGGTTGCCAGCGAGGTAGCCGAACTCAAGGCCTCCGACGGCACCGAGGTCGGCATCGTGGTCGGCGGCGGCAACATCTTCAGGGGTGCGTCGCCGTCCGCCGCGGGTATGGACCGGTCCAGCGCCGATCACATGGGGATGCTCGCGACCGTCATAAACGCGCTGGCACTGCAGGACGCCATCGAGAAAACCGGCGTCGAGACCCGGGTGCAGACGGCGATCCACATGCAGGAACTGGCCGAGCCCTACATCCGCCGACGGGCCGTCCATCACCTCGAGAAGGGCCGGGTGGTCATCTTCGCCGCCGGCCTCGGCGCCCCGTACTTCACCACCGACACCACTGCGGCGCAGCGTGCCCTCGAGATCGGCGCGGAGGCCATCCTCAAGGGCACCCAGGTCGACGGCGTCTACAACGCCGATCCCAACACCACCCCTGACGCAACCCGGTTCGACAAGATCGACTTCCTGTCGGTACTCAACCGGGGCCTGAAGGTCATGGACGCGACCGCGATCAGCCTGTGCATGGACAACAAGTTGCCCATTGTCGTCTTCAAACTGCTCGAACCCGGCAACATCCGACGCGTCGTGCGCGGGGAGCCCGTTGGCACCCTCGTGACCCACGACTCGTGAACGCGAACGTCGACAAGGAGCCAGCCGTATGACGCTCGACGAAATCATCTCTGACACCGAGCACCGCATGACCGGTGCCGTCGAGAAGGTCGCCGACGACTTCAGCCACATCAGGACCGGCCGCGCCAACCCGCAACTGCTCAGCGGCATCAAGGTCGACTACTACGGCACCAGGACCCCGCTGCAGCAACTGGCGAACTTCTCCGTCCCCGAGCCGCGCATCCTCATCATCAACCCGTTCGACAAGTCGTCGACCAACGACATCGAGCGCGCCATCCGCGAGTCCGATCTCGGCCTGAACCCCTCCACCGACGGGGCAATCATTCGCTGTGTGTTCCCCGAATTGACCGAGGAACGCCGTCGCGACTTCATCAAGCTGGCCAAGCAGGCCGCCGAGGACGGCAAGGTTTCTGTCCGCAACGTCCGTCGGCACGCGAGGGATGCCATGCAGAAGATGGAGGACGACGGCGAAGTCGGCGCCGACGAACACGAGCGCTACACGAAGCAGCTCGAGGACGTGACGTCCAGGTACGTGGCCAAGATCGACGACCTCCTCGAGCACAAGGAGGCCGAGCTCCTCGAGGTCTGACGACCCGAGCCGCTCGTACACATGGCCGCCGAACCCTCCACGACCCCCGAGGATCCCACCGCACCGCCGCTGGCGCGGCTGATCGGGGGTCGCAACCTCGGGTCGGCGATCGCCTCGGGAGTGCTTCTGGCCGTGCTGTTCCTCGGCTCCCTGTTCTGGCACCCGCTGGCCTTCACGGTGGTCATCGCCGGCTTCGTCCTGGTGGCGGCCGTCGAGGTCGGCATGGTGCTGCGCCGCGAGAACATTCCGATCGCCGTCCCGCCCCTGCTGGTCGGCGGGGGGGTCACGGTCTTTGGCGCCTACCGGTCCGGACACGCCGGGCAGGCCGTCGGCGTGTTCGTACTGTTCCTGGCCACCGTCGTCTGGCTGATGGCCGACCCGCACCGCAAGGACGTCGTGCGGACGTTGACCTTCACCGTCCTGATCGGCGTGTGGACCGGCTTCCTCGCGTCTTTCGGCGTGCTGCTGATCACGCGTCCGAGCGAGGCATCGCTCGTGACGCTCGGCGTCATCGGGGCGGCGATCCTCGGTGACATCGGCGGGTACGCGTTCGGCGTCAGATTCGGCAAGCGGCGGATCGCGCCGAGCATCAGCCCGAAGAAGTCCGTCGAGGGACTGCTCGGCGGGTTGTTCCTGTCGTCGCTGCTCGCCGCCATCATCCTGCCGGCCGCGGGCGACCTGTTCACCCCGCTGACGGCGACCGTCCTCGCGGTCTCGTGTGTCCTGGCCGGACTGCTCGGGGACCTGACCGAGTCGATGATCAAGCGGGATCTCGGCGTCAAGGACCTCGGCGCCATGATCCCCGGTCACGGAGGCCTCCTGGACCGCGTGGACGGCATCCTGATGGCCATGCCCGTCGGGTTCTTCGTCGTGGAAGTCCTGGTCTGACCGGCCGCCGCGGACACCCCGTACCCTGGGCCGCTGCATGACATCGTCAACTTCCTCCATTCCTGTTGACCCGTACGGCCTGGATGCCGACGGGTTGGCCACGCTGTTGGCCGAACTCGACGAACCCACCTACCGCGCGACGCAGGTCCAGGAGTGGCTCATCAAGGGCGTCGACGATCCCCGCGAGATGACCAACCTGCCCGTTGCCCTGCGCGACCGACTGGCCGAGCGGTTCCTGCCGTCTCGGCCCGAACTGGTCGCCCACACGGTCGCCGACGGTGGGCACACCCACAAACTGCTGCTGCGATACCCGGACGGCGAGGCCATCGAGACCGTCCTCATGCTGTACCGGGACCGCGCCACCGTCTGCATCTCGACCCAGGCCGGCTGCGCGATGGGTTGTCCCTTCTGCGCCACGGGGCAGGCCGGGTTCCGGCGTCAGCTCACGGCCGGCGAGGTCATACGCCAGGTCGTTGTCGCCGACGCGGTCCTGCGGTCGGGCCAACTCGCCGCAGCCGAGGGCGACGAGGACTGGGAACTGCCCGGCGACCATCCCGACCACGTCACCAACGTCGTGTTCATGGGCATGGGGGAGCCGTTGGCCAACCTCGACGCCACATTGTCGGCCGTGCGGTGGTTCCACGATCAACTCGGCTTGTCGTCACGGCACCTGACCGTGTCGACGGTTGGGCTGATTCCCGGCATGCGGAAGTTGGCGGCACTGGGTCTGCCGGTGACGCTGGCGGTCTCGTTGCACGCCGCCGACGACCGGTTGCGTGACGAGTTGGTCCCCGTGAACCGGCAACATCCCCTCCGCGACCTCGAGCGGGCCATCGCCGAGTGGCGCGAGGTCACGAACCGGCGGGTCTCGCTGGAGTGGTGTCTGATCGGCGGAGTGAACGATCGTGATGAGGACGCCGCCCGGCTGGCGTCGTTCGCGAAACGCGTCCGCGCGCACGTCAACATCATCCCGATGAACCCGACGCCCGGTGTGCGGTGGAAGGAGCCGACACCCCAGCGCACGAAGCAGTTCGTCGCCGACGTCGAGGCGCGCGGTGCAAACGTCACGCTGCGGGACACGCGCGGCCGCGACGCGGACGCCGCCTGCGGCCAGTTGCTGGCCCGCTACACGCTCGGCGCAGGGTCTCGGCTGCCCGCCGCCGTCGGTGCCGCCGAGCGGGTCGATCACCTGCGCGAGGTCGCATCGTGACCACGTCGGTCGTGATCCTTGGCTGCACCGGCTCGATCGGGACGCAGGCGCTGGACGTCGTGCGGGCGCATCCAAACCGGTTCCGCGTCGTCGGACTCGCGGCAGGCAGCAACGCGGATCTTGTCGTCGAACAGGTCAGGGAATTCGGGATCACCGACGTGGCACTCGGCGACCCGGACGCCGCCAAGGCCGTCCGGGATGCGCTTCCGGCCGTCAACGTCCGCGACGGTGAGGACGGCGTCTGTGAACTCGCGGGGCTGCCGGCCGACCTGGTCCTCAACGGCATCACCGGAGCAGCCGGACTGCCCTCGACCCTGGCGGCGCTCGACGTCGGAAGCCGTGTCGCGCTGGCCAACAAGGAGAGCCTGATCGTCGGCGGTGACCTCGTCGTCGCGGCAGCGGATCGGGCAGGCGGACGGGACACCCACCTGATCCCGGTCGATTCCGAACACTCCGCGTTGGCCCAGTGCCTGCGCGCCGGGTCGGCGACGGAGGTCGCGCGGCTCGTCCTCACGGCGTCCGGCGGACCGTTCCGCGGACGCAACCGCGGCGACCTGCGCGACATCCAACCGGACCAGGCGCTCACGCACCCGACGTGGGCCATGGGACCGGTGATCACGATCAACTCGGCGACGCTGATGAACAAGGGACTCGAGCTGATCGAGGCGCACCTGTTGTTCGACGTCGACTGGGACCATCTCGAGGTGGTGGTGCATCCGCAATCGGTGGTGCACTCGATGGTCGAGTTCGTCGACGGCTCCACGATCGCGCAACTGTCGCCACCGGACATGCGGTTGCCGATCCAGTTGGCGATGGCATGGCCTGAGCGACTCGACGAGGCCTTCGTCCGCATGGACTGGAGCAAGGCGAGCGAGCTGACGTTCGAGCCCGTTGACCGCGACACGTTTGCCGCGCTCGACCTCGCAGAGGACGCCGGCCGCCGCGGCGGGACGTTCCCTGCGGTACTGAACGCGGCGAACGAACAGGCGGTGACGGCGTTCCTCGATGGCCGCCTCGGGTTCCTGCAGATGACGGACGTCGTTGCCGATGTCCTCGAAGCGCACGCGAGCGTCGGATCGGGAACCGTGCGCGACCTCGACGACGTTGTCGAGGCAGATCGCTGGGCGCGTCATGGCGCCGATGACCGGATAGGGGCGCTGCAGTGACTTCTGCGCTGGCAATCACCATCTTCATCGTCGGGTTGCTCGCGGCGATCATGCTCCACGAGTGGGGTCATTTCGCGACCGCGCGGAAGTTCGGCATGCGCGCCGACCGCTTCTTCATGGGCTTCGGCCCGACCCTGTGGTCACGCCGTGTCGGCGAGACCGAGTTCGGCGTCAAGGCCATCCCTGCGGGCGGGTTCGTGCGGATCCAGGGCATGTCCCCGGCGGACCACAGGCTCGGTCCGGTCGCCGACGAGGTCTTCGACCTCGAAGCCGTCGCCGCCGACCGTCGACTCGAGGCCGAGCGGTCGGGGTTTGACGTCATGGAGGTCGATGCGCTGCCCGACGCGACGTGGGAGCGCATGGAGCGCATTCTCAATGATCGCGGGACCCCGAAGTCCCTGCGCCACCGGATCGTGGAACGGACTCGCCGCAACCTTCACGGCGACGGCGGGTTCCAGGAGGCCCACGCGGTGCTGCTCGAGGTCCTGGCCACCGAGATCGCCGACACCAGTCGGGTTGGCGACCTGCACCATCGGCTCCTGTACGGCGACAAGGAACGCTTCTTCCACGAGCGCCCGGCGTGGCAACGGGCCATCGTGCTGGTGGCGGGGTCGGCGATGCACTTCGCGATCGCGATCGTGCTGCTTTTCGTCGGATTCATGGCATTCCCTCAGTTCACCGGCGAGGCGACGACCGAGGTCGGCACCCTGATCGAGGACTCGCCGGCGGTCGCCGCCGGATTGCAGCCAGGCGATCGCGTGATCGGCGTCGGCACCGTGATGTCCGACGACTTCCAGGTCCTGCGCGAGGAGATCCGTTCCCACCCCGGCATGCCGACGTCATTGGTCATCGAGCGGGACGGCCGCGAGTTGTCGCTGCCGATCACGCCCGCGGCCCAGACCGACGAGGACACGGGCGAGGTCGTCGGGTTGGCCGGCTTCCAACCCGTCCCGGAGTCGCGGCGCCTGACGCCGGGCGACGCGATGTACGAGACGTTCATCGGCCCCGGTTCGGTTCCGGCGCTGACGGTCCGGTCGCTCGAGGCCATCGTCCAGGTCTTCGGGCCCGAGGGCATCGGCGCCATCTTCCGTCAGGTCGGCGGTGACGAGGTGCGCGGGGTTGACGGCGGCGTGTCGATCGTCGGGGCAGGTGCCGTGACCGGTCAGGGCGTCGGACTGTTCGGTGCCTTCTTCCTGATCGGGATGCTCGCGTCGGTCAACATCTTCGTCGGGATCTTCAACCTGCTGCCCCTGCCTCCGCTCGACGGCGGGCACCTCGCGGTGCTCGGGGTCGAACGGGCGGTCAACGGAATCCGCAAGCTCCGCGGTCAGCCGCAGACCTTCGCGGTCGACCCACGGACGGTCGCCGCCATCGCCATGCCCGTGATCGTGCTGGTCGGCACCGTGGCCCTGGCCCTGATCTGGCTCGACATCACCAACCCCATCTCCCTCAACTGATCCGCGGGGGGTCAGTTGAGGCCTCTGGAGTCCTGTTTGAGGGCGGTGTCGATGGCGAGGGCGGCGCCGACGACCAACGCCCGGAGGGGGTCGGCGAGGGGGCGGTGGATCCTGACGACGTAGTTGTCCGCGGTGGTGAACAGGGTCTTGGCCAGGCCTTCCCAGGTCTTCTTGACGCGGGCGATCTCGCCGCCGGTCTGGTCGACGATGTGGAAGTCCCACGCGCGCCAGTTCTCGGCATTGAGGCCGCCGATCTTCTCGCCTCCGGATTCGAGGTCGAAACGGATCTTGCCGAAGACGTTGCGCTGGATGATCCGGCCGATCTCGGTGCCGCCGGCGTCGGTGACGACGACGGTCGACTTGAAGACCTTCGCGGGCCGGGTCAGCCGCAGCAGCGTGCGTCCGGCCGGGTCCACGACCTCCAGTCGGTGGGTGAGGTACTGGTCGACGTCGAACAGCAGCCGGGCTGCCTTGCGAAGCCCGGACTGGCCGACCTGCCGGACCGCGCCGATGTGGTGGCCCTGCTGGTCGTACACCGCGTACTCGTTGGTGAGCTCGAGCAGCTTGGCCTTCTGGTTCACGACCAGCACGGGTTCATCGAACAGGGTGCCGCGGCCGACTGCGGCGCTTCCCGGGACGATGCCGGCCTGCCGTTGCACCTGGTCGCGGATCCTGTCGGGTCGGGCGCCCGCGCTCGGGACCACCGTGGGCCTCGTGCCCTCAGGATCGGTGAGGTGTGTGCCGCCTGACGACACCTGGTCGGTCCACTGCGTCCCGTCGTACCACCTGTGGTCGTACCGACCGAGCGGGTCGGGGTACCAGTTGGCGGCGAACTGCTGCCCGTCGTGCATAGGTGTCTCCGGTCCGTGCGCCAATGCATCCGAACAGGTGCAGGCTATGTCAGGCCCCACCGGTCACGGGTAGCCTTGGAGTCGAACCGCCCCGTCGTGCCCACCCGTCCGTGAGGGTTTCGTGGCAACCAACCTCCCCATCCTCGGCGCCAACCCGCAGGCGACGCCTTTGTCCGACGGTCCGAAGCGGCGCGAAACCCGCACCGTGCGGCTCGGCCCATTGCAGATCGGGTCCGGCCACCCGGTGACCGTGCAGTCGATGACGGTCACGCCGACCCACGAGGTCGACACGACCCTGCAGCAGATCGCCAGCCTGCAGGCAGCCGGGTGCGACATCGTCCGCGTCGCCTGCCCCCGTCAGGAGGACGCCGACGCCCTCGCCGAAATCGTCGAGCACGCCCGCATCCCGGTCATCGTCGACATCCACTTCCAGTGGAAGTACGCCGTCGCGGCCATCGAGGCCGGGGCGGCAGGCGTGCGAATCAATCCCGGCAACATCAAGAAGCACGACAAGGTCAAGCTGATCGGAAAACTGGCTGACGAAGCTGGCTGTGCGATCCGCATCGGCGTCAACGGCGGCTCGCTCGAGCAGCCGGTCCTCGACAAGCACGGCGGTCCGACCCCGCAGGCCATGGTCGAATCGGCCCTGAACGAGGTCCGCCTGCTCGAGGACGTCGACTTCCACAACACCAAGATCTCGGTGAAGCACTCCGATCCGTGGGTGATGATCCAGACCTACCGTCTGCTCGCCGAGGCGTGCGACTACCCGCTGCACCTCGGCGTCACCGAGGCCGGTCCGCTGAAGACCGGATCGGTCAAGTCCGCCGTCGGTATCGGCACGCTGCTTGCCGAAGGCATCGGCGACACCATCCGGGTGTCGCTGTCGACCGACCCCGTCGAGGAGGTCAAGGTCGGCATCGGCATCGTCGAGGCGCTGCACCTGCGCGAACGCGGCCTCGACGTGGTGTCGTGCCCGTCGTGCGGACGCGCCCAGGTCGACGTTTTCACCCTGGCCGAGAGCGTCCAGCAGGCGCTCGACGGCAAGATCGACGTACCGATGCGCGTGGCGGTCATGGGCTGCGTCGTCAACGGCCCTGGCGAAGCGCGCGAGGCCGACATCGGCGTCGCCGCTGGCAACGGCAAGGGCCAGATCTTCCGGCGGGGCGAGACGATCGCCACGGTGCAGGAAGCGGACATCGTCGAGACCATCGTGTACTTCGCGAACGAACTGGCCGACGAGCTCCGCGCCGAGCGCGGCACCGGTCGACCCGAGGTCATCGCCTGATGTCAGCTGTCCCCGCCAGCGTTGGCGCGCTTTCCTGACATCGTTGGGCAGCACGATCACCGTTGTCAGCCAGGCGGGACACGGGTGGCGCATTCGGCTGACATCGGGGCGTGCGAGGCCGTCAGCAGTCTGGTACGGTCCTTCCTCGAAGCGGGCCCTGGCGGCCCGCTGCGGTCGTTCCGGGCTCGCTCGGCGCGATGGACAGAGGAAGAGGACGTCGCGCGACGGCCGGCCCTGTTGGGCCGGCCGCTTGTGTGACGACCGACACCGGCAGACGATGAGGCACGACGAGGACCACGATGAGTGCAGCGCAGGCGCACCAGACCGGGGACGAGCTCCCTGGTCGCATCGCCGCGCTTGCTGCTCCGCTCGCCGAGGTCGAACAGGTCGAACTGCTCGACGTCGAGGTCAAGGGCCAGCGGGGCGGCAGGATCGTTCGATTGACCGCCGACGCGGACGGCGGCCTCGACATCGACCGGATCGCCGCCGTGTCGCGCAGCGTCGGCGACGCCCTCGACGACCTGATCGACGGGGCCTACACCCTGGAGGTCACCTCGCCCGGAGCCGATCGGCCGTTGAAGACCGCCAGGGATTTCGCCCGCAACGTCGGGCGGGACATCCGCGTCCAGCGCACGGCTGGCAGCGACGGCCCCGGCGAGGTCGTCGGCAAACTCGTCGACGCCAGCGACGAATCCATCACCCTCAACGTCAAGGGCAGGTCAACGACCGTCGGTCTCGCCGAGATCGACCACGGGAAGGTCGTGCTGCCATGGTGAGGCGGACAAGGAGCGCAGCGTGAAGGACAACAAGATCGACATCGACGCACTGCGCCAGATCGAGCGCGAGAAGGGCCTGGACTTCCACACTGTCGTCGAGGCCTTCGAGACCGCCATGGCCTCGGCCTACAAGCGGTCGGCGGACTTCGGCGCGGACGAGGTCCGGGTCCACGTCGACCGTGGCACCGGCGACATCCATGTCTACGCCCAGGAACTCGACGACGACGGTAACGTCGTGTCCGAGTGGCAGGAACGCCCCGGCGATCTCGGCCGCATCGTCGCGCAGACCGCCAAGCAGGTGCTGCTGCAGCGCCTGCGCGAAGCCGAGCGCGAGGCAACGTACGGCGAGTACGTAGGCCGCGAGGGCGACATCGTGTCGGGCACGGTCAGCGTCCAGGGCAACGTGACCCTCATAGAACTCGGCCGCACCGAAGCCCTGCTCCCGTACTCCGAGCAGGTCCCCAACGAGCGACTCGAGCACGGCGCCCACGCCCGCGCGATCGTCACCGAGGTCCGCCGGGACGCCCGTCGTGCTCAGATCGTCTGTTCCCGCTCGCACCCCGGGTTCGTTGCGGCGATGTTCTCGCTCGAGGTCCCCGAGATCGAGGACGGCACCGTCGAGATCAAGGCGATCGCCCGCGAGGCCGGCCATCGGTCCAAGGTCGCCGTCATGAGCCACAACAGCGACGTCGATCCCGTCGGCGCGTGCGTCGGCCCCGGCGGCCAGCGGGCCCGTGGCGTCCAGCGCGAACTGCACAACGAGGAACTCGAGCGCATCGACATCGTGCGCTGGTCCGACGAACCCGAACAGTTCGTCGCGCAGGCGCTGTCGCCGGCGAAGGTCACCAGCGTCTTCCTGTATCCCGAAGACGGCACGGCCATGATCGTCGTGCCCGACTACCAACTGTCGCTGGCCATCGGCCGCGAGGGCCAGAACGCCCGTCTCGCCGCGCGCCTGACCGGATGGCGCATCGACATCAAGTCCGAGTCCCAGTTCGACGAGGAGCAACGCGCCTTCCAGGAGGCGTTCGAGAAGGGCTTCATCGACGAGTACGGCAATCCCCTCAACGAGGAGGGCGAGGCCGCGATCGCGGCCGCCATCGAGTCCGCGGAGGCGACCCGCGCCGCCGCGCTCGAGGACGAGGACGAGACCGCGGAGGCGGACGCCTGAGTTTCGACCATCGTCCGGTGCGGCAACGATCCGGACGATGGTCAGCACGGCCGACTGTCGGCAGGAGCAACCAAGGAGTACCATCGGTGCGCCAGGCGCCCCAACGCACGTGCGTGGGTTGTCGCCGGACACGCGCCAAAGCCCAGTTGCTGCGGATCGCACGAACTCCCCAGGGAATCCAACTCGATCCGCACCAGCGACTGCCCGGCCGAGGCGCCTATCTGTGTCGCAACCCCGACTGCGTCGAGGCCGCACGGCGCCGTGGAGGCCAACCAGTGCGCAGGGCACTGCGAGGCGGCCGCCGAGAAGAGGTGCAGGTGGCGCTGAACGCCGCTGACACACACCTCCGTGAGGAGCACAACGCGTGAGCAACAAGGTCCGCGTCTACGAACTGGCAAAAGAGCACGGCCTCGAGAACAAGGACGTGATCCGTCGACTCCTGGATCTGGGGATCGACGCGAAGAGCCATTCCTCGTCCGTGACGATCGGTGACGCCCAGCGATTCCGCGAGTCTCTCGGCAAGTCCGAGGACCAGCGTCGTGCCGAAGAGGAACAGCGCAAGCGCAAGGAGCGGGAAGAGCTCGAGCGCTACCGCAAGATGGCCGAGAAGACCGAGGCGCCCGAGGGCAAGAAGGCCGCCAAGGTCCTGCCGCCGCACCTGCGCAAACAGCAGGATGAAGCCGGCGGGACGCCGGCCACGGCGACGCCGATTCGTCCGCCGACCGGGTCGCGACCCGATGACGAGGTCCCGGCCGCGCCGGCCGCCTCGACCGGCACGGCCTCGCGTCCCGCGGCGACACCGCTGGACGACGGCGGTGAAGGCGGCCCGCGCCGCATGCCAGGAGCGCCCCCGCCACGCCTGGTCAAGGGCGAGGTCCCGCTGCGTCCGATCCGTCCCAGCTCTGGCCAGACGCCCCCGCCGACCGTGACGGGCGACGGACCTGAGGCCACGCGCAAGGTCGAACTGAATCTTCCCAAGGAGGGCTCCGGCAAGCGGCACATCCCGCCGCCGGTCCGTTCCGCGCCCGCCCGGCCGCAGCAGCCGATGCCCACCCGTGGTGCGCCTCCCGGCGGCCGCGGGGCACCTCCCGCGGGTGGCCGAGGCCGCCCCGGCGGTCCCGGCGCTGGCCCACGTGGGCCCGGTGGACCTCCTGGCTCCCCGTACCGGCAGCCGGTCGGCCGTGCTGGTCCCGGCGGTGGCGGCGCTCCCGATGCCACCCCCGGTGCGCCGAATGCGGCCCAGCCCGGTGCTCCGTCCGGCAAGGGCAAGCGCAAGCGGCACGAGAAGACCAACCCTCAGGAGCAGGAGCTCATGCGCGGGCCGATGCGGCGTGACATCCCCCTCGAGGACCAGATCGAGGTCGATCGTGTCGAGGTCCTGTCGGGCATCACCGTCGGCGAGCTGGCCGACAAGCTCGACGTGCCCGGTGCTGCCCTCGTCAAGAAGCTCTTCCAGATGGGCGAGATGATGACCGTGCAGCAGACGCTGCCGGACGACACCGTCGAGATCATCGGGGCCGAGCTCGGCTTCGACGTGTACTTCCTGTCCGAGGAGGAGGTCGAGTTCGGTGTCGAGACGCCGGACGACAACGAGGACCTGCTGCCACGTCCGCCTGTCATCACCGTCATGGGCCACGTCGACCACGGCAAGACCCTGTTGCTCGACGCGATCCGCGAGGCCGACGTCGTCTCCGGCGAAGCCGGCGGCATCACCCAGCACATCGGCGCCTACCAGATCATCCACGAGGGCAAGCCGGTGACGTTCATCGACACGCCGGGTCACGCGGCGTTCACGGCCATGCGTGCCCGCGGGGCGCAGGTGACCGACATCGTCGTCCTTGTCGTGGCCGCCAACGACGGCGTGATGCCACAGACCGAAGAAGCCATCATCCACGCGAAGGCTGCCGAGGTCCCGATCATCGTCGCCATCAACAAGATGGACCTCGAGGAAGCCAACCCGGACAAGGTCAAGGGCCAACTCGCCGAGTACGAGCTGGTCGTCGAGGAGTACGGCGGCGACGTGCCGTCCGTGGCGGTCTCGGCCAAGACCAGGATGGGTATCGGGGACCTGCTCGAGGTCGTACTCCTGCAGGCCGAGGTGCTCGAGCTGCAGGCCAACCCGAACAAGGACGCTCGTGGCCGCGTGATCGAAGCCCACCTCGACAAGGGGCGCGGCTCGGTTGCGACGGTGCTGGTCCAGAACGGGACGCTGCGCCGCGGGGACATCCTCGTGGCCGGCATGGCAGACGGCAAGGTCCGTGCGATGTTCGACGAGCACGGGGACAATGTCGATGAGGCAGGCCCGGCAAAACCGGTCCAGGTGATCGGCCTGAACGACGTGCCCGAGGCCGGCGACGAGTTCCGTGTCGTCGACGAGGCCAGCTTCGCCCGCGAGGTCGCCGAACGTCGATCCTCGCGCGAACGCCGCAAGGAGTTGGCGGAGCAGGCACGGCCGAAGACCCTCGAGGACCTCACGAAGGAGGTCGCCGAGGGCGAGAAGGCGACGCTCAACGTCATCATCCGAGCGGACGTGTCCGGTTCGGCCGAGGCCCTGAACGACGCGCTGTTGAAGCTCGAACTCGACGACGTGAACATCCGGGTCATCCAGAAGTCGGTCGGTGCGATCACCCAGCAGGACGTGCGGTTGGCCGAGGCGTCCGACGCCATCATCGTGGGCTTCAACGTCCGTCCGGGCGCCAAGGCCCGCGAGGAGATCGAGCAGGCCGGCATCGACGTTCGGTTGTATTCGATCATCTACGAGGCGATCGAGGACATCGAGCGTGCCGTCAAGGGCCTGCTCGGACCCGAGTTCGAGGAACGGGTCGTCGGCGAGGCCGAGGTGCGCGAGGTCTTCAAGGTTCCGCGCGCCGGGTTCGTGTTCGGCTGCATGGTCACGCGTGGCGAGATCAAACGCGCCGCCAAGGTCCGTGTGATCCGCGACGGCATCGTGATCGCCGAGGACGAGATCGAGACGCTGCGCCGCTTCAAGGACGCTGTCAACGAGGTCCGCGAGGGCTTCGAGTGTGGCATCGGCCTCGACAAGTACCAGGACATCAAGGAAGGCGACGTCTTCGAGGTCTTCGAGACCGTGGAAGTCGAGCGCGACTGAAAGTGGTGACTTGTCCGCCAGTGACGCAGGGCGGGTGCATGTCGGCGCGATGCGCGTCGAGGTGCACCTTCCTGATGCCGGATCGCTGAAGGGCAAGCGCGCACTCCTGAACAAGGTCAAGGCCGCGCTGCGCAACGACCTGGACGTCAGCGTGGCCGAGGTCGGCCATCAGGACAGTTGGCAGCGCTCCGCGCTCGGTGTCGGCGTGGTCTCGGGATCGCCGGCCGGCGTCGATCGGGTCCTCGACCGGGTCGTCGCGGTCATCGAGCGGGATCCGCGTGTGGTCGTCACCGCGGTCGAGCAGTTCGTGGACGTCATCGAGGAGTAGGAGAGGATCATGGCAAAGAGCGCGAATCCCCGGACCCAGCGGGCCGTGAGGGAGGCAATCGCCGACATCATCGAGAACGAGGTCGCCGACCCCCGTCTGACGCTGGTCACGATCACCGATGTCGACGTGACGCCGGACCTCGACTACGCCCGCGTCTACTACTCGATCCTGCAGTCGGATCTCGTGTCGGGAACGCCGTCACGCAACGGCGGCGAGCACCTGCCCGAACCCGACGAGGTCGCCGCCGGCTTCGACGCGGCGAAGTCGCGGATCCAGTCGCTGCTCGCCCGTCGCGTGAAGATGCGTCGCACGCCCGACCTCCATTTCCTGCCCGACCCCGTGGCCGAGCAGGCCGCACGGGTCGAGGACCTGATCCGCAGGGTCAAACACGACGAGGACCGTGAGTGAGTCGCCGTCGCAAGGACGACCCGGATATCGCCGGGGTGCTCGTCGTCGACAAGCCGATGGGCATGACGTCGCACGATGTCGTGGCGCGCGTCCGGCGGGCGCTCGGAATGCGTCGGGTCGGACACACGGGAACCCTCGACCCGTCGGCGACCGGCGTGCTGGTCGTGGCAGTGGGCCGTGCGACCAGACTCGTCCCCTACCTGCAGGCCGGTCGCAAGACCTACGAGGCCAGGATGGTCATCGGACGCTCGACCACCACGCAGGATGCCGAGGGCGCGGTGGTCGACGCCGCCGACGCCTCGCGGGTCACACTGGCGGACCTCGAAGCGGCGGCCCGCACCTTCGTCGGCGACATCGACCAGATCCCGCCGATGGTCTCGGCCGTCAAGGTCGACGGCGAGCGCCTGTACGCCAAGGCACGCCGTGGTGAGGAGGTCCAGCGGCAACCTCGTCGGGTGACGGTGCACGAACTGGCCGTCGACGACTTCCTGCCTGGCGTGTTCGCCGAGGCCACACTGACCGTGGTGTGCTCTGCTGGCACGTACGTGCGGACCCTCGCACACGACATCGGTGCCGCACTGGGCGTCGGCGGCAGCCTGCTCAGCCTGCGCCGGACCGTGAACGGGGTGTTCGACCTGACCGAGGCCATCGCGCTCGAACGAATCATGCAACTCGGCGAACAGGGCGAACTCCGGGACCATCTGATCGACCCGCTCCCGGCCTTGCGGGAACTCCCACGCGTCGACGTGGGCCGGCAGACGGTCCAGGACCTCGTCCATGGCCGTCGGTTCGAGGCGCAGGGCCTCGACGGGGCGTACGCCGTGGTGTTCGGCGATCGGCTGGTCGGTGTCTACGAGGACCATGACGGCGTCGGGAAGGCCGATGTCGTCATGCTGCGGCCACACGAGCTTTCCTGAGGCTCTGCACGTGAGGCAGGATCCCACCCTTCGACCAGGCAGGAAGCACGATCGTGACGCACGACCCGCGGGTTGCCCGATCGGTGGATGACATCGCCAAGATGCCGTCGGTTGTCACGATCGGCGTGTTCGACGGTGTGCACCGCGGCCACCGGGTGCTGCTCGACGCCGCCAAGAAGGAGGCGGCTGAACGTGGCCTGCGGTCGGTTGTGGTGACCTTCGACCGCCACCCCATGGAGGTCGTCCGGCCCGGTTCGCAGCCGAGGTACCTGCAGAACCTCGATCGCAAGATCACCTCGCTGCTGGCCGAAGGGCTCGACCTCGTCTACGTCGTTCCGTTCACGTATGACTTCTCGCAGCAGTCGGCGCTGCAGTTCATCGAGCAGACCCTCGCCGGTTCCATCGACGCCCGACACGTCATCGTCGGGGCGAACTTCCGGTTCGGGCACGGTGCCGAGGGGGACGTCGCCATGCTCCAGCAGGTCGGCCCGCAGTTCGATTTCACCGTGACCTCGGTCGACTTGCTGGAGGTCGACGGTGTGGCCATCTCGTCGTCCGAGATCCGTGACCGGCTGGCAGCCGGCGAGGTCGAGTGGGCCGCGCAGGCCCTCGGCCGTCCTCACGTCCTCGAGGGAGCTGTCGTCCGTGGGGACGAACGCGGCCGCACGATCGGCTTCCCAACCGCCAACGTCGAGGTCGACGACCGCATGCAGATGCCGGCCAACGGCGTGTACGCCGGCCACGCGGTCGTCCTGGGGCGGGACGGCCACGTGTTCCCCATGGTGGTCAACGTCGGCGTCCGTCCGACCTTCGGCGGGGGAGCGGTGACCGTCGAGTCGTTCCTGCTCGACACCGAACTGGATCTGTACGGCGAACACCTCGCGGTCAGCTTCGAGCACCGCCTCCGCGAGGAGAGGAAGTTCGCCTCGATCGACGACCTCATCGCGGCGATCGAGGCCGATGTGGCGCAGGCCCGCACCCTCCTCAAGGCGTAAATCGGCCGCGAGTGTGCATCTGCCAGACCCTGCATACGCCCACGGGATCGCACACTCGCGGATCTGGAGGCGCGGGTTCGTTCGGGGGGCGGACGCGGCCTTGCGATACGCGCACGCGTCGGCCATACTGCCCGTGTTCCGCACTCGCGGAACGTTCGCCGTGCCCGTTCGGGTGTCGGGATCCACGACCAGCCAGCCTCTCGCTCGCTGTGCCACGGATCCCCGGGGCAGCATTCACTGCCACCCGGCGGCGCAGGACGCTCTACAGGAGTACACGTGGCTGTTCAACTGCCAGACAGCAAGCAGGACATCATCAAGCGCTTCGCCCAGAGCGAAGGTGACACCGGTTCGCCCGAGGTCCAGATCGCACTGATGACCAAGCGGATCTCGCACCTGACCGAACATCTCAAGGTCCACGCGCACGACCACCACTCGCGCCGTGGCCTGTTGATGCTCGTCGGTCAGCGCCGCCGCCTGCTGAACTACCTGCGAGACAAGGACATCGAGCGCTACCGCTCGCTCATCGGCGAGTTGGAACTGCGCAAGTGACCTGCCAGGCCGGGGCATCCACGCCCCGGCCTGACTGCATCAGGCCAGCCACGTGGCAGGATGCAACAACTGCATAGCAACCACACGCTGACGACCGGGCGCACCCCGACGGACGTCGGACGTCAGTGGAGACACCTCGAGCTGGCAGACGCCGGTGGACCACCACCCGCTCGAGATGCCCCTACTGATGTGCCGACCCCGCACCGCGCCTCGTCGTTGGCGTCCAACGACAAGGAGGCACCTACGTGGGTGCACTCGGAACACATGAACTGACCGTCGACATCGACGGCAAGCAACTCACCTTCGAAGCGGGCCGTCTGGCCCAGCAGGCCGGCGGCGCGGTCGTCGCCAGCCTCGGGGACACCAAGGTCCTGACCACGACCACCGCGTCGTCGCAGACCAAGGACTTCCTCGGCTTCTTCCCCCTGACCATCGAGGTCGAGGAGCGGATGTACGCCGCCGGCCGGATTCCCGGCTCGTTCTTCAAACGTGAAGGACGTCCCGGCGAGTCCGCGATCCTCACCTGCCGGTTGACCGACCGCCCGCTGCGCCCGACCTTCGTGGAAGGCCTACGCAACGAGGTCCAGGTCGTCAACACGATCCTGCAGACCATGCAGGTCGACCCCTACGACGTCGTCGCCATGAACGCGTCGTCGCTGTCGACGATGCTGTCCGGCCTGCCTTTCGACGGCCCGGTCGCGTCGGTGCGCTACGCCCTGAACCGCAACGGCGACTGGGTGTGCTTCCCGACGTTCGCCGAACTCGAGGAGGACATCGTCTTCCAGATGGTCATCGCCGGCCGTGTCGAGGACGACGGCGAGGTCGCGATCCTGATGATCGAGGCCGAGGCCACCCCCGATGTCGTCGTCAAGACCGACATGGGCGCCCCCAAGCCCACCGAAGAGGTCATCGGCGAGGGCATCCAGTCCGTCAAGCCGGTCCTCGAGCAACTCTGCGAGGCCCAGCAGCAGTTCGTCGACGACTTCGGTGTCCGCCAGGCCGGCGAGTTCAAACTGTTCCTCGACTACGAGGACGCCACATTCGAGCGGATCATGGCGCTGTCCGGTGACAAGGTCACCGCGATCTACGGCGACGAGGCGCTCGGCAAAGAAGCCAAGGATGAGGCGCTGTCCGCCGTCAAGGACCAGGTCATCGAGGCCTTCCTGGCCGAACAGGGCGATGACGCCGACCTCGACGACCTCGGCAAGCAGGCACGCAACGCGTTCCGTTCGGTCGAGAAGAAGGTCGTCCGCAAGAAGATCGTCGACACCGGCGTCCGCATCGACGGACGTTCGGCCACGGACATCCGTGGACTCACCGCCGAGGTCGGCGTGCTGTCCCGCACGCACGGCTCCGGGCTGTTTCAGCGCGGCGACACCCAGGTCCTGTCGGTCCTGGCGCTCGGCACGACCCGTGATGGACAGCGCGTCGACTCCCTCGACCCGGTCGAGGAGAAGCTGTTCATGCACCACTACAACATGCCCCCTTACTCGACCGGCGAGGCCGGCCGGGTCGGGTCGCCGAAGCGGCGCGAGATTGGGCACGGTGCGCTGGCCGAGCGGGCGATCGTTCCCGTGCTGCCGGACCAGGAGCAGTGGCCGTACGCCATGCGTGTCGTGTCCGACGTCCTCAGCTCCAACGGCTCCACGTCGATGGGGTCGGTGTGTGGCACGACGCTGGCGCTGATGGACGGCGGTGTGCCGATCCACGCACCGGTCGCTGGCATCGCCATGGGCCTGATCTACGAGGACGGCAAGTACACGACGCTCACCGACATCCAGGGCGTCGAGGACTTCTACGGTGACATGGACTTCAAGGTCGCCGGTACCCGTGACTTCGTGACCGCGCTGCAACTCGACACCAAGCTGTCCGGCATCCCGTCGGACGTGCTGGCGGCGGCGTTGCTGCAGGCCAAGGACGCCCGTCTGCAGATCCTCGACGTGATGACCGCGACGATCGCCGAACCACGTGCCGAGGTCGCTCCGACGGCGCCACGGGTCGAGATCGTCTACATCCCGCAGGACAAGATCGGCGACGTGATCGGCCCGCGCGGCAAGATCATCAAGGAGCTTGTCGAGGTCACCGGCGCCCAGATCGACGTCGACGAGGTCGGCGGCCAGGGCGTCGTCAAGATCTACGCCAACGAGAAGTCGGTCGCCGACGACGCGGTCGCCCGTATCAACGCGATCGCCAACCCGGTGATGCCCGAGGCAGGCGAGCGCTACAACGCGACCGTCGTCAAGACCGTCGACTTCGGCGCGTTCGTGTCGCTGACGCCGGGAACGGACGGCCTGCTGCACATCTCCGAGCTCCGCAAGATCACGGGTCGTCGTCTCGAGCACGCCGAAGAGGCTGTGAAGGTGGGCGACACCGTGCTGGTCGAGGTCCTCGAGGTCCTCGACGGCGGCCGCAAGTTCAAGCTCGAGTACGTGGGCGAGCAGGCCGAGAGCACCGACGACGGCGGCGACGACCGCGGCGGCAACCGGGGTGACCGCAACCGCGGCGACCGTGGTGGTGACCGTGGTGACCGTGGTGGTGACCGTGGTGACCGAGGTGGTCGGGACCGCGGCGGCAGGGACCGCAACCGCGGTGGCGACCGCGACCGCGGCGGCGAGCCCAGTGGCGAGCGCAGCGAAGGCGGCGCTGATCAGGCGGAGGGTGCCGACCGTGGTACCGAGCCGGCTGACGACGGCGGTCGCGAGCGCGGCCGCAGCCGGGCCCGCACCCGCACCCGCACCCGCGAGCGTGACTGACCACTGAAGCACGACCACGTCATCCGCACCCGGCGCTCGAGCAGCGCCGGGTGCGGCCGTGTACGACCGGAGAGCATCCGATGACCGTCGTCTCATCCGTGACCGACAGCGGCACCCGCGTCGCGACCGAGGTCATGCCGTCGATGCGCTCGGCGACGCTCGGTCTGTGGTTCGACGTGGGCTCACGCGACGAGGCAGACGACGAACACGGGTGCTCCCACTTCCTCGAACACCTGCTGTTCAAGGGGACCGAACGCCGGGACGCCAAGCAGATCGCCGAGGAACTCGACGCCATCGGCGGCGAGTCGAACGCGTTCACGTCTCGCGAGATGACCTGTTTCTACGCGCGTGTCCTCGACCTGGAACTCCCGACGGCGGTCGATGTCCTCGCGGACATGATGCGCCACGCCACCAACTCGCCCGACGACGTCGAGGCCGAACGGGATGTCGTGCTCGAGGAGATCAACATCTACCTCGACACCCCCGAGGACCTCGTCCACTCCGACCTGTCCGAGGTCGTCCTTGCCGGCCATCCGCTCGGCCGCGAGACGCTGGGGACCGAGGAGTCGGTCGAGGGCCTGTCGCGCGACCTCATCGACGGGTACTACCGGCGCTGGTACCGGCCCGCGAACCTCGTCGTCGCTGCGGCCGGAAACCTCACGCATGAACAGATCCTGGAACTCGTCGACGAGCAGCTCGGTGACCTCGGACGGCCGGGCGAACACGGCCGGCCCCGCGAGGCCCCGGAGCGGTATGCCAGCAGGCAGGTCCACGTCCGGTACCGGCCGACCGAGCAGGCCCACGTCGCCATCGGCACGCCGGGTCTCGCGTTGCCGGACGACGACCGGGTCGCGTTCGGGCTGCTGGTCAGCATCCTCGGGGGTGGAATGTCCTCGCGCCTGTTCCAGAGCATCCGCGAGGAGCGCGGGCTGGCCTACAGCACCTACGCCTACGGCACGTCCTACACGGACGGGGGACTGTTCGGTGCGTACGCCGGGACGACGCCAGCGAAGATCGACGAGGTCTGCGGCCTGATGGTGGACGAACTCGACCGCGCGGTCCACGACCTCGCGGCTGACGAGGTCGTCCGGGCGAAGTCGGCGGCGAAGGGGGGCCTGGTCCTCGCGCTCGAGGACACCGGGTCGAGGATGACACGGCTCGGCAAGCGCCTCGTCACGGGTCGCCCGCTGGAAACCGTGGACGACGAACTGGCGAGGTTGGACGCCATCGACCTCGATCAGGTCAGACACGTCGCGAAACGCGTGCTTGAGCATCCCCGGTCGATCTGCGTCGTGGGACCGTTCGACACCGAACAGGTCGCCCGATTCGAACGTTTCGTGGCCTGCTGACGGGCGGTTTTCTGCACAACACGGTGCGGCATGGCAGGCTTGCCGGGCGAGGCAGCAGCCACGAGCCCCAGCACGAGCCCCAGCACCAGCCCAGGGAGGCCCGCATGAGCGTCACCGTCGCCCACCTGTTGACGAGCAAAGGGCGCGACGTCGTCACCGTGTCCAGGACGGACACGCTGCGTGACGCGACCGCACTGCTCGGCCGGCACAACATCGGCGCGCTCGTGGTCACCGAGGACGGGGCGGTCATCGGGGTGCTCTCGGAACGTGACATCGTGCGCGTCCTGTCCACCAAGGGCCCTGAGTGCTTCGACCACGCGGTCGCCGAGGCCATGACCGCGGACGTCTTCACGTGCGGTGAGGACGCATCGACCGACCAGCTGATGTCCCTGATGACGCAGCGTCGGATCCGGCACGTGCCCGTGGTCCGCGATGGTCGGCTGGCCGGCATCATCTCGATCGGCGACGTGGTCAAGTCCCGGGTCGACGAACTCGAGGTCGCCAAGTCCAGCCTCGAGGACTACGTGACCGGCAGCAGCTACTGATGCAGGTCGCGGTCGTCGGCGCTGCCGGCCGGATGGGGGCCGAGGTCTGCCGAGCCGTTGCGGGCACCGACGACCTGCAGCTCGCTGCCGCCGTCGACCCCCAGGCGGCAGGCCGGTCCCTGGCGGAGGTCGCCGGAATCGATACGGATCTGCAGATCGCGGGTGACCTCGACGCGATCACCGACGCCGGCATCACGGTCGCCGTGGACTTCACACACCCGAGCGTGGTCGCCGACAACGTCCGGTGGCTGCTCGACCACGGTGTGCATGCCGTGGTCGGCACGACCGGGTTGGACGCCGACACGATCGACGATCTTCGCGAGCGGGCTGCTGCCGGCGAGGCCAACGCGCTGATCGCGCCGAACTTCGCCATCGGGGCCGTTCTGATGATGCAGTTCGCTGCCCAGGCCTGCAGGCACCTGCCCGACGCCGAGATCATCGAGCTCCACCAGGACAACAAGGCGGACGCTCCGTCAGGGACTGCGCTGCGGACCGCCGAGTTGATGGACGCGGAGCGGGTCGCACGTTCCGCACCGATCGGCGGCGACGACGCGTACCCGGGCGCGCGCGGCCACACCGTGCGCGGCACGCCCATCCACTCCGTCCGCCTGCCCGGACTGGTCGCCCATCAGGAGGTCATCCTGGGCGGGCAGGGCCAGACGCTCACGATTCGGCACGACTCGACGGACCGGACCTCGTTCATGCCAGGGGTGCTACTGGCGGTCAGGGCCGTTCCCGAACTGCGGACGACGAACGGACAGAGTCTGGTCGTCGGCCTCGAAGAACTTCTTTGACGCGGTAGGGTGGACAAGCGGCCGAAGGGCGGCCGACCGTCGTGCGCACGGACGAGCGCACACCCCCCGGGAGGGCAGCCCCGTGCCGGAATCCTTGCCGCAGACCGCGACCTTCGAGACCTCCGAGCGAGACAAGTACAGCGAGGCGCTCCGCAGGTTCTCGTCCGACCTCCGCATGGCACGCCAGGTCTGGCAGTCCATGCTCGACCGCGGCATCGAGCCGGGGCAGCAGCATTACCAGCTGTATCTCGACGCGCACCTGTCCGGCCGCGACGCCAAGGGTGCCACCGTCGTCGCCGAGCAGATGCGTGACGCCGGGTTCGAGACGGATGCACGCCTGCGCTGGGATCTGGCGCTCGCCACGATCCGAGGCGGAGACCAGGCGGCGGGCCACGCACAGCTGAGCAAGCTCCGCGAGGAAGGCGTCGAGCCGCCCGGCGAACTGCTCCCGAAACTGTTCTCGGTGCAGATGACGGCCGGAGACCTGGCTGCGGCGCGCGCCACCCTGCGCCAGATGGCCACGCGCGGGCAGGCGGCGCAACCCGCCGAGTACCGAACGATGTTCCGCGACGTCATGACCCGCAGAGCGATCAAGGACGGCAAGTCGCTGGTCGACGCGATGCTGCGCGCCAGCGTGAGCCCGGAACCCGACGACGTCGCCGACCTCGTGATCATGATGGCCCGCGCAGGCCACCCGGATCGCGCCCAGGCGGTCACCGGCCAGTGCATGGACGCGGGCGTGGCCGTGCCACAGCGTGCGGTCGCCGAGATCGCGCTGGCGTACGCGCGCAAGAACGAGGTGGATCTGGCTCGCGAGGTCCTGTCGGTGATCGAGCAGGCCGGGGGAAGCATCAGCAGCTACGTCCGCAACGGGCTGCTCGCCGCCGTCACGTCCGGCGGTGACGCGGATGCGGCGTGGGACGAGGCGCTGAGGCTGGCCGAGGTCGCCATCCCGTCGGGCGAGAACCTCGAGGCGCTGTTCGACGTCGCGTACAACGCGGGCAACCACCGACGTGCCCTCGGTGCCATCGACTGGATGTTGATGCTCGGTGTCCCTGCGCCGGCGAACAAGGTCGCCGACGCTGTTGGCGTCCTCCTGAAGCACGGCGAGCTGGACGAGGCGCTCGCCCTGTACCACGAGACGGTCAGCCGCGGCGTCCCCGCCGACCGCCGGCGCGCCAAGGACCTGACGGACGCGCTGGTCAAGGCCGGCAGGCTCGATGAAGCGCGCTCGTTCCTTGCGGAGCTGCGCAAGGACAAGACGTTGACCAACGGTCGTCACTACGGGACGTTGCTCAGCGCGCTCGTGAAGGCTGACCGACGTGACGACGCCATGGCGGTCCTTCAGGAAATGCTGGACGACGACGTCCAGCCGACCGTGGCCGATGCATCCCGGATGGTGGGTGGCCTGATCAAGGCCAAACAGCTCGACCTGGCTCGCGACCTCATCGCCAAGCTCGCCGATGCAAAGATCGGGGTCGACGAGGAGGCGTACCGCGAGCTGATGTGGAAGTACGCCGAGGCCAGGAAAGCCGCCGAGACCCAGGAGGTCTTCGACCGGATGGTCGCCGCCGGCATCACCGCGGACGAACGGCACACGAAGGCCTTGCAGTGGGCGTCGGGCGAGACCCCGAGCCGACTCGACGACACCTCCGACATCCCTCGGCCGACGCCGGGACCCCCGCTCGTTCCCGCGCCCGGGGGTGCGACCACGCCACCGGATCCGACCGAGGGCTCGACCACGCCGCCGCTGCCGACCGAGCCCGGCCCGCCGCCGCGCCCGGAGGAACCGCAGCCGCCGATCACCCCGGAGGAACCGGACATCGAGCCGAACGAGCCAGAGCCGCTCACACCGCCCCTCGAAACGACGCCGCCACTTCAGGCCGGCCCGGACGCCTGACGCCGCCTGGCGTCGCCAGTGGGCGACCCCTCAGGCGACCGGCGCTGCCAACTGTGTCCGCGCCAGCTCCGCGTACAGACCATCCGCGGCAAGCAGCTGGGGGTGCGTCCCGCGTTCGACGATCCGACCGCCGTCGATGACCAGGATCTCGTCGGCCTCGACGATCGTCGACAGCCGGTGCGCGATGACGAGCGATGTGCGGTCCTCGAGTATCTCCTTCAGGGCGGCCTGGACGTGGCGTTCCGATTCGGAGTCCAGGTGCGCGGTCGCCTCGTCGAGGATCACGATTTCGGGGTTCTTGAGGATGACCCGGGCGATCGCCACCCGCTGCTTCTCGCCGCCGGACAGCCGGTAGCCGCGCTCGCCCACGATCGTGTCGTAGGCATCGGGAAGCCGTGCGATGACGTCGTGGATCCGTGCGGCGCGGCAGGCCGCGACGATCTGCTCGTCGGTCGCGTCAGGGCGGGCGTACCGCAGGTTCGCCGCGATCGAGTCGTGGAACAGGTGCGGGTCCTGGGTCACCACGCCGACGGCCCCTGTCACGGAGGCCATGGTGAGGTCGCGGACGTCCTGGCCATCGATCGTGACGGCCCCCTCGGTCACGTCGTACAGGCGCGACACGAGCATCGACATCGAGGTCTTGCCGGCACCTGACGGCCCGACCAGGGCGACCATCGTCCCTGGCGCGGCATCGAGGTCGATGTCCTGGAGGATCCAGGCTGACTGCTCGTCGCCGTGCTCGGACCGCGGGCCCTCGAGGGACTCCAGCGTCGATCCGGACGCAGGGGGGTAGCGGAACCAGACGTGGTCGAACCGCAGATGCCCGCCGTGCGGGTCGAGCGGTTTCGCGTCGGCATGCTCGTCGATGGCCAGCGGCAGATCCACGACCTCGAAGACCCGCTCGAAGGAGACCAGGGCGGTCATGAGGTCGACACGGGCGTTTGACAGCTGCGCCAACGGCCCGTACAGCTGCGTCACGTACAGCGCCAGGGCCACGACCGTGCCGACCTCGATGGCCGGGTTGGTGATCGCAATCCGACCGCCGACGAGGTAGACGAGCGCGGTGGCGAGCGAGCCGACCAGGCCTAGGGCGGCGAACAGGGCCCGGCCGTGCATGGCTGTGCGCACGCCGATGTCGGCGACGCGTTCGGCTTTGTCATGGAAGATCTTGTGTTCGTCCGGCATGCGGCCGAAGAGCTTGACCAGCAACGCGCCGGAGACGTTGAACCGTTCGGTCATGACCGTGTTCATCTCGGCGTTCAGCTTCATCCCCTCGCGGGACAGCGCCTGGAGCCGGACCCCGACCCAGCGGGCCGGGAAGATGAACATCGGCAGCAGGGCAAGAGCCAACAGCGTGACCCGCCACTCGAGCAACAGCATCGCGATGATCGTGACGGTGACCGATATGAGGTTGTCGACGATGCCGCCGAGGGTGCCGGTCAGTGCGCGCTGGGCGCCGACGACGTCGTTGTTCAGCCGGGTGATCAGCGCACCGGTCTGGGTCCGCGTGAAGAACGCCAGCGGCATCTTCTGCACGTGCCCGAACAGCAGCGTGCGGAGGTCGAGGATGAACCGTTCGCCGATCTGGGACGACAGGAACCGTTCCACGAGCGACATCGCGGCCATGACCACGGCGATTCCGAGCATGGCCAGGAACACCAGCATGAGCAGTCCGGTGTCGCCGTCAGGGATCGCGCTGTCGACGACGATCCGGATCAGCTGGGGCGGCAGAGCACCGAGCGTCGCCCCGACCACGATGATCGCGACGTAGCCAGCCAGCCGCTTGCGGTACGGCGATGCCAGGCTCCACGCACGCTTGATGATTTCGCGGTCGACCCGATGCTTGCCGAGTTCGTCGGCGTCACCGAGCCGTCGCAGGCCCCAGTGGCCCATCGGGGAGAAGCTCACTCCACGGATCCTGTCGCTGTCGGGTGACCGGTAGTCTCCGGCCACCATGCCTTCGTCACCAACGTCGGGTCGGGCCCGATTTCGTCCCACCTCGCAACGTGCAGTCTGGCTTGCGGGTGTGACGACGGTGGCGCTCGCGGGCCTGAATGCGGTCCGGGTGACGAGGATGCGCCGCCAGGCGGGCGTCGAGCCGGGCGACCACGACCATCTGGCGACGGTGGGCGAAGGGCTCGGCCCGCCATTGCGACTGCTCGTGATCGGTGACTCGGCGGCACGAGGATACGGCCTTGCCGATGCCGGCGAGGCGCTGCCGTTCCAGGTGTCCACGCGGCTTGCGAAGGCGACGGGCCGCCGGATCTCCACCGCGGCGCTGGCCACCGACGGACACACGACCGCCGACGTGCTCGCGGAACAGGCCCCGCTGGTCATGGCGCATCGTCCTGACGTCGTCGTTCTGTTGGTCGGGGTCAACGACGCGTTCAAGGGCCGGCGGGCCACGCAGGTTCGTCACGACACACGGAAGTTGTTGACGGCGCTGTCGGCTGACGCCCCTGGCGCCGCGCTGGCGTTCGTGACCTGCCCGAACCTGCGGTCGGCACCTGGCCTGGCGTGGCCGTTGAATGCCGTGCTGGGTCTTCGTTGCCGGCAGGTCGCCGCGGCCCAGGCGGCCGTCGCGGCGGACCTCGGTGTCCCGACCATCCAGCTGACCCGCCCATTGCGCGAGCACTACGGGGCGGACGGGTTCCATCCGGGGGCCGCCGGGATCGCGGCGGTGGCCGAACAGGTCGCACGCACGCTGGTCGAGAAGGAGGCATCGTGGATCTCGGCCTGACCAATCGCGCCTACCTCGTCACCGGCGGGACCAGCGGTATGGGGTTCGCTGTCGCCCAGTGTCTCGTGGAGGAGGGTGCGAGTGTGGTCGTGGCGTCGCGGTCCCGGGATCGCGTGGACGCGGCCGTGGCTCGCCTGGGTGATCGGGCCCGCGGCATTCCCGCCGACATCTCCGATCCTGGGGCGCCCGATGTGCTGATCGACGAGGTTCTCCACGCCTTCGGGAGAATCGACGGCGCGTTCATCTCGCACGGGGGGCCGCCCGGTGGGGACGCGCTCGATCTCGATGACGACAAGCTGGAAGCGGCCTTGGAGCTGGCGGCGGCCGGACCGATCCGGCTTCTGAGACAGCTCGGCCGACGGCTGGACGCGGGCAGCGCGGTGGTGGTGCTGACCTCGACCTCGTCCGTCGAGCCGATCGCCGGCCTCGCGTCGTCGAACGCGACGCGCCCGGCCGTCTTGGGGTACGCCAAGACACTGGCGGACGAGGTTGGCCCTCGTGGCATCCGGGTCAACGTGCTGCTACCCGGCCGATTCGTGACGGAGCGGCTTTCCGAGCTCCATGAGCGGGTTGCGCAGGAACAGGGAAAGACCTTCGACGAGGTACGAGCCGACGCCTCTGCGTGGATCCCGCTGCGCCGGATCGGCGATCCTGTCGAGCTCGGACGAGTCGGCGCGTTCCTGCTGTCGCCGGCCGCCTCCTACGTGACCGGGTCCGCGTGGCGGGTCGATGGAGGCGCCGTGCGCGGGCTGTAGGGTGCGGCAGATGGACCTCGACACCCGCCCCGTACCCCCTCCCGTCGACGACTTCAGCGACGACGAGCGCGCGGTTCTCGAGCGCTACTTCACCAACGTCGACGACCACGTGTTCGCGCTGCGCAACCTCCCCGAGGTCGTGAAAGGCGCGCTGTTCGCCCGCTACTCGCGGTCGCCCAAGTCGATCCGGCGGCTGTTCGTCGACGAGTTCGTCGAGCACCTCGATGGTCTGGAGGCCGCCGCCGGCGACGACGTCGGGACGGAGCGGGCGGCCGAGCTGTACCAGCGGGTCTTCTCCGAATACGGGGACGACTCGGTCGCGCAGTTGGGTGGGGCACACGTTGCGGTCGAGGAGATCTCCAACCTCATGACCAAGCAGCTCGAGTGGGGCCGTCTTGCGGCCTACCTCGAGCAATCGACCCGCTACATCCCGTACGACATGCAGGTGGATGGGCGATGGCGCTACTACCGCGACCCTGACGTGATGGCCGGTCCGCACGCCCAGGCGTACGTGGACACGCTCGACGCCATCTTCGCCACGTATGCGGCATCGATCCAGACCGTGCTGGACTGGGTGCGCACGACCTGGCCACAGGACGAGCAGACCTCGGACTTCGTCTACCGCAGCGCGACCAAGGCGAAGGCGCTGGACCTGCTGCGTGGCCTGCTGCCGGCGGCCACGACGTCAAACGTCGGGATGTTCGCCTCGGGGCAGTCGATGGAGCAGTTGCTGCTGCGTCTGCGGTCGTCGGACCTGGCGGAAGCCAGGCACCTCGGCAGCCGGCTGCTGACCGAGCTGCGCGACGTCATCCCCGCGTTCCTTACCCGGGTGGACGTCCCGAACCGCGGCGGGGCCTGGTCGGCCTACCTGGAGGCGACACGTCGTGACACCCGGGCTGCCGCATGGGGACTGCTCGGCGAGATCGCCGGTGACCACGGCGACGCCGTGACCCTGGTCGACTGGTCCCCCCGTGACCCGGTCGAGGCCGAGCGACTCCTGGTCGTCGGCGCGCTGTATCCCCACACCGATCTGTCCGAGGAGCAGTTGTTCCGCCACGTCGAGAAGCTGTCGGCGGACGAGCGGTCCTCCGTGCTGGCGGCCTATGTGGGGGAGCGGGCCAACCGCCGTCACAAGCCCGGGCGGGCGTTCGAACGGGTCTGGTACCGGTTCGACGTGCTGGGCGATTACGGCGGGTTCCGAGACCTGCAACGCCACCGGATGCTCACGCTCGAGTGGCAGCCGCTGTCCACGCGGCACGGGTACGACCAGCCGGAAGAACTGCAGGATGCCGGGGTTGCGGAGGGCTACGTCGAGGCACTGGAACGCTCCGCCGACCTGTACGAGCGGCTGCTGCCCGACCATCCGGAGCAGGCCCAGTACGCCGTGTGCTTCGCGTACCGGATGCGGTACTCGATGCAGGTCAACGCCAGGGCGGCGATGCAGATGCTCGAACTGCGGTCCACCCCGCAGGGCCATCCGGCCTACAGGCGTATCGTGCAGGACATGCACCTGGCGATCCGCGACGTGGCCGGTCACACCGCGGTCGCGGACGCGATGCGGTTCGTCGACCACGGGGCCGCAGAACTCGAACGGCTCGACAGCGAACGAGCCGCCGAGGTCCGCCGTCAGCAGCGCGCCGAGGGTGGCGCATGAACCAGCGGGCGAAGGGGATCCTTGTCGGGTTGCTGCTGGCGTTCGGGCTGCTGGCCCTGGCCGCGTTCGCCACGGACCTGCGCGAGGCCGGCGGCGGGATGGCCCGTTGGGGCGTGCTCGTCAGCATCGTGGTCGGCGTCGTGGCCGTGTGGGGTGCGGCGATGGGCAGTCGGGACATGCTCATCCCCGGACTGGCCGCGGTCGTGCTGGTGTGGCCGGTCCTGGCCGGCCTCGGCATCTTCCCCGGCGTGCCGAGTTGGGTCCCCCTGCTCCGCGACGTGGATACCACGTTGGCTGCAGTGCTGGTCGGCGCGCTGGTCATGGGTGCTGCCACCAAGGGCCGCGCCCGCTGACCGCCCTCACGGTGGGGGAGAAACCGTGCGCCTGACACGGTAATGACCCATTTCCGGTCATGTGAGGAGGGCGGTGGTCGCCTGGGAGGCGGTGACGCCTCGGACTTCGAAGGTCTTCGACCTCGAGGTGATGCCGGACGCCAGGGTCACGTCGGCGGGTCGGACACCGAGGAGGGCGGCCAAGGCCGCGCCGGCGGCCTCGTTGGCCCGGCCCTTCTCGGGCGGGGCGGCGACCCGGAGTTTCAGAGCGTCGCCGTGCATGCCGACGACCTCGGTGCGCTTGGCGCCGGGCTGCACCCAGACGTGGATCCGGACGCCGCCGGGGATCACCTCGACCGGGCTCTCGGTCACAGGAACCGGGAGGCGGTTTGGCCGCCCGGGCCGCGCGCCGGACCACCCAGGCTGACACGGTCCTTGTTGCGGCACGGGCGGTCGCCGAAGGACAGGTGGCGGAGGTCCTGCCTGCGGACCTCGGGCAGGCCGACGACGCCGTCCGTGTCCAGGCCGATGTCCGCGACGGAGTCGACCTCGGCGGGCAGCAGGGTCAAGCAGGCGCCGGCGCGGACGAAGAGCGGGATCTCGTCGAGCGTGGCGTCAACGGTCACGGACTGCCGGCCCTCCAGCGCTCGTAGGTCGGCCTCGTTGCGCTCGAACGCGCCCCTGGCCAGGTCGTAGTCGACGGCCTCCCAGAACGGCACCCAGTCGCCGTCGGGGAGGTAAACCGTCCGTTCGCGCGCCCCGTCGGTCACGACCGGCGCGACCAGCATGTCGTCGCCGAACAGGAACTGGAACTCGGCAGCCTCGGTCCAGACCTCCGGGTCGTCGTCGTGCTCGAGGCCGAGGTGGCGCATGATTGGCATGCCGGTGCGCCGGTACTCGCGGGCAGCCTCCCAGGTCTCGGGGAACAACTGGGTCCGCAGCTTGGCGTACTTGCGGAAGACATCCATCATCTCTGGGTTGTACACCTCGGCGCGTTCATTGACGTAGGAGTCGGGCAGGTTCGGCTCGGGGTTCGGACGCGGGTAGCCGGTCTTCTGGGTCCGCATGATCGCCGAGAACACACCGAACTGCACCCAGCGGGTCTGCAACTCGACGTCGGTGCGCTCGATGTGGGTCAGCGCATGGAACCCACCGATGTCCGGGCCCCGGTAGCCGATCCCCGACGCGCCAATCGACAGGCCCTGGCTGACTGCCGCGGCCAGGCCGTCGGCCTTGCTGAAGTCTTCGGATAGGTCGGCGTCCCAGACAATCCGCGCGAACGGCGCCGTGCCGGTGTAGCCGCGGCGGACGAACTGGGCGAGGTCCTTGCCCTTGCTCGGCCAGGTGTGCTCGTGCGATGCCCGGTGGTAGTCGGTGCAGTAGGGGTTGTGGTACTGCAGGCCGGTGCGCCCGTCGCTGCTGACGGCGCCGACCGGCATGTAGCGGATCCGCAGAGTGAATGTCGAGAAACCCGCGTATTCGCGGGGAATGACCCATTTCCGCCGGCGGCGCGGGGCGTCAGTCGGCCTCGACGGTCAGGGTGACGCTGTCGAAGGTCGTGCTGACGAACTGGGTGCCGTCGAGGGCGACGAATTCGGCCTGGACGCGGACCTCGCCGGGCTCGTCGATCTGCACCGGGAAGGTGGCGACCGAGCAGCCTGCGGTGCAGTTCTCGATGGGGTCGACTCGTTCGGTCTCGAACCCGTCGAGGAAGATCCGCATCGCACCCAGCTGATCGCCCGAGGCGTTGGGCCCCCCGATCTGCCAGTCCCCGAAGATCGTGACGACCACCTCGACGGTGCCGGCCGTGACCGTGTCGCCGTCGGACGGTTCGATGATCGTGACGCCGATGCTGTCGCTGCTCGCGAACGTCACCGGGTGCCATGCCCGGATGATCGGGGTGTACAGCGTCGTGGCGGCGACCGCCGCGACCACGACCGCCCCGATCGTCAGCGGCGTGGTCCACCCGATGGACAGGTTGGTGATTGCCGCAAGGACCAGCGCAATCAGGAGGACGACTCCGATGGGGAACGCCCACCCGACCCAGTCCGACAGCGTGTTCGACACGGCCCCGGAAAGGGCGGCCAGGATCGCCACGCCAGCCAGCGGGAGGACGAGGTCGTCGGCCTGCTGCATCCGCAACCGCCCGACGAGCACGAGCACGAACACGACGACGAGCCCCAGCGACAGCAACGTCAGCAGGGCCTGCCAGGTCGCACCCTCGCCAGCGTGGGCGAGGACCAGAGTCATTCGCATGCGTGGGGACCTCCGACGACGAGGGTGATGGTGGCAGAACGCAGGCGGCAACCGGTAGTTCGTCCACGGTTCGGAGACACCGACGGAACCTCCCACACCGTAGGATGGACGGCGTCACGGAACCCGCGAGGAGACCTGCATGCCGGTGTTCGGCCGTGTCGTCACGGCGATGGCGACGCCGTTCACCCCCGATCGTGCACTCGACCTCGACGGGGCCGCCCGTCTGGCCACCCACCTGGTCGACCACGGCACAGAAACCGTCCTCGTCGTGGGCACGACCGGCGAGTCGCCGACCCTGCACGACGATGAACCGTGGGACCTGCTGCAGGCCGTCAAGGACGCCGTCGGTGACCGCGCCGAGGTGATGATCGGCACCGGCACCAACGACACGGCGAAGACGGTTGCCGCAACGCAGAGGGCGACCGAACTCGGTGCCGACGCCATCCTCGTCGTCACGCCCTACTACAACAAGCCGTCACAGCGCGCCCTCGTCCAGCACTTCAACGCCGCCGCCGAGGCGACCGACCGCCCGGTCCTGCTGTACGACATCCCCGGCCGGACCAGCCGCGAGATCGAGTTGCAGACGCTGATCACGCTGGCCGAGACCCGCAACATCGTCGGCGTGAAGGATGCCGTCGGTGACCTCGCCAAGGTTGCCGAGATCGTCGCAGCCACCCAGGCGGCGCCAGGCGGGTTCGAGGTCTACTGCGGTGCCGACGAGTTGAACCTGCCCATGCTGGCCGTCGGCGCCGCGGGGTTTGTGTCCGTCGCCGCGCACCTGGCCGGCGACCACCTCGCCGAGATGGCCGAGGTCTTCGAGACCGACCCGGTCAAGGCCCGTCAGCTGCACCTGGACCTGCTGCCGTTGTGTCGTGCGCTGTTCGTCGAGCCCTCGCCGGCCCCGTTGAAGGGGGCAATGAACCGGCTCGGCCTACCCGCCGGCCCTGTTCGCCTGCCAATGGTCGAGGCCGAGGACACGACCGTCGAAGCCGTGCTGGCCGCACTCGAGCACGCCGGCGTGGCACGCCCCTGACGCCCCCGACCACCCCGACTGTCCCGTACCGCTGAGAGGCATCACCCGCATGAGCACGATTCGTGCCACGCCCCAGGCCGGCAACGCCGGCCCCTCCCCCCTGAGGGGAGAGGCATGAGTACGCCACCGGTCAGCGTGACGTTCCTGGGCGGCCTCGGCGAGATCGGCCGAAACATGGCCGCGATCGAGGTCGACGGCACCGTCGTGGTCGTCGACGTCGGCGTGTTCTTCCCGAACCCCGAGCACCTCGGAGTCGATCTGATCCTGGCCGACTGGTCGGCGCTGCGCGGCAAGAACGTGACATCGGTGTTCCTGACCCACGGTCACCTCGACCACATCGGTGCGCTCCCCTACTTCCTCGAGGACTTCCCCGACGTCACGGTCTACGGGACGAAGCTGACCCTGGCGTTCTGCGACGCCATCCTCGAGGAGTGGGAGGACCTGCCGCAGCCCGAGATGGTCGAGGTCTTCCCCGGCGACATCATCGAGCAGGTCGGCTTCGTCGTCGAGGTCGTGCAGGTCGCCCACTCGATCCCGGATGGCTGCGCATTCGCGTTCCGGACCCCGCACGGCACGATCGTGCACTCCGGGGACTTCAAGATGGACCAGACGCCGGTGGACGGGATGCCGACCGACCTGGCGCACTTCGCCCGTCTCGGTGACGAGGGCATCGACCTGCTGCTCGGCGACTCGACCAACGCGGACGTGCCGGGCCACGTCCCGTCCGAACGCACCGTCGGCAAGACGCTTCGGGACGAGATCCGGGCGGCAACTGGCCTGGTCGTGGTGACCTCGTTCGCGTCACACGTCCACCGGATCCAGCAGGTGCTCGACGCCGCCCACGAGGCCGGCCGCCGGCACGTCTTCGTCGGCAGGTCCATGGTCAAGAACATGGCCATCGCCCGGTCGCTCGGTTACCTCACCTTCGACCCGGAGGACGAGGTTCGCCTCGAGGACGTCGGCCAGCACGACCGGTCCGAACTGGTGGTCATCTCCACCGGCAGCCAGGGCGAGCCGTACTCTGCCCTGTCGCTGATGGCGTCAGGTGACCACAAGCAACTGCAGGTCGGCGACGGCGACACGGTCATCCTCGCGTCGAGCCTGATCCCCGGCAACGAGCACAACGTGTTCCGGTCGATCAATGGCCTTGCCCGCCGTGGCGCCAGGGTCATCCACAAGGGCCTCGCCGACGTGCACGTGTCCGGCCACGCCAACGCGGACGACCTGACCCTGTTCCACAACGTCCTCGAGCCCGAGTACTTCGTGCCGGTGCACGGCGAGTACCGACACCTGCTCGCCCACCGCGACATCGCCACGTCGACGGGTTGTCCGGCCGATCACGTGTTCATCTGCGAGGACGGCGACGTCTTGGAACTGGAGGAGGGCGTGGTCCGCCGCGGTGAACCCGTCCAGGCCGGACAGGTCTTCATCGACGGTCTGCTGCCCGACGTCGGCCCTGCTGTGCTGCGGCACCGGCGCAGGCTCTCCGAGGACGGCGTGTGCGTGTGTGTCGTCACCATCGACCCGCACAAGGGCGCGGCCGTTGGCGAGACGCTCGTGATCCAACACGGTGTCGTGTTCGAGGACCAGTCAGGACACGTGATCGAGGCTGCGACCAAGGCGGTCGACCTCGAACTCGCGGAGCTGTCCAAGTCCCGATTCGCCGACCTGCCGGCGGTCCAGCGCCACGTGACCCAGGCCCTCGGCCGCTTCTGGCGCCAGGAGGTCGGTCGCCGTCCCGTCATCCTCCCGGTCGTCCTCGAGGTCTGACAAGCGATTCGGATGCCACTTACGTAGTTCCACGCCTGTCACCGCTACCCTCGTGGACGCGTCGCGTGGCATCGGCGCGTGTCCGACGCCGCCGAACCTGTCCCGCCGAGTCATCGAACGTCCGGAGTCGAGGTTGGCCACCACGACCAAGAGCCCATCGAGCAGCAAGTCGCGCCCCGCCGCGGCGAAGAAGACCGCTCCGCGGAAGGGTGGATCGTCGCGCGCGAAGTCGGGACCAGCACCGTCCAAGCGTGGGGGAGGGGGGCGCGGGACGCCACCAACCATGAAGGGCCGATTGGTCGCGTCCCTCCGCGAGCACGTGGGGGACCGCTCGGCCGATGTGTACGGGCTCGGCCTGATCCTGCTCGGGGTCCTGTCCGCGCTGGCGATGTACTTGGGAGCGGCTGGCCCGATCGGGGACTTCCTCGAAGCGATGTGGCGCGGTTTGTTCGGGATCTTCGGCGGACTCGTGCCGCTGGTCCTTGTCTGGTTCGGCGGGCTCGTCGTCTTTGACGAACCGGCACGGGTCATCGGTCGTGTCGGGATCGGCACGACGCTCACGACGATCGCCCTGTTGGGGTCGTGGCAACTCATCGCCGGCCATCCTCATCCCACGATGGGCGTGCGCGGCCTGTGGGGAGCGGGGGGACTGCTCGGCTGGGCCATCGCCACGCCGCTGCAGGCCGGGCTGTCGGCCTGGGGGGCCTACGCCGTCTTCGTCGTGTTCCTGATTCTCGGGTTGCTGATCGCGACCGCGACACCGTTTTCGACCGTGATCGCCACGATCCGCGAGTGGTTCTTCAGCGGCGACCCGGCCGTCGACGAGGCGGCCGCGAAGCCCAAGGCGACGCCGAAGGACGCGACAGCCCACGCGGGCGGCGATTCCAGTGACGGCGACCGTCGCAGGACGCGGGCGACCCTGGCGGCCGCCGACGCCGTCCAGGACCCGATCGACGGCATCGATGACGGGCTCACCCGGGCGGACCGCGAGGCCGGCAAGGTCCCGGCACCGCCCAAGCCCGAGGTCGTCGCGACCACCGCCGACGGCCAACGCAAGGCCACCAAGATCAAGCCGGTGACCAACTGGGAGGACTTCGAACTCCCGTCGCTGGACCTGCTCGCCACCGGCCGGTCGATGGGCCGCGAGTCCGAACGCACCATTGAGGCCCAGACGCAGGCCCTGCAGGAGACCTTCGACCAGTTCGGCGTCGACGCCGCGGTCGCGCGGTGGTCCCGCGGTCCGACCGTCACACGGTTCGAGATCGAGCTCGGGCCTGGCGTCCAGGTCAAGAAGGTCGCCAACATGGGCGACGACATCGCCTATGCGCTGGCCGCCCCCGACGTACGGATCGTGGCGCCGATCCCGGGCAAGTCCGCGATCGGCGTCGAGGTCCCGAACCGCAAGCGTGACCTCATCACGGTGGGTGACATCCTGCGGTCGCCGATGGCACGAGCCGACAAGCACCCGCTGAACGTCGCGGTCGGCGTCGACATCGCGGGCAACCCGGCGATGGTCAACCTCACCACGATGCCGCACCTGCTCGTGGCAGGCGCGACTGGCTCCGGGAAGTCGGTGACCCTGAACTCGATGATCACGTCCGTGATCATGCGTGCCCGTCCAGACCAGGTGCGGATGATCCTCATCGACCCCAAGCGCGTCGAACTCGGCGTCTACAACGGCGCCCCACACCTGCTGTCGCCGGTCGTCACCGACCCGCGCCGCGCCACCGATGCGGTCCAGTGGTGCGTCAAAGAGATGGAGATGCGGTACGAGACCCTTGCGCGCCTCGGCTACCGCAACATCGACGGCTACAACGACGCGGTCGCCAAGGGCGAACTCGACGTTCGCACCGAGGAGGAAGAGCAGGCCTACCGGCACATGCCCTACATCCTGCTGGTGATCGACGAGTTGTCCGACCTGATGATGGTCGCCGCCCGGGACGTCGAGGACGCGATCTGCCGGATCGCGCAGATGGCCAGGGCCGTCGGCATCCACATGGTGATCGCCACCCAGCGGCCGTCGGTCGACGTCATCACCGGTCTGATCAAGGCCAACATCCCCAGCCGGCTCGCGCTGGCCGTCGCGTCGCAGACGGACTCGCGCACGATCCTCGACATGGGCGGTGCCGAAAAGCTCGTCGGTCACGGCGACATGCTGTTCATGCCGGCCAGCCAGGGCAAGCCGTCGCGGCTGCAGGGCTGCTTCGTGTCCGAGCGCGAGATCGAACCTGTCATCAACTTCTGCAAGCGGCAGCGCGAGGCTGACTATGTCGATGGCGTGGTCAAGGAGGGCAGCGACGCCGTCACGGCCGATGTCACCCGCGGGTCGGCCGACGACTCGGACGAGGCGCTCCTGCTACGCGCGGCCGAACAGGTCGTCAACTCGGGTCTCGGGTCGACCTCGATGCTGCAGCGCAAGTTGCGGATCGGGTTCGCCAGGGCTGGCCGGCTGATGGACGAACTCGAAGGCCTCGGCGTGGTCGGTCCGAACGAGGGCAGCAAGGCCCGCGAGGTGCTCTGGAGCCCCGAGGCCTTCGACAACGCCAGGGAATCCGGGGTCTTCTAGAAACGTTCGGTGAGCGCGCGTTCACGCAGGGATAGCGGGCACGCGAGGAGAACTCACCCACCAAGCGGACACATCGACGTCCGCAACGGGAGTTCTCACTCATGCGTTCTCGTGTGCAGCGTCTCATCGTTCCGGCCGTCATCGGCCTGCTCGTGTTCCCGGCGTCGTCCGTGCTCGCGGCCGACGCCGCCGTCACGGTCACGTCCGTGAACGGCAAGGCCCTCCAGGCAGGTGACGCCAAGGGCAAGGTCAAGGACGTCCTCTCGGTCGACGGCACGGCCGTGGTTCCCGACGACGTGTTCGTGGAGGTCCCGGGCGATCCGATCGCTGATGCGGGCGACTCCCAGTTCGTCGAGCGCGGTTCCAGCATCCAGTTGGCGGGCGCGGCCTTCCAGGGCACCGAGCCGTTCACCTTCGCGTGGTCGATCGCCGGCGACAGCACCGCGTTCAACGACCAGACGGCGGTCTCGCCTGTGCTGGACACGACCGCTCTGCCGACCGGACCGGTGCAGGTCGACCTGCGCGTCACCGACGACGAGGGCCGCATGGCGACCGACTCGGTGCTCCTGGACATCTGGGAGACGACGACCTTCACCCTGCTGAACGAGACCGTGGAGGTCGGGCCGGGGCTCCCCGACGAGATCGCCGGCTTCGGTGGCACGGTCGACGGCGAGTCACGGTCGCACCCGTTCACCGTTTCGGTCGACACCGCCGAGCTCGTTCTCGAGCTGAGCTGGACCATGCACCATGAGGTCCTGGGCGACGGCCTCGACCCGTTCGTCGTGAACGACCTGGACCTGAGCGTCGACGACCCGTCGGACGCCGAGGACGCAAACACTTCCGGGGCAACCGCCGCCATGCCCGAGGTGATCACCATCGAGTCTCCGGCTGCCGGGGGCTGGTCCGCCATCGTCGACGCGTTCCTGAACGACGCCGACACCTACCACCTGACGGCAACCGCCTCCAGCGCCGTCCCCGCCAACCCGCTTCCGGCCATCGCCAGCGACGGCCCATTTGTCTTCGAGGTCGGCCAGCCCCAGACGTTGACGGCCACGGCGACCGGTGGCAGTGCCCCGCTGGACGTCGCCTGGGACCTCGACCTCGACGGCACGTTCGAGACCGACGGCACCACCGCCACGACGTCCTTCCCGGTCGGGCAACACCTGGTCCAGGTCAAGGTGACCGATGCCGCGGGCTACGAACTGCGTGAGGTCACACCCGTTCGCATCGTCGAGCAGGGCGGCGACACCACGCGGCCCGGCCTCGTCGTCGTCGGTATCGCCGACACCGGGATCAACCCCTACCACATGGACTGGCGTGCCGAGACCTACCCGGACGAGCAGGTGCTCGCGCTGACCGACAACTTCACCCGACACCCCTCCGAATACCTGAAGGGCTTCCCGGCTGATGCGCCGGCCCTGAACCTCGCACTCGGCGACCAGTACTACCCGGCCGCCGACCGCGCCGCGATCGAAGCCATCACGCCGGGAACGATCTACTGGATCCCCGGAACCAAGATCGTCGGGGCGGTGGACTCCGGCACTGGCTACGGCGCGACCGAGGTCGACGACATCCCGTTGCTCGACGAGAACGGCCACGGCACCGCCTCAGCGTCCGTCGCGGTCGGCAACATCTACGGCTGGTGCCCGGCCTGCCTGTTGGCCGCGGGTGAGGGCTTCGGCAGCGACCAGATCTGGTACGCGTCCGACTGGGTCGACATCGCGTCCAACTCGTGGGGCGCGATCGGCAACATCGGCTTCGCCGGGCTCGCTGGCGCCGAGCAGCCGGTCGAGAACGCCGAGGCCGGCCAGTTCGCCCTGTACGCGGCGGGCAACGGCAACGAGAACGCGTTCGTCACGCCGCAGCAGACCTACACGAACGAGAACCTCGGTCCCGACTGGACGATCAACGTGGGTGCCGCCCAGCGCAGCAGCCGCAAGCCGATCATCGGTACCGGTAAACCGGTCGACGTCACGTCCTGGGGCTCCGGAACGATCCCGTCGGCCGGGATCAACTCCGTCAATGGCACCAACAACCACAGCGGGACGTCGGCGGCCACGCCGTACACCGCCGGCGCGCTCGGTGACGTTCTCCGCCGGGTCAGAGGCGAGCTGGGGACGACGGAGAACGGGTTCGAGGACGGCATCGTCGCGTCCGGTCGTCCCGTCACCGGCAGCCCATACCTCGGTGACGGCGTACTCACGCGGGCCGAGTTGCAGGAGGCCTTGTTCAAGACCGCGGAGCACGACACCTCCGGGACCGTCACGGTCTACCCGGCGACGACGCCGAACAACCCCTACCAGTACCTGATCGAGGGTTACGGCATCGTGGAGCCGGCCTCCGCCGACCGCGCGTTCGACGTTCTCATGGGAGCCGCCCCGATGCCGGAGCGACCCGCCGAGGACGAGTTCTTCGCCCAGGACGAGTGGATCCGCGACTCGCTCTGGGGCGACTGGGATGGCGGTGCCGGCCCCGGCGGGGCTGCCGCCGCACCGGCCGCGCCGCTCGATCCCGTCGCCGCGCTCGCGGCGGCCACCGACGGCATGGACGCCGTGCTCGGCCTCATGGCCGACACGTTCGGCCCGGCCCCGCTGGAGCAGGTCCTCGAGGCCAGGGCCAGCCAGCAAGCGGGCACGGACGTCACCTACTGGTTGCACTACCTCGGACCGTGCGACGGCAGCGATGCCGACGACCCGCACATGAGCCGCCAGAACACCGAGGGCGACGTCGACGGATGCGGCGGCGTGGGGACCGCCAGTCTGGTCGGGGCGGACGTTCAGTCCTACTCCGCGCGCGAACCGATCGACGTGACGGTGCCGGCCGGCACGGCAGTGAACGGTGTCGTCTACCTCGAGACGATCGAGCCGGCAATGGTGTCCGCGACGGCCACCCTGCTCGGCACCGGTGGCCTGGTCGGACAGGGGACGAGCGAAGCCGAACTCACGCTCGGAGCCGTCGACATCCTCACGGGGTACTGGCTCGCGCTGCCCTTCGAGTTCACGACCGACCGGGACGTGGCCGTCGGCGAGTCGCTGACGTTGTCCGTGCGTCTCGACACCTCGGCGTCGTGGCAGTTCGGATACGAGGACGACCACGCGAGCTTCTTCACGATGACCGTCGACGGCAGCGGCGGTGGCGGAGACCCGGATCCGACGGGTCCGAGCGTGACGATCACGGCGCCGCAGGGCGGCACGATCGTCGACCCGGCGGTGCAGCCGACACTCACGGTCTCCGGGACGTACAGCTTCCCGACCACCACGACGCCCGCGGACGTCGTCCGCCACTACCCGCGGCGCGACTCCTGCGGGGGCGACACCGACAACCTGCGGCTCACCCAGGACGACGGTCCCGACGGCGGTGACGGTTGCGGGTTCCTCCCGGGCGCGAGCGTCCTCAACAAGGTCGTCGAACTGCGTCACGACTTCCCGCTGGTCGCCGACGAGACGCCGGTGACGCTCGACGCCGACACCGCATCGGGGACGGTCTACGTGAGTGCCGAAGGGCCCTCACCGCTGACGAACCTGCGGATGGAGCTGTCGACCCTGGTCGGCGGCTTCCCACAGGTCATCGCCTCGCAGTCCGTGCAGGCCACGGTCGTCGGGGCACCCGTCGAGGGCGACATCCCGTTCGACTTCGCCATCGACATCCCGGAGGACTACGCCGGGATCGAGCTTGCGAATCTCACGTTCTCGGTGGTCTACGACGACGCGCAGGGTGGGATCTTCGTCACGCTCGACGACCCGGCCAGCTACATCGACCTGCCCTTGGCCGACATGGTCACCGGTGCGGGCGACGTGCAGGTCAGCGTCGATGACGAGACGTTCGGGGCGCCGATCACGGCGACCCTCGGGACCGACGGCACGTTCGCGGCCGACGTGAACACGACCGCGCTCGCGGACGGCGACCACACCGTCTACGTGCGCGCCGTCCAGGACGGGCAGGCCAGTGTCTCGGCCAGCGTGACCTTCACGGTCGCGCGCGGCACCCATGAGCCCGGCACCGCCGCGGTGCACGTGCAGGTCGTGCCCGAGGGTGGGTCTCTGTCCCCGGACGGATGGCGGGGCGCGGTCGACACGTCGGCCGACGGCGACTGGACGACGTGGAGCTACGTCGCCCCGGCCCCGCCGAAGGGTGACTACACGCTGTACGCGCGGTTGGTCGTGCGAGGCGAGGCGCTGGTGGCGTTCGGCCCGGTCGCCTTCAAGAGCTGACGCGCTGTTGGACGCACCCTGGCTGATCGGATGAACCCGAAAAGAGGCTCGGTGTTCTGACCGGCCAGGGCCGGCGTCCTTCCACTGTCCGTTCGGCGGCGGCCGACTGGCCTCGCGGTGATCCGTTTGGGGCATCCTCGAGATCCCCGCTCCGGAGACATCGGTGGAAGGTCCCCCAACCGTTGCCGTCCTTGCGCCATCGATGTTCCTGTCGGTGACGATCGAAGAAGGCAAGGACGACGAGACCCAGGAGATCCACTTCCACGCCGGAGGTCAGGGCATCTGGGTCGCCCGCATGCTCTCACACCTGGGCGAGCGACCCGTGGTGTGTGCCCCGCTCGGCGGCGAGAGCGGACGGGCGCTGTACGGGCTGGCACGCGAGTGGCAGATCGAACTCGATGCGGTCGTCGCCGAGGCGCCCTCGCCCGCGTACGTGCACGACCGACGGTCGGGCGACCGCGAGGAGCTCGCCCGTTCCCAGGTACCGGTACTCAATCGACACGACGTCGACGAGCTCTACGGGCGGATCCTCGAACGCGCGCTCGCGACCGGCCTGTGCGTGGTCACCGGGAGGTTCACCGGCGACGACGTGCCGACCGACTTCTACCGTCGCCTCGGATCCGACCTGGCCCAGGCCGACGTGAAGGTCGTCGGCGACCTCCACGGTCAGGAACTCGAGGCCTTTCTCGAGACCGGCAGGTTCGACTGGCTCAAGGTCAGCGACGAGGACCTCATGGCCGACGGGCTCCTGGACGAGGACGATCGAACCGAGGAGGCCGGTTTCGCGGTGATCGAGGACCTCATGGCGAAGGGATCCAAGGGGGTCGTCCTGTCGAGGTCCGACCTGCCGGCGCTCGCATGCGCCAAGGGCAGGGACTTTCGTGTGTCCGGGCCTGAGCTCGAGGTTGTCGACCACAAGGGGGCAGGAGACTCGATGACCGCAGCACTGACGACGGCGGTCGCCCGAGGCATCGGCGTGGAGGACACGCTCCGCCTCGCCTGGGCAGCGGGCGCAGCCAACGTGATCCGGCGTGGACTGGGGAGCGCCAACCCGGAGTTGATCGAGACGTTGGCGACCCGAGTCGAGGTCAGCGAGGCGCAGTGATGGAACGGCAGGGCACGCTCCACGTCGACACGCGCCCACCGCTCGACGACGGTTCCAGCCGACGGCCGCGCGTCCTGGTCACCAACGACGACGGGATCGAGTCGACGGGGATCCGTGAATTGGCAAGAACCCTGGCTGCCCACTACGACGTGATCGTCGTCGCCCCGAGAGAGAACATGAGCGGGACGGGGACCGGGATCGGCACATCAGTCGACCAGGGCATCGACATCGAGCGCCGTGACTTCGACGGGATCGAGGCCTACGCCGTGTCGGGTCCGCCGGGGCTGGCCGTCATGTCCGCCGCGCTCGGTGCCTTCGGCGACCGGCCCGAACTGGTCGTGTCCGGCGTGAACGCCGGGCTCAACACGGGTCACTCGATCATCCATTCCGGCACGGTCGGGGCCGCGCTGACGGCACACACGTTCGGTTCCCGCGGGGTGGCCATCAGCCTTGCCCCCTCCGAGCCGTGGTACTGGCAGACCGCGATGCCGTTCGCCCTCGGTGCCGTCGAGTGGACGCTCGTCAACAACCACCAGTATGCGTTGAACGTGAACATCCCGGCCGTCGCGCCCGAGGACGTGAAGGGTGTGCGCTGGGCCCCGCTGGACGAGTTCGGCCACTTCAATGTGGCGACGGCCGACCTGGGCGCGGCAACGTTGGAGTTCAGCGTCACGGACCGGTCGTCTGGGCTGGACCCCGAGTGCGACACGGCACTGTGCCTGGACGGCTACGTGACGCTCACGCTGCTGGAAACCGTCGAGGCCGCCCCGCAGCCGGACGTCCCCGCCGACCACGTCGTGGACGCCCTGCGTCCCATGGGCCGAGGCAGGGACGGGCGAGCGCTCTGGCGGTGAGGACAGCCTGTCAGGCGTCTTCTGAGGTCGCCGTTCCGGACCGGTCAGAGGCGGCCAGTTCGGCGATGGCCCGTGTCGTGTTGAGCTGCCGCTCGAGCTGGAGGCGACCGATGGCGAGCGCAGGGACGAGGCCAAGGACCCCAAGAGCGATCCACCAGGCCGTCCCCGTCAGTCAGAATACGACCGCGAAGAGCACCGTCGGGATGGCCACACCGACGTAGGTCAGCCAATGACGCCGAAGGCCCAACTCCAGGAAGGCGACGGCAGCGCGGGCATGGACCATGTTCGTCGGCACGACGCCCTCGTCGAGGTCGACCACGAAGTTGCGCCGATCGGCATCGGACAGGCTGGACCATCACGCCTCGAGTTGGCCGTCACCGGACTCAGCGACTCGTACGGGCGTCCCCAGCGGCCCAGCAGGCGATCGTCGAGGCGGTCTGCCAAGTTGATGAGCCCCATCGCCCCTCCTGGCGTCAGCGCCAGCGGATCTTGCCGTCCGCCTGGGGTCGTGTTCCCCGATACTGCTTGACGGTATTGGCCGCGGCGGCCAGCACGAACAGGCCCGTGATCCCGAGCAGGATCAGCCCGACCTGGTCGTGTTCGTTGTCAGGAATCGTCAGCTTGCCGTTGCCTTCGTCCTCTCCGCCACTGGATTCGGTGGCGAACGACGGGGCCGCGAGCAGCATCATCAGGACGGTCGCGAGCACGACGAACGTGGTGGCGGTGGAACGGCGCTTGTTCATGGGGCGAAGGCTAGCGCCGACGCCTCGCGACCTTGGAATTTCGCCCGATCCGACGCCAGGGGCCCGAACACGCCCACGGCTGCTACGGCATGGCTCATCCCGACTAGCCTGAGCGACCACGACCCCGCACGTCGAAAACCCCTGGAGTCGCCGCCGTGATGCGCCCCCGCGACATCAGCGCTTCCGTACGCCGGCAGCGCGCGGCAACCCTGCTCACCTTCGACGCCCTGAGCGACGACGACCTCGACCGGCCGGCGATGTCCGGCTGGACGGTCGGCGACGTCTTCCGACACCTCGCCGATTCGGACCGCGGGTCCGTGCTCGGCGTCCACCTCAGGAACTTCCTGCCTGGCAGGACCCTCCAGAAGTTCGAGGAGGAGTTCGAAGCCGTCAACGACCGCAACCTCGAACGGCTGCGGGGTGTCGACCGGGGAACGCTCCGGCGAGAACTCGAGGTTTGGGGCAACCGTCTCGCCCGGGTCATCGGTCTGGTTCCCGCTCCGCTGGCAAGGGTCGAGGTCCCAACGGCCTTCGGACGGCTGCCGCTCGGCTGGCTCGGATGCCTGCGGCCCTACGACGAGTGGGTGCACCGCTGGGACATCGCCAAGGCGGTGGGCCAGACGGACCCGCTCATGGACCAGCCGATCCGTGACCTGCTCGCCGAGTTCCAGCTGCGGGCGCTGCCGGCCGGGCCTCTGCGTGATGCTGAACCCCCCGACGGTGTGGTCGAGGTCCGCATCGATGACGGGCAGGTCTGGCGGTTCGACCTCACCCGCCGCCAGTTCGGCGCCCACGTGTTCGCCCACCCGACCGTCACGATCCACCTCGGCGTCCCCGACTTCTGCCTGATCGCTGCGAACCGGGTCACGTGGCGCGACGTCGAGGCGGCAGGTCGCCTGAAGATCGAAGGCGACGACCGTTCGGCAGCCGAGTCCCTACTCGATCTCGTCAGGGTCGTCTGATGGCGATCGGCGAGCAGCTCCGCGAAGCTCGGCTGGCTCAGGACCGCACGATCGAGGAAGCCGCACGGTCGCTGCGGATCCGGTCCGAGTACGTGCAGGCGCTCGAGGACGAAGCGTTCGGCATCTTCGGTGCGGACACGTACGCCCGCGGGCACCTGCGCAACTACGCGAAGTTTCTCGGGCTGGATGCCGAGGCGCTGCTCGAGGAGTACCGCAGGCAGTACGCCACCGAGGACCAGGTCACCCGTCAGATCGCCGCGGGGACCGTCGCCGCCCACGCACCGCGTGAACCGGCGCCGGCCTGGCTGACGTGGGGGATCGTGGTGGTCGCGGTTGTCGTGCTGATCGTGTTGATCGGGCAGGTGTTCGGCAGCAGGACACCGACTGCCGTCGACGACCTGCCCACGACGCCGGCCACCGCGGGCACCGAGCCGGCCACACCGCCGCCGAGCGCCACACCGTCGCCGACGCCCAGCCCGACCGAGTCCTTCGACGGCGTCAACCTCCTTCTGATCTTTGAGGGCGATTCGTGGCTCGAGGCCAAGGTCGATGGGGCCGACGTCGTCGCCGGCGAGGTCGTCAGTGCTGGTGACACCAGGCTCTTCGAAGGCGCCGATACCGTGTCCATCCGTCTGGGCAGCGCGGGCGCCGTCCTGGTGGAGTTCAACGGACAGAACCTCGGCGCTGCAGGTGACCCTGGCCAGGTCGTGGTCCTCACGTTCACGCCCGACGGCCCGACCAGTTCCTGAGCGGCCCGAAGGGAGTGACGTGACCACCGCCGGCGGTGCCGACCGGACGACCGTGTCGATCATCACGCTCGGCTGTGGTCGCAACGAGGTCGACTCCGACCAGCTCGCGGGGTTGTTCCAGTCGGCCGGCGTCGACGTGGTCGACGACCCCGATGGCGCCGACGTGGTTTTGGTGAACACCTGCACCTTCATCGCCCCGGCCAAGCAGGAGTCGATCGACACCGTGCTTGCGGCATGCGACCTCAAGGACCGGGGGGCCACGGCTGTCCTGGTCGTCGGCTGTATGGCTGAGCGATATCCGCACGAACTGGCCGATGCCATCCCCGAGGCGGATGCCGTCATCGGCTTCGCCGCCTACCCGCAGCTGCCCGGCCTGATCGGTGACATCATGGCCGGTCGCCCACACGACCGGGTGATCGGCGCCACGGTGCGGCAGTCAGTGGAGGCATCCCGCCTCACGCTTCCTGTCATGGCGACGCCGGTCGTCGCGCGGGCGGCCGCCGCGGCCGCGGCCGCCCCGTGGCTGGCTGCCGTGCCGGAGCGGCCGGCAGATGACCGGCCCGAGCCGACGGCCCAGGACGAGCTCGACCGGGTCCCAGACACCGGGCCGCGCTTCCCGGTCCGCCGGTTCGACGGCCGGCCGTGGGCGTATCTCAAGATCGCCTCCGGCTGCGACCGCGCCTGCACGTTCTGCGCCATCCCGTCGTTCCGTGGACGATTCCGGTCGCGGACCGTCGACGAGATCCTGGCGGAGGCGGCCTGGCTGTCGGAACAGGGCGCCCGCGAACTCGTGCTCGTGTCCGAGAACACGACCTCGTGGGGCAAGGACCTCGAAGGCTGGTCCGGTGCTCCCGGCGGTCGCGGCCTGCAACCGCGCCTGCTCGACGAACTGTCACAGGTGGACGGAATCGACCGGCTCCGACTGATGTATCTGCAGCCAGCCGAACTGCAGCCGGCAATGCTCGAGGCGATCGCCGAACTGCCCAAGGTGGCCTCCTACTTCGACCTGTCCCTGCAGCATGTGTCCGCGGCGGTCCTGCAACGGATGGCGAGGTCGGGATCGCCCGAACGCTTCGGGGCCCTGCTGGACCGCATCCGCGCGCTCGACCCGAATGCGGCGTTCCGGTCCAACTTCATCCTCGGCTTCCCCGGCGAGACCGAGGACGATGTCAGGCAGTTGGAGGACTTCCTCGGCGAGCAGCGCCTCGACTGGGTCGGCCTGTTCACGTTCAGCGAGGAGGACGGCACCCCGTCGGCCACGATGCCCGACCAGGTTGCGGCCAGCCAGGCACTCGAGCGGTTGCGGCGCGTTGCCGACGTCCAGGAGCGGATCGCGGACGACCTGGCAAGGGGCTACGTCGGTCGCGAGCTCGACGTCCTCGTCGAGGAGGTCGAGGTCCACGTCGGCGAGGTCGTGACGACCATCGGACGGTCGTACCGTGAGGCCCCGGACACCGACGGCGAGGTCCGTCTGGTCGATGGCTCCGGCGCGCCGGTCGAGATCCCCGTCGGCCGGATGGTGCGCGCCAAGGTCATGGATGCCGACGGCGTCGACCTCGTCGCCCAGGTGGCGCCGCAATGAGCGACGGAGAAGCCGGTGAGCGGCCCGGTGAGCCCCAGACCGTCCGGGAGCCGGGGGAGCCAAGGCGCCTGCCTCACCTGATTCCGGGGACGGACGAGATCGAGACGTTCCGAGCCGATGAGCTGCTCGAGGCTGAGCCGCACTGGTTGAACTTCCCCAACGCCCTGACGTTCCTGCGCGCGCTGCTGGTCCCGGTGATCCTGCTGCTGCTGGCACAGGACGACCCGGCGTCGCGGTGGTGGGCCTTCGGGATCTTCGTGTTCGCCGCCGCGACCGACTCGATCGACGGGTGGGTGGCCCGGCGCTGGCACGGCGTCACCCGTTGGGGGCAGTTGGCCGACCCGATCGCGGACAAGTTGCTGATCCTCGGGTCGTTGGCGTCGCTGGCGGCCATCGGTGAGCTGCCATGGTGGGCGGTGATCGTGATTGTCATCCGCGAGGTCGGCGTCACGGTGCTGCGAGTGCACCTGGTCAGTCGGCGTGGTCTGGTGATGCCCGCGTCGTGGTGGGGGAAGCTGAAGACCATCACCCAGGTGTGGGCCGTCGCCCTGTTCCTCAGCCCAGGTGGTTCGACGACCGTGCGCAATACCGTGCTCTACGTGGCCATCGCGGCAACGCTGCTGTCGGGCATCGACTATGCGTTCCGCGCTGGCAAGTTGGAGCGCGACAGCTAGGAGCACCGTGGACGTCGGCATTCTCGCGGTCGGGACCGAACTCGTGGTCGGCGACCAGGTGGACACGAACTCGGCCTGGCTGTCGCAGCAGGTCGTGCAGGTCGGCGGGGACCCGGTGCTGCACGTCGCCGCTCCCGACGACCTCGATCGGTTGGCGGATGCGCTGAGGTACCTGGTTCGCACGTGCGACGTGGTCATCGTGGGTGGTGGACTGGGGCCGACCCCCGACGACCTGACACGCGAGGCGGTCGCGCGCGTGGCCGCCGTCGACCTCGAACACCGCGACGACCTCGAGGAGGCGATCCGCGCACGGTTCGACCAGCTGCGGGCGCGGATGGGCCCCTCCAACCTCCAGCAGGCACGGATCCCTGCCGGGGCGACGGCGTGGCCGCCGGTGGGGACGGCGCCTGGGTTCGTCCTGCCGATCGAGGGCGTGCCGGTGTACGCACTGCCCGGCGTCCCGTGGGAGATGAAGGAACTGTTCGCCATGCACGTCGAGCCCGACCTGTTGCGGCGTGCAGGCGGCCGGGCGACGGTGACGCGCATCGTGCACGTGACCGGCCAGGGCGAGTCCGCGGTCGCCGAGCAGCTGGCGGACGTCGCGGCCGACGCGGCTGCCGATGGCGTCGCCCTGGCCTATCTCGCCACGCGGCACGAGGTCCAGGTGAAGCTGATCGTGCAGGCCAAGGACCGCGACGAGGCGATGGCGGCTTCTGAACCCTGGGTTGATCAGGTCCTGCAACGGCTTGGACCGGTCGTGGCAGGGGTCGATGCCGGAACCGTCGAGCAGGCCGTACTCGACCTCCTACGGGCGTCCGGATGGACCCTTGCCCTCGCCGAGTCGGCCACGGCTGGCATGGTCTGTTCACGGCTGGCCGAGCATCCAGGGACGTCGGGGGTCCTGAAGGGCGGGCTCGTGGTGTATGCCACCGAATCCAAGGTGCGGGTGGCCGGGCTGGACCAGCACCTGTTGGACGAGCACCCGGCGGTGTCGGGGCCGGTGACCCGCGCGCTGGCGCGTGCCGTGCGCGAGCGATTCGGTGCCGACTACGGGCTTGCGACCACCGGCGTGGCGGGACCTGAGCCGCAGGACGGCGTCCCGGTCGGGACGGTGTTCTGGGCCGTCGCCGGCCCGGACGGCGAGGTCGACGACGGCGGGCGTGAGTTCGTCGGCGACCGCGAGGCGATCCGCGGCCGGCTCGGTACCGCGGCCCTGGAACTGCTGCGGCGCCGCCTGCTCGCCGACCGCGACGGAGTGAGCTGAGTGACCGATCATGTCGAGCACAACCGGCGGTACTGGGACGGCCAGGCTGCGGACTACGCGACCTGGGCGCCGCGGGCATGGGAACAGGCCGAGGTGACCTGGGGGATCTGGAACGTGCCGGACGCCGAACTGCAGATGCTTCCCGAGGACATGACCGGGATGCGGGCCATCGAACTCGGGTGCGGGACCGCCTACATGTCCGCATACATGGCGCGGCGAGGGGCCGACGTGGTCGGCATCGACGTGTCACCGAACCAGCTCGCGACCGCCGAGCGGCTCCGCGACGAGCACGGCCTCGACATCGACCTCCGGCTCGGCAACGCCGAGGAGCTGCCGTTCTCGGACGAGGCCTTCGACTTCGCCTTGAGCGAGTACGGCGCGGCGATCTGGTGCGATCCCGACAGATGGATCCCGGAGGCATGGCGGGTGTTGCGGCCGGGAGGTCAACTCGTGTTCCTCGGCAATGCACCGCTGGCCATGGTCTGCAGCCCCGTCGACGGCAGCGTGCCCGTCGTGGAAGAGCTGTGCGCCCCGTACTTCGGGATGAGGCGCTGGGATTTTCCCGGTGACGAGGGGATCTCGTTCTGCCTGACGATGGAGGACTGGTTCGCGCTGTTCCGCCGAGTGGGTTTCGTCGTGGAGGACTACCGCGAGCCCCGCCCGAAGGACGCCTCTCCCGGGCTGAAGTACTACGTCGATGCCGCCTGGGCGTCGCGCTGGCCGAGCGAGCAGATCTTCAAGCTCCGGAAACCATGAGCGACCCCCGGCTGTTCGTCGCGCTGCCCGTGGTTCCCGAGGTCCGTGCGGCCGTGGACGAGGCTGTCACGCCGATTCGCGCAGGCGGAGATCGGGTGGCGTGGACCCACCCCGACGGCTGGCACGTGACGCTCGCATTCCTCGGGACCGTGCATGCGTCGCGTGTCGACGAGGTCGTCGAGGTCGCGGGAGCAGCGGTGCGGTCGGTGGCTGCCGCTGGGGCGCTGGGTGCGTCCCTGGTGCTGTTGCAGGTCGGGACGCCGGGCACGTTCGGTGACCGGGTCGCGTGGCTGCGCGTGGACGACGAGCCCGCCGGTGCCGTGGCGGCGCTGGGGTCCGCGGTGCAGCAGGCGCTGGCTGCGGCGGACCTTCCGGTCGACCGGAAGCCGGTCCGTCCCCACCTCACGCTCGCGCGGGGCCGGAGGCGACTGCCGGGCGGTTTCGTGGACCGACTGCCGACGGTGGATGCGAGCTGGTCCGTGGACCGTGCGGTGCTGGTGGCGTCGATCCTCGGCAAGGGACCGGCGCGTTACGAGGAGGTCGCCTCGCTGCCGTTCGCGGCGACGTGGTCGTCCTGAGCGTCCTTGGCGTCCTTGGCGTCCTTGGCCTCCTTGGGCGGCAGGCCCTCGCCGTTGTCGCCGTTCTTACGGGGGACCGGTTCGGGCAGCGGGAGGTCGCCAGCGCGGACCTGCGCGAGTAGTTCCCACACTCGGTCGAACACCCGCATGGCCTGCTGGGCGTCGTACAAGGCACCGTGGGCCTGGTCACGGTCGTGGGATACGCCGAGCGCCTCGCACGTCTTGGCGAGCGAGCGGGGTCCTTCGGCGCCAGGAGCGATCAGCGGCAGCGCGAGCGTCTCGACGTCGACGAGGTGGTGGTCCCAAGTCGGCTCGAGCTGCAGCTTGCGGCACATCCTCGACAGGTGGGTGACGTCGAAGTCCGGGACCGCCCCGACGACGAAGGCACCGTTGGCGTCCTCGAGGAACTGGATCAGCCAGATGGAGGCAGGGGTCCGCTCCTGGGTGGCGATGCGGTTGTGGTAATGGGTCAGGTCGAGCGCGTCGGTGTCGGCGCCGTCGGTCGTGTGCTCGGGGAAGTACTGGCGCTCCACCTGGGTGCCGTCCTCGAAGCGCACGATCCAGGCGACCTCGGTGAGTTCGTGCCGTTGGTGGTCGAGCCCGGTCGCCTCGGTGTCGATGAAGACGAAGCGGTGCGGTGGGACATTCATACAGGTCCGTGGTCGTCGGCGGCGCGGAGTGGGGCCGGCAGGCACCGTACCCGCGGGCTGTGACGGATGAGGGCGGGAGCCGGCGAGTTGGGGATGGTTGCTCGCCTCCGAACAGTTGTTCGGATAGTGTTCGATCCGCACGGTCGTCCACAGGCTCAGGTCACACCTCGTCGACCGTGTCACACCCGCCCCCTACCGTGCCAAGCAGTTGACCGATACCGACAGCCCGGACCGCGGGCGCGGCTCTCACATGGTTACGACCCGGAGGACCCGGATGGATCGCGAAAAGGCGCTGAACCTGGCCCTGGCAAACATCGAGAAGCAGTTCGGCAAGGGCTCGGTCATGAAGATGGGCGACGACGTCGTCCAGCGAGTGGCCGCGATCCCCACCGGGGCGCTGTCGCTGGACATCGCCCTCGGCATCGGCGGCCTGCCCCGCGGCCGCGTGGTGGAGATATTCGGTCCTGAGAGCTCGGGAAAGACCACGGTGGCGTTGCATGCCATCGCCGAGGCGCAGAAGCTCGGGGGGATCGCAGCGTTCATCGACGCCGAGCACGCGCTCGACCCGACCTACGCCAGGGCGCTCGGCGTCGACATCAACGAGATGCTGGTGTCCCAGCCGGACAACGGCGAGCAGGCGCTCGAGATCGCTGACATGCTGATCCGGTCCAGTGCGGTGGACATCCTGGTCATCGACTCGGTCGCTGCGCTGACGCCCCGCGCCGAGATCGAGGGCGAGATGGGTGACATCCACGTCGGTCTGCAGGCCCGCCTGATGAGCCAGGCGCTGCGCAAGCTCGCCGGCTCGCTGAACCGGTCCAAGACCTGCGCCGTGTTCATCAACCAACTCCGCGAAAAGATAGGGGTGATGTTCGGGTGCATGTCTTATGAGACGCGAGTGACGCTCGCTGACGGAACGCAGGAGAAGATCGGCAAGATCGTCAACCAGAAGATGGACGTCGAGGTTCTGTCCTACGACTTCGACCGCGACGAGTTCGTGCCACGCAAGATCGTCAACTGGTTCGACAACGGCCCGACCGACGAGTTCCTGCAGTTCACCGTCGCGCGCGGCAGCGGCAACGGTCGGTCACAGTTCGCAGCGACCAGTAACCACCTGATCTCCACGCCATACGGCTGGCAGCACGCCGGTGATCTCCGCGAGGGCGACACCGTCCTGCAGGCCGTCACGCACCGGCTGTCTCCGTTCCAGTGGGAGGTCCTCCTCGGCTCGCTCATGGGCGACGGAGCCCTGTCGCCTACGCGCAGTGGGCACGGGGCACGGTTCCGCTGGGGGCACGGTCACAAGCAGGCCAATTACGCCTCGTGGAAGCGGTCTCTGTTCGGCAACATCGATGTGTCCGAGTCGTCCAACGACAGTGGTGCGGTCTTCTGCGACATGCAGCCGCTGCCCGAACTGGCCGACTTGCGAGACGCGGTGTACGTGGCAGGCAAGAAGGTCCTCAGCTGGGACTACCTCAAGCGGCTCACCCCACTGTCGCTGGCCCTCTGGTACATGGACGACGGCACATTCACCCTGCGATCCAAGGGTCTACAGGAACGGACCCGCGGCGGTTCCGGCCGCAGCGAGATCTGCGTCGAGGCCATGGAAGCGACCTCACGTGAACGTCTGCTCGGACACCTGAGGGATACGTGGGACCTGCAGGCCAAGCTTCTGACGCGCGGCGGCAAGGCGGTCCTGCAGTTCCCGACGGCCGAGACCGCCAAGTTCCACGAACTGATCGCTCCGTACGTGCACCCGTCGATGGACTACAAGCTTCTGCCACGTCTCCGCGGTCAGTTCGACGTCGCTCCGGTGTTCGACGAGCCGCGTCAGGTCGCGGTCCCGATGCCGATCGTGTCGATCGAGGCCCGGCCCCCGCATGGTCGCTCGACCCACCGGTTCGACATCGAGGTCGAAGGCACGCACAGCTATCTGGTCGACGGCGTGATCGTCCACAACTCGCCCGAGACGACCCCTGGTGGGCGGGCGCTGAAGTTCTACTCGTCGGTGCGGTTGGACGTCCGGCGGATCGAGTCGCTCAAGGACGGGACCGACATCGTCGGGAACCGGGTCAGGGTGAAGGTCGTCAAGAACAAGGTTGCCCCGCCGTTCCGGCAGGCCGAGTTCGACATCATGTACGGGGAAGGGATCTCCAAGGAAGGGTCGATGATCGACATCGGCGTCGACGAGGGGATCGTCCGCAAGGCCGGCGCTTGGTACACGTACGACGGCGAGCAACTCGGCCAGGGACGCGAGAACGCCCGCACGTTCCTCAAAGAGAACCCCGACATCGCGCTCGAAATCGAAAAGCGCGTGCTCGACAAGGTCGGGATCACCCCGCTCGCAGCCAGCGCAGAGGCCGAGGTCGCCGACGACGAATCCGACGACGAGGACGAGTGATGTCCGGCCCCGACGGTCCGTTCCGGTCCGCCGAGGAATGGCTCAAGGAGCAAGGGGTGCGCCGCGAACCCATCGCGGCGCCACCCCCGGCTACCGACAAGCCCGACGGACCGCCGCCGACGACCCGCGAGGTCGTCCGGCTCGCGCAGGCACAGGCACGCGACGAAGCGGCAGGACTCGCGGCGACCCCGGACCAAGGCTCCGGCCAGGTCGCTTCACGACCCGGCGGTGAGGACGACGCGCCGCCACCCGAACCCCGCAACCTCGAGGACGAGGTCGCTCGCGCCCTCAACTTCATCCGGCGATCCACAGCGGCGCAGCCCGCCTCCGAAGGACGTCTGCGCCGCAAACTCGCCGACCGGGACACCCCGGCACCCGCCATCGAACGGGCCATGGTCCGGGCACGGGGCGAACGCCTCGTCGACGACATTGCCATGGCCCGCGCCCTCGTCGAAGAACGCCGCGCCAAGGGCCACGCCAACCCCCGCATCAGGATGGACCTCCGCAAACGCGAACTCGACGACGCCGTGATCGAGGCCGCGCTCGCCCGCTACGAGTCCGAGGACCCCGAGGCCGTGGCGTTCGCCGTCGCACGGCAACGTGCCGCTTCCTACGGATCCCTCCCGCCCGAGAAGGCGTTCCGGCGGCTCGTCGGCTACCTGGCACGCCGCGGCCACAGCGAGGGGATCGCCCGCAAGATCGCCCGCGAGGTCATCTACGTCGAACGCGAGCGTGAACGCACCGCAGGACACTGAGGCACCGCACCCGCACCGGTAGGCTTGCCGTCCCACGCGTGCAAGGACCCTGACATGGACCTGTTGCAGTCCTGGCTGATGATCGGCATCCCCGGCCTCGTCGTCGTCGCCGGCCTCCTGGTCGGCCGCAGCGCCACGCGGGCCGCGTTCGCCTACCTCACCCTCGCCGTCCTCGTCACGTTCTTCCTCACAGTCCCGCGCGACCGGATCTCGGCCGCCGTCATCGGCCTGTTCGCGGTCGTGCTCGTCGCCAACGGACGCGGCACCCACACCGACGACGACATGCCCGAGCACCACGAGAACCGCAAGCGGTTCACGACCACGCCCTCACACAGCTAGCGCCACCATGTCCCGGACCTACCTCATTCGCACCTTCGGGTGCCAGATGAACACGCACGACTCGCAGCGGGTCGCCGGGATGCTCGAGACGATGGGGTACCGGCCCGCGCAGGACCCCGACGACGCCGACCTCGTCCTACTCAACACGTGCGCCGTCCGCGAGAACGCCGACAACAAGCTGTACGGCACGCTCGGCCACCTCAAGCGCCAGAAGGACGAGCGCGGCACCCAGATCGTCGTCGGCGGCTGCCTCGCCCAGAAGGATGGTGCGACGATCCTGGAACGGGCCCCGTGGGTCGACGTCGTCTACGGCACCCACAACATCGGCAACCTCCCACAACTGCTGCTGCAGGCCGACTCGCAGTCGTTGCCCGTCCTGGAACTGGTCGAACAACTCGAAACCTTCCCGTCCGCGCTGCCCGCCAAGCGCGACGTCCGCCATCACGCGTGGGTGTCCATCTCGGTCGGGTGCAACAACTCCTGCACCTTCTGCATCGTCCCCGCGCTGCGGGGGCCCGAGGTCTCGCGCAAGCTCGGCGACATCGTGGCCGAGTCCCGCGCCCTCGCCTCCGACGGCGTCATCGAGGTGACGCTGCTCGGCCAGAACGTCAACTCGTACGGCCGCGACCTTGCCGGCCGCTCGCTGTTCGCCGACCTGCTGTACGCGATGGGGGACATCGACGGGCTCGAACGGGTCCGCTTCACCTCGCCACACCCGCGCGACTTCACCGAGGACGTGCTGATCGCAATGGCCGAGACGCCCAACGTCTGCGAGCACCTGCACCTGCCATTGCAGTCCGGATCCGACACGGTCTTGCGCCGCATGCGTCGCTCCTACCGCGCAAGCCGCTACCTGCGCCTGGTCGAGCGCACGCGTGAACTCATGCCGGACGCCGCCCTCACCACCGACATCATCGTCGGGTTCCCCGGCGAAACCGACGACGACTTCCAGCAGACGCTCGACGTCGTCGAGACCGCCCGGTTCGACCAGGCCTTCACCTTCCAATACTCGCCCCGACCTGGTACGCCGGCCGCCGACATGGTCGACGAGTTCGTCCCCGCCGACGTCGTCCGCGAGCGCTACCACCGCCTGGAGGTCCTGACGCGGACCCAGTCCCAGCAGGCCCACGACCGCCTGCTGGCCACGAGCCAGGAACTGCTCATCGAGTCGCCGTCCAAGGCCGACCCCACGCGTTTCTCGGCACGGACGCGCGGCAACCACCTCGTCCACCTGCCCCGATCTGCATCCGGCGACGCGCTTTCTTACGCCCCTGGCGACCTCGTGTCGGCGACGATCGTCGAGACCTCGGTCAACTACGCGATCGCCAGCCACCCGACCGCGGTGCGGCGTACCGACGCCGGCAGGGCAACCGAGGCCGCCATGGCTCGAGGTGAGGGCTGGACCATGGCTGACCAGGGCCCGATGGACGTCGCGCCCGAATCCGCCGGTCGACCGCGACTGCCGCTCGTCGCGGGATCTGCTGTCCCGTCCGCGTGACCGACCAGCCGGTCCGTGCGATCGTCGGACCGACCGGCGCCGGCAAATCGGCCATGGCGATGGAGGTCGCACACGCCGGCGCCTCCGTCGAGATCGTCGCCATCGATGCCTTTACGGTCTACCGCGGCATGGACATCGGCACGGCCAAGCCATCCGCAGCCGACCGTGCCACAGTCGCCCACCACATGATCGACGTCCTCGACCCGGACCAGGCCGTCGACGTGCAGTGGTTCCAGGCCGAAGCCCGCGCGGCGATCGCCGATACTCAGGCCCGCAGCCACGAGGTGCTCCTGGTCGGTGGATCCGGCCTGTATTTCCGCGCCGTCGTCGACGACCTCCGGTTCCCGCCAACCGAGCCCGACGTGCGCGCGGCCATCCACGACCGGTGGGCCGACGATCCGCCTGCAGGACACCGGCACCTCGCCACGATCGATCCGGCTGCTGCAGCCAAGATCGAACCCGACAACGTCCGGCGCACCGTCAGGGCGCTCGAGGTCATCGAACTGACCGGCCAGCCGTTCTCGTCGTTCGCCGACGCCTGGGACAACCGCCAGGCCATCTACCCCGACCTCGAGGTGACCTACCTCGAACCGCCGACTCCCGACCTGCGCCAGGCGATTGCCCAACGCAGCCGTGGAATGGTCGACGAGGGACTGCTCGACGAAGCCGCTGACCTGCGTCGTCGATTCTCTGACGGTCTCTCCCACACGGCGGAACAGGCCATCGGCTACGCCGAGGCCTTCGCCGTGCTCGACGGACACTGCTCCGTCGACGACCTGCCCGACGCCATCGCCACCCGCACGTGGGCCTACGCCCGTCGCCAGCGGGCCTGGTTCCGGGCAGACCCTCGCTGCATGGCTCCGTCCGGACGTGCGGACGGAACCATCCAGCAACCGCATACCCTCTGACGGATGCAGTTCACCAAGGCCCACGGCACCGGCAACGACTTCGTCGTGCTGCTCGACCTCGACGACGAGATCGAGCTGACCGAGCATGCCGTGCGCGAACTCTGCGACCGCCACACCGGGATCGGAGCAGACGGCGTCATCCGGATCGGCGCACCACGCGGCAGCGGGGACGCCTTCATGGATTACCGCAACGCCGACGGCTCCATCGTCGAGATGTGCGGCAACGGCGTCCGGGTCGTCGCCAAGCTCGTCGTCGACCGTGGGCTCGTCGTCCCCTGGGAGGACGTCGTCGAGGTCGACACCCGCGGTGGCGTGAAGCCGGTCCGGATCGGTCGCGGCGAGGACGGCCATGTCACCACGCTGACCGTGGACATGGGCTCGCCGACGATGGATCCCGCTGCCATTCCAACGACTTCCGCAGCCGGCGATGACTTCGGGATCGATGGGGTCGACGGTTTCGTCTGGTCGGCGCGAGGGATGGGCAACCCACACGCCATCACCCTGGTCGACGACGTGCTCGCGGCACCGGTCGATGCCGTTGGGCCCATCGTCGAAACACACGCCCTGTTTCCGAAGGGGACCAACGTCGAGTTCGCCCACGTCGCGGACCGCGGCCACGTGAACCTGCGGGTCTGGGAACGTGGCGTCGGCGAGACCCGAGCGTGCGGCACCGGTGCGTGTGCGACCGTGGCGATGCTCCACGACCACGACATGGTCGACGCCGAGGTCGTGGTCCATCTACCCGGGGGCGTGCTCACCGTCCGGTACGACCCCACCGAGCATCCGTCCGTGTTCATGACGGGATCTGCCGAGGAGGTTGCCCGTGGCGAACTCAGCCGGTCCTGGATGGCCGCCCGCGGCATCGAGTTGGCATGACCCGCGATCCTGATCACGACGACCTCGGCGACTCGGACGAGTTCGACGGAATCCCCGTCGAGGACTCCGACTACGCGGACTTCGTCGACGAGGATGACGACCTCCACGACCTCGAATCGGGCTCGGACGAGCCCCTCGAGCGTCGCACGACCCTGTCCCGTGCCGAGCTGCGTCGGCTGCGGCGCGACGTCGTCGAGGAAGGTGCGCCCCGCGAGGGCGTCGACATCATCCGGCCTGTCGAGCACGCGGTCATCGTCGTGGCGCAACTGCCCGGTGACACCGATCACGACGTGGATGCAAGCCTGGACGAACTAGAGGCGTTGCTCGACACCGCCGGCGCCGAGGTCCTCGAACGGGTGGTCCAGCGCCGGGTCTCGGCCGACCCTGCGACCTTCATCGGGCGCGGCAAGGTGGCCGATCTGCGTGAACTCGTCGCTGCCGTCGGTGCCGACGCCGTGGTGTTCGACGACGACCTCACGCCGGCACAGCAACGCACCCTGGAAGAGAAGATCGGCCAGAAGGTCCTCGACCGTACGATCGTCATCCTGGACATCTTCGCCCAGCACGCGACAAGCCGCGAGGGCAAGGCACAGGTCGAACTCGCCCAGTTGAGCTACCTGCTGCCTCGTCTTCGTGGTTGGGGGCAGGCGCTGTCAAGACAGGCCGGCGGGCGTGCCGCCGGCGGCGTCGGCATCGGCGGTCGTGGTCCCGGCGAGACCCAGTTGGAGGTCGACCGCCGGCGGATCAACCGTCGCATGGCCAAACTACGTCGCGACCTCGGCGACTACGACCGGATCCGGCGGACCAAGGCCGCGGAACGCGAGCGTCGACAAGTCCTCACAGCTGCCCTCGTCGGCTACACGAACGCAGGAAAGTCGTCACTGCTCAATCGCATGACCGGCGCGGACGTGTTGGTTCAGGATCAGCTGTTCGCGACGCTCGACGCCACGGTCCGTCGACTCGAACTGCCTGACGGGCGCGAGACCGTCATGACCGACACGGTCGGGTTCATCCGCAAACTCCCGCACGGCCTGGTGGAGGCGTTCAAGTCCACCCTCGAGGAGTCGATCCGAGCGGATCTCCTGCTCCACGTCGTCGACGCCTCGCACCCCGAGGCCGAGGCGCACATCGTCGCCGTCCGCGAGGTCCTCGCCGAGATCGACGCTGACGAACTGCCCGAACTCGTGGTCCTCAACAAGATCGACGCCGCCGACCGCAGGACGGTCGACGCGTTGGCGCGGCGTGTCGAGCAGCACACGGGTCGAGCGCCCGTGCTGGTGTCGGCAACGACGGGGGAGGGGACCGACGATCTGCTCGAGGCGATCTCTACCCATCTGCCTGGACGCCGCGTGCGGATCACCGCGCACGTGCCATACGAGCGACAGGACCTTGTCGCGCAGGCCCACCGGCAGGGTGAGGTCCACGCCGAAAAGCACGACGAGCACGGGACGGTCCTCGACGCGACCGTCGACGAGGAAGTTGCACGTCAACTGCGGCCCTGGCTGCAGGACGACCCGTTCGCGGTGGTCCCGGAGCCATGGGAGCGCTGAACGACCACACGACCCTCGGGGCCGTGTGGTCGAGGGTCAATCAGCGGACGGATCGCAGGACGGCCGTGACCTTGCCCATGATCCGGGCATCCTGGTCGGGGGTCACCGGGATCGGTTCGTAGGCGGCGTTGGCCGGGTCGAGGAAGATCTCGCCCGCCCTGGTGCGCCGGTAGAACTTGACCGTCGCCTCGCCGTCGACGAGCGCAGCACACATGCCGCCCTGCTCGACGGTTGGCTGTTCGCGGATGACCACCAGGTCGCCGTCGAAGACACCTGCCTCGATCATGGACTCACCGCGGACCTTCAGCATGAACAGGGTCCCGTCGCCGACGAGGTCCTTGGGCAGCGGGAAGATCGAGTCGACCCGCTCCTCGGCGATGATCGGGGCACCAGCGGCGATCTCGCCGACCAGCGGGACATTGCGGGACACCGCCGGGCGCAGTTCCAGCATAGTGTCCGGGTCGCGGGCGACCTCGAGAGCCCGTGGCTTGGTGGGATCGCGCTTCAGGAAGCCCTTGTCCTCGAGCGTGTTGAGGTGGGCATGCACCGACGACGGCGACGCGAGGCCGACGGCGTCACCGATCTCGCGTACCGACGGGGGATAGTTGTGGAGCTCGAGGTGCTCGTGAACGAACGCGAGCACGGCGTGCTGGCGTTCGGTGAGTTCGGTGGACGGGGTATCGGTGTCGGCGGCCTGGATCGTCGGGTCGGTCACGGCGGCTCCGTTCGGTTGCTGCTGGGTACGGGTCTGACAGTCGGGCGCTAGGTCGGGCACTTGGTGGGTGTTCGGGGTCTTCGCGAGCCCTTGTCGAGCTCCTGCGAAAGTCACGAACATCCGTTCGGTGAGCGCACGATAACACGCGTTCCCGACGATTGCGAACATTTGTTCTTGACGAACGCCTGTTCGTGAACGATGCTGGTCACGAACAGGCGTTCGCCTTGTGGCAGGGTTGCGGCAGGGTCCGATGTCACACCCCCTCCGTAGGTTCGAGGCGAACCTGCAGACCGAAAGGTCCCCCGGATGTCCGCCGCACCAGCCGTCCCAACCATCCCAGTTGCGCCATGCCACGACGCGCAGTGCCGCACGTGCGCGCCGGTAGCCCCGCAGCGCGAACTCGCCCACGTCATCGACCTGCGGGACCGCAGTCCCGTCGTTCCGACGTCGACGCTGGTGTTCTGGCGCCGCAGGTTGGTGGTGCTCGCCGCACTGCTCGTGGTCGGCCTCGCAATCGGCGCCGGTGTCAACCGCCTGCTCGCCGCCCCTGCCGTGGCGCCCCAGGTCGCGGGGACCGCGGTCCTCGAACGGGGCGACACGCTCTGGGATCTGGCCGCCGAACACACCCCGACCGGCCAGGACGTGCGCGCCACGCTGCGTGACATCCAGGTGCTCAACGGCTTCGACTCGGCCAACCTTCCGGTGTGGACCGTGGTGCTGCTTCCCGCCATCGACTGACGCCGACCTCACGTCTTCGGCGGGGCTTCCTTGCGGAGTTGGTGCAACTCGTGTTCGAAGTCCTCGGTGCCCTGGAAGTCCTTGTAGACCGACGCGAACCGCATGTACGACACGTCGTCGAGATCGCGCAACTGCGCCAGGACCGCCAAGCCGACCTGCTCCGAGCTGACTCGCGGGGTCCGTAGTTGCCGGATCTCCTGCTCGACACGCTGAGCGGCCGCCTCGAGCAGTTCCATGGGCACGCGACCCTTCGCCGCCCTGACCATCCCGTCGAGCACCTTGTCCGGCGAGAAGGGTGCGACCGTGCCCGATCGCTTCTCGACGGACAGCTCCGGCAGTTCGAGCCGCTCGAACGTCGTGAAGCGGGACGCGCACGCCAGGCACTCGCGCCGGCGGCGGATCGCGACGCCGTCGGCAGCGGGGCGCGAGTCGACCACGCGGTCGTCGTCAACGCCGCAGTAGGGGCAGCGCACGGTGACTCCACCAGACGGGACAGCCCGACGCTACGGCCCAGCCCCCCCGGACGCGAGCACCCCCAACCACCCAGCCGATGTGAGTACGTCCAAGCGATGTGGATCTGTCTCGTATCTTGGACGAATCCACATCGCTTGGACCAATTCACATCGGGTTGGGGGGTTCGGCGACGGCTCCGGTGGCGAGCAGGGTGTCCACCTCGTCGGCGCCGAAGCCGGCGTCGGTGAGGAGTTCGCGGGTGTGGACACCGACGGGGACGGGCGGCGTGGGATCGTCGGGGGCGGTGACCGAGAACCGGGGGGTCGGCCGGTGCTGGAGGATGCCGTCGACCTCGATGAACGAACCCCTGGCCCGGTTGTGAGGATGCTGGGGGGCCTCGTCGACGTCCAGAACCGGCGCGTAGCAGGCGTCCGTCCCGGTGAGCAGTTCGTCCCACTCGTCGCGCGTGCGGGTCCTGACCACCGTGGCCATGCGCTCCTTCATCGTGGGCCAGTTCGGGATGTCGTACTGGTTGGCGAGGTCGTCGCCGAGGTCGAGCCGCTCGCACAACTCGGCATAGAACTGCGGCTCGATCGGGCCGAGGGTGATCCACCGCCCGTCGGCGGTCTCGTACACGTCGTAGAACGGTGCTCCCGTGTCGAGCAGTCCGGTGCCGCGCTGGTTGTTGTAGGCACCGGTGCCGCGCATGCCGTAGAACATCGCCATCAGTGCCGCTGACCCTTCGACCATCGACGCGTCGACGACCTGGCCCTGCCCCGTCGCACGGGCTGACAGGATGGCGCTGACCAGTCCCAGCGCCAGCATCATCCCGCCGCCGCCGAAGTCCCCGACGAGGTTCAAGGGCGGGACGGGCCCCGTGTCGGAACGGCCGATCGCGTGCAGCGCGCCCGACAGGCCGATGTAGTTGATGTCGTGGCCGGCGGCGTGCGCCAGCGGACCGTCCTGGCCCCATCCGGTCATGCGTCCGTAGGCCAGCGCACCGTTGCGGGCCAGGCAGTCGTCCGGGCCGACGCCGAGCCGTTCCGCGACGCCCGGCCGGTATCCCTCGTAGAGCGCGTCGGCCGTCCCGCACAGCCGCAGTACGACCTCGACGCCGTCGGGGTGCTTGAGGTCGACGGCGAGCGTCCGGCGACTACGAAACAGGACCTCGTGCCCGAGGAAGGCGGACTGGTTGCCGCCGGGGCGGTCGATGCGGATGACGTCCGCGCCGAGGTCGGCCAGCATCATCCCGCAGAACGGTCCCGGGCCGATGCCGGCCAACTCCAGCACGCGGACTCCGGCAAGCGGTCCGGCCATGTACAGCCTCCAGATAGGTCGGGCTGCGGACGCTAGGGGACCGTGCGGTGTCGGCACCAACACCGCCCCGTGCTTGCCCTGCGGGGCCGGTACCGGGCAGGCTCCACCGCACGCGGACAGGACTGAGCATGCAGGGCGTACACGTCACCCCGACGACGGTGACGACGATGTCGGGCGAGCGCGAAGTCGACCTGCGCATGGATGGTCACCTCAACGGTCCGCCGGACGTCGTCCAGGGTGGGATCGCCGCGGGGATGCTGCTGGCCGCGGCTCGTTCCGTCGACCGGTTCGGGGCGCCGGTCACCTCGATCGACGCGCGCCTGAAGGCGCCGACGCCGACCGACACAGGTGTGCAGGCGTTCGTGTCGCGAGTCGCTGGAGCCATCTACGAGGTCGAGACGCGGATCGACGGCCGCGAACTCGTCGCGGGGACGGTCGAACTCGCGGGCCACGACCCGATACCGCGCATCGCCGACATGATGCACCTGGCCACCGTTCCGTTGCCCGAACCGCAGCCCCAGTACGCCGCGCCGCAGTGCTGGGTCTGCGGCCCCGACAACCCGCACGGCCTGCACCTGCATCCCGCATGGACGCCGGACGGAGCGATCGTGCAGGGGTTCATCGTCGATGAGGAACTTGCAGGCCCCGATGGTGCGCTCGATCCACTCGTGGTCGCCGCGCTGCTCGACTGCCCCACGGTCTGGTGTGCCCAGCGCCACCTCGACGCGATCAACATGCGGGGTGCGGTCCTCGCCGGCTTCCACGTGCGCTACTTCGCGGAGGTCCCGGTCGGTGAACCGATACGGATCGTCGCAACGATGGACGAAGCCGACGGGCGCAAGATTCGTGCGCGCTCGGCCGTCCTCGACGAGGACGGCACCGTCTACGCCATGGCGTCGGCGTTCCAGTACGCCGTGCCCGACATGCCGGGCGTCCCTCCCGCCGCCTGACACCGGAGGACCGATCGCCAGCGTGTTCCCGGGTTTGCTGTTCGCTGGTCCGATCTACTTCCTGATCGCCCTGACCGTCGCGGTGCCGCTCGGACTGCTGTCCGGAGCGATCGTCGCCTGTATCGGCGCTCGTCTGCCGATGCGTCTGCCGGTCATTGCTGCCGTGACCGGCGTGCTGGGCACCGTCGCGTTTGGCGTCTGGGCCTAGGCCGACACGGGCGCCGACCACTCGCCCAGTGCCCGGTAGTCCTCAGCGGTACTCGACGAGCAGCGTCGTGCCGTGGCGGCCGTCGTCGTCGGCCCACTCGTTGATGATCTGGAGGCGGCCGTCCGCGGCGCGCTGGACGCGTGCCCGGCCCCGCCCCTCGATGACCGTGTGACCCTCCGCAGGGCGGTCCCAGCCCTGGACGTACCGGTAGTTGACGACGTCACGCGACATGACCCCGGCGAGCTCGCCGTCGGACAGGATCCGTGACCAGAAGGTGGCGGTGACCCGGCGACCCTCCTGCCAGAACGTGAACGTCAGCCCGCGCGACCCGGTGACCGAGCCTTCGAGGACCTCCTCAACGACGAAGCGCAGACCGTGGAGGTCGTAGCCGTCGAGGTCGAACTGGTGACGGCCGGCCTCCCACTCGGCTCGCGTGAGCGCGTACCCCCAGATGTCGGCAAGTTCGCCGTCGGGTTCCTCGAACGCGCTGCGGTACCGCGCTTCCATCCGGAAGCCGGCCGCGTTGAACGCCCGCTGCATCGGGATGTTGCCCTCGTGTGCCTGGCCGACGAGCCGCTGCAGGTTGGGGTGGGCCTTGAAGTGGTGATCGGCGAGTTGTCGCAGCACTTCGCGGCCGACGCCCCGCCCGCGGTGGGTCGGTGCGACCCGGATGTGCATCCGCCCGTCACCGGACGCCATGTCGGTGACCAGGGCGAAGCCGGCGGGTTCGCCGTCGACCATGATCGCCCAGCCCCACTGGTCTTCTGACGCCCACGCGCCGGCAAAGAGTTCGCTGGTGAGCGTCGGTTCCTGCAGGCCGATCCGCTCGGCCAGCTTGCCTGCGGACGTCCGGTCGAGGTGGGTAAGCCAGCCCGCGTCGTCTGCGGTGAGCATCCGCAGATGCACTTCGGGCCGGGCGGTGCTCATGGACCGGATCCTCGCGACGACGGGGTGGGCGCTGCGATCTCGGGAGTCCCCACGAGACGAGCGCAGGTGCCCTGCTCCCCGGGGGGCAAGCCTACGTGACGGCCGTCCCTTCCGGGAGCGGTTCGCCACCTTCGTGACGGGCCTCGGCGCGTAGCCGCAACTCGTTGCCTGCTGCGGCGATCACCGCTGCCACCGGCACCGCAAGGAAGGCCCCGATTATGCCGAACAGCGCAGCCCCCGCGGCCAGTGACGTCAGGATGACAACCGGGTGCAGGGCAACGGCCCGCCGCATGATCATGGGCTGCATCACGTTGCCCTCGACCTGCTGGACGCCGAGGATGACGGCAAGCGTCAGGCCTGCCGTGACGATGCCGCCGTCGGCAAGAGCGACCAGCACGGCGACCAGTCCGGCGGCCGTCGCGCCGATCACGGGCAGGAACCCGCCGAGGAAGATGAGCAGGGTCAGGGGGGCGACCAGCGGCACGTCGAGGACGATCAGGCCGATCATGATGCCGAGCGCGTCGATCAGTGCGATGAGCGCCGTGCCCCGGACGTAACCCCCCAGGGCGTTCCACGCCCGACGCCCTACGGCGCGCACGGTGTCGCGGTGCCGGTCGGGCGATCGGGCGAGGAACCAGGCGACGATCTCGTCGCCGTCCTTGATGAAGAAGAACAGCAGGACGAGGAGGAGCAACAGCGCCGTGACGGCCTGGGCGACCACCGCCACACCGGTGACGACGCTGCCGACGATGCCGTTGCCCTCGCCGGACGACAGCGAGTCGCCGATCGTCTGCATGACGCTGTCGACCTGCGCGCGGTCGTATTGCAGCGGTCCGGACTCGAGCCAGTCGAGGACAGAGTTCCATGCCGCGGACAACGTCGGGCCGAGGTCCCCCATCTGCTCGACGAACGACGGCGTCAGGACCGCGAGCAGCGTCGCGATCAGGACGAAACCGCCGCCCACGACCGCCGCCGCGGCCGGACCGCGCCGCCAGCCACGGGCGCGCAGCCAGTCAAACGGCGGCGCGCACAGCGTGGCGATGATGATGGCGACGACGACCGGCAGGGTGACCAGCATCATGCGGCCCGCCAACCAGAGCAGCGCCAGCGTGGCTCCCACGAGCACCGCCAGGCGCCAGGTCCATGCCGCCGACGTTGTCAGCCAGTGAGGAACCGTCGGCTTGTCCTCCATGCCCGTCCTTGTCGCGGTGGCCGGATGCTAGGAGCCGGTGGACCTTCGCGTGTGCTCAACCGCCAAGTCGGTCCAGCATCGCCGCGGGGATGGGCTCGCCGAGGCTGCGGTAGACGAAGTCGAGCTCCGTGCGGACGTCGCGGATCGCCGACTCGTCACCGATCGCGATCGCCGCGTCCACGAGCAGTGCCCACAGCTCCTGCGCGTCGGGATGGCGCGACAGCAGTTCGAGCAGCCGGTCGATCTCCACGCGTCCGATCGTCGACTGCGGACGGGTCAGTGCGACCCGTGCCAGGTCGAGTGACAGCGTGTCGAGGCGCGATCGGATGTGCAGGAAGGGTTCCTCGGGCAGGCCGACCAAGGGCTCGGACCACCACATCACCGAGGTGTCGTTTGGGTCGGCCTCGAGGAGGGCCTCGGCTTCGGACAGGTCGCTGCTCACGAACTCCGGGGCGACGGCGAAGCCGCCATGGACCCGCTCGATCCAACCGTCGGTCATGGCGGGGTCGACCTCGGTGACCGAGCGTCGCAGCGACGAGAGCAGGTGCGACACCTCGTTGTGGACCGCCACCGACGGGGTCGCGGCCAGCCGCCCGGTGACCATGGACTCGATGACCACGGTTCCTGGCCAGGCCGCCAGCAGGACCAGCAGCTCGAGTGAACGCCCGGCCGGTACGAGGCAACGCTGGTCGTTCACGAGCAGGTCGACCCGTCCGTACAGTCGCACGTGAATCGGACCCACGCCTTCGCTCCCGCTGCAGTGCTCACGAGTCTACGGACCGGCCGAACGGCCCTATCGTCGTCGGCAGGCGGCACGGGCGGGCCTGGGTCGGCTCAAGCGTCCGGTGGCTCCGCAGGCGTGCGCGCAGAGCGCGCTGTTTGCAACGGGCAAGCGGCTGTGTACGAGCCCCCACATCATGTGGATGGGGTGTGGACACCCTGGGTATGACCATGGGGAAATCGATAGAAACCACAATATGTAGTGGTCATGGGTGTGGATTCGACACCAGGGGTTGTGTGGACGCGCGCGGCCGGAAGCGGTTGACTTCGTTGACAGCAGCCGGACTGCAGCGTTGTAATCACCGATGTGTCGTTTCCGTCCCGGGAGCGGCGGCAGACAAGGTGAGTGAGGAGAGCCGGACGTGGCGGAGAGCAACAAGACCCAAGAAGGCATCGTCGAGACCCTGGTGATCGATGGCGCGATCGACGGCGGGATCGACGGCGGGATCGACGGTGAGGAGGCGGCAGCAGGCGCGCCGCTGTCGGTCGTGCAGGAGGGTCGCCGGAAGGGGTTGAAGTTCGAACGCTTCTTCACCACGCCTGGCGTGCACCCCTACGACGAGATCGAATGGGAACTCCGCGACGCCGTCATCACCAACTGGCGCGACCAGTCCGTGTCGTTCGAGCAGCGTGGCGTCGAGTTCCCGACGTCGTGGTCGATGAACGCCACCACCATCGTCGCGCAGAAGTACTTCCGTGGCACGCTCGGCACCGACGAGCGCGAGCGCTCGGTCCGTCAGATGGTCGACCGCGTCGCCGACACGATGACCCGTTGGGGCATCGAGGGCGGCTACTTCATCGACGACGAGTCCGCCGAGATCTTCAACCTCGAACTCAAGCACCTGCTCGTCAACCAGAAGGCCGCCTTCAACTCGCCGGTCTGGTTCAACGTCGGCGTCGAGGAGCACCCGCAGTGCAGCGCGTGCCAACCCTATGACGCGCTCGTCAGCACGCCCGAGGGGCTCGTTCCCATCGGCAGCCTCGTGGAGGACAACGCCGTTGGGCGCAAGGTGTTCGACGCCAGCGGCGTGACAAGGATCGTTGCGGTCAAGAACAACGGCAACAAACACGTCCTGCGCATCCACCTGAAGTCGGGCGACTATCTCGACGTCACGCCTGACCACCTCGTCTGGAAGCAGAACGGCGGCCGCTTCGTCGAGGCTGGCGAGCTGCTCCCGGGTGACACGCTGTCGTGGCACCGCACCTACAGCAACGGCGAGGGCGAGATCGACGGCCGCGAGGTCGCCGAGGCTTCGCTGGCCGGCTGGCTGCAGTCCGACGGCTTCGTTGGGCAGTACGAGGGGACGAATCGCTCCCTCACGATCGAGGCCATGACGGTGACCGACGCCGAGAAGGCATGGGTGACCGGCGCCCTCGACATCGTGTTCCCCGATGTGCACCGTCATGAGCGGGTGGTCGACACGCAGGACCCGACGCTCGACTGCCGCCGCACGCGCCTGTACGGGGATGTGCTCGCCGACTTCGTCGAGGCGTGGGGGCTTCGCGACCGCGGTGTCGACATGCAACTGCCCGCGCGGCTGCTGACAGCTCCGCTTCCGGTCGTCGCCGCCTACCTCCGCAGCCTGTTCCAGGCCGAGGGCTACGTGACGATTCGCGACAACAGCGCCCGCGTCGCGTTCGACATGATCAGCGAGGACGTCGTCCGCGGTGTCCAGAAGCTGCTGCTTCGCTTCGGCATCTTCAGCCGGATGTCCTTCAAGGCGGACAGGCGTGAGAACCGCCACGGCTGTTGGTCGCTCAGCATCAGCAACCTCGGCGATCGGATGTCATTCGCCGAGGAGATCGGTTTCATCGACGCGCGCAAGGCCGACAAGCTCGAGCAGAGCTTCGAGCTCGTGGGCAAGCCGAGCCGAGAGACGAAGAAGCTCACCATTGGCCGGATCGAGGACCTCGGGATCCAGACCGTCTACGACATACAGACCGAGAGCGGGGAGTATCTGTCCGGCAACCTGCGTGTGCACAATTGTTTCATCCTGTCCGTCGAGGACACGATGGGCTCCATCCTCAACTGGTACGTCGAGGAGGGCACGATCTTCAAGGGCGGGTCGGGCTCCGGGGTGAACCTGTCGTCCATCCGTTCGTCGCGCGAGCAGCTCAAGGGCGGTGGCGAGGCCTCCGGTCCGGTGTCGTTCATGCGCGGCGCCGATGCCTCGGCCGGGACGATCAAGTCCGGGGGCAAGACCCGTCGCGCGGCCAAGATGGTCATCCTCAACGTCGACCACCCCGACGTCGAGGAGTTCATCTGGACCAAGGCCAAGGAAGAGAAGAAGATCCGCGTCCTGCGCGAAGCCGGGTTCGACATGGACCTCGACTCGCCGGACTACGCCTCGGTCCAGTATCAGAACGCCAACAACTCGATCCGCGTCACGGACGAGTTCATGCAGGCGTATGAGGCCGACGGCACCTATCCGCTGCGCGCGGTGACGACCGGCGAGGTCATCGAGGACAAGTCGGCCCGCGACGTCATGCGTCAGTTCGCCCAGGCCGCATGGGAGTGCGCCGACCCCGGCATGCAGTTCGACACCACCATCAACGACTGGCACACCTGCCCGGAGTCGGGCCGGATCAACGGCTCGAACCCGTGCTTCACCGCCGACGCGATGGTGCACACCGACAAGGGCATGATCCGGTTCGACGAGTTGATCGACCGGGTGAACCACGGTGAGCACTTCGGCGTCTACACCCACGACGCCACGAACCCGGACGCACCGGCCGATCAGATGCTCGTCACGAGCCCGGAGGCGTTCCTGCTCACCGGTACCAACCCGATCGTGAAGCTGACGTTCACGAACGGGATGACCTTGCGGTGCACCCCCAACCACCGCATCTGGACCACGAACCGGGGGTACGTCGAGGCCATGGACCTGACAGGTGACGACCAGGTCAAGGTGCTCGACCTACCCGCCCCGGCCGTCCATGCCGACTGGCTGTTGCCGGTCTCCACCGATAACGAGACCTACCGCCAGAAGGGCGACCACGCCGCGGTGATCACACTGCCCGAGAAGTGGTCGGAGGAATTCGCCCACTATGTCGGTTGGCTCGTCGGCGACGGCTCCATCTCGGGCGACACGGCCGCGACGATCTATGGCAGCCACGAGGAGCAGACCGAGATCCTCCCGAAGCACCGTTGGCTGCTCGGCGACATCAATGGGGGCAACGAGCCGAAGACCTCCGTGCAGGCAAACGGCACTGCGCAGTTGCGGGCATCGCGACGCGCCGTGGTCGAGTTCCTGCTCGCGCTCGGTCTCACCCGTGACCACGCCGCAGACAAGCGGCTGCCCTGGGCCGCGTTCCAGGCCCCCGAAGACGCGGCAGCCGCGCTGCTCCGCGGTCTGTTCGACGCCGACGGCACGGTCGTCGACGGGGCCAACGGGACCCGCTACGTCGGCCTCGGATCGCGGTCCATCGAACTGCTCCGGGACGTTCAGCGCTTGCTGACGACGTTCGGTGTGGTGTCCTCGATCTACACGATCAACCACCGTACGATCTCGACGTTCGAGCACACGCTGGCCGACGGCACCCAGACGTCCTACCAGGGCTCGTCGACCGGTTACGACCTGCGGATCACCGGGCAGGACCTCGAGCGGTTCTCCGCTTCCGTCGGCTTCACGCTGCCGAGCAAGCAGGCCCGTCTGTCTGCCGTGGTCGACGGCTACCGTCGCTACGACACCGACCGCACGACACGGCTGGCGCAGCGGGAAGACGAAGGGTTCGAGCAGACCTACAACCTCACGGAGCCCCGCAACCACAGCTACGTGGTGAACGGGATCGTGGTGCGCAACTGCTCGGAGTACATGCACCTCGACAACTCGGCCTGCAATCTCGCGTCGCTGAACCTGAAGAGGTTCTACGACTACGACGCCGGCCGGTTCGACGTCGACGCCTTCACGCGTGCCGTCGAGGTCATCTTCACGGCACAGGAGATCTCGGTCGGGTTCTCGTCCTACCCGACCGACAAGATCGGCAAGAACGCGATCGACTACCGCGAACTCGGCATCGGCTACGCCAACCTCGGTGGCCTGCTGATGAGCCTGGGTCTGCCCTACGACTCGGACGAGGGCCGTGCGTGGTGCGGGGCGATCACGGCGCTGCTCACCGGTCACAGCTACCGGTCGTCGGCGCTGTTCGCCGAGGTCGTCGGGCCGTTCAACGGCTACAAGAAGAACGCCAAGCCGATGCAGCGGGTGATCGGCAAGCACCGTGCGGCCGTCGACAACATCGACCCCCGCCCCGTACAGCCCGATCTGCTCGACGCTGCCCGGCAGTCCTGGGACGACGCCCTGCAGTTCGGTGGTGCCAACGGCTTCCGGAACTCGCAGGCGTCCGTGCTGGCACCTACCGGCACCATCGGGCTGATGATGGACTGCGACACCACCGGGATCGAGCCCGACCTCGGGCTCGTCAAGACCAAGAAGATGGTCGGCGGCGGGACCATGCAGATCGTCAACCAGACGGTGCCGCAGGCGCTCTCGCACCTGCAGTACACGGACGAACAGGTCGAGGCGATCGTCGCCTACATCGACGAGCACAAGACCATCAAGGGTGCGCCGGCGCTCAAGCCCGAGCACGAACAGGTCTTCCAGTGCGCGATGGGCGACGACACCATCCACTACATGGGGCACGTCAAGATGATGGCGGCCGCCCAGCCGTTCATCTCCGGGGCGATCTCCAAGACAGTCAACCTGCCCGAGGAAGCGACGGTCGCGGACATCGAGCAACTCCACGTCGATGCGTGGAAGCTCGGGATCAAGGCCATCGCGATCTACCGGGACAACTGCAAGGTGGCACAACCGCTGTCGGTCACCAAGAAGGCCGACGCCTCGACCGAGGTCGCTGCTTCCGCGGAAGCGGCCGGTCCAGCGGCCGGGATGGTGCGGCGCAAGCTGCCGAAGCAGCGTCCGAGTCAGACGATCAGCTTCCAGGTCGCTGACGCCAAGGGCTATCTGACGGCAGGGGAGTACCCCGGCGACGGGCTGGGCGAGATCTTCCTCAAGCTCGGCAAGCAGGGCTCCACGCTCAGCGGCCTGCTCGACGCCTTCGCGATCGCGATGAGCATCGGGCTGCAGTACGGCGTGCCGCTCGAGACGTTCGTGCAGAAGTTCATGAACATGCGCTTCGAGCCGGCCGGGATGACCGACGACAGCGAGATCAGGTTCGCGACTTCCATCGTGGACTACATCTCGCGGAAGTTGGCCATCGAGTACCTGCCGTTCGAGACACGGGAGGCCCTCGGCATCTACACGCTCGAGGAGCGCACGGCGATGACGGAGGGTTACGGGGACACGACGTCGTCGGTGCCCACCGCCCCGTCGCCGCAGGCCGTGGCGACCGCAAGGGAACTGCCGACCTTCGAGGGAAGCAGCGTCCCGGTCGACACCGACGCGCCGCTGTGCCTGTCGTGCGGGGTCAAGATGAAGCGGGCGGGTAGCTGCCACGTCTGTGAGAGCTGCGGCGCGACGAGCGGTTGCAGCTGATGCGGATGGCAATAGTGCAGAACGGGTTTTGGCAATGAGAACTGCAGTGGTTGGCAACGGGAACTGCAGTGGTTGGCAACCACTGCAAGAATCCGCAGCAACAAACGAGGGGCCCTCCGGGGCCCCTCGGTCGCGATCAGGAACGGCACGTGAACGACCAGACCGCCCCGACCGAGCACCCCGCCCGGTTCCAGATCCGGGCGCTGGACGGCGGCGTGAAGGCGCTGTTCACGGCCCATCTGCTCGCCCGCCTCGAGGACGACCTCGGCGTCAGGATCCGGGACAGTTTCGACCTGATCAGCCCACGCCGCGTCGGCGTCGTCGTCGAGCTCGTTGACCGCGAGCACACCCAACGCCCAGCACGCGGCCAGCGACAGCCGCCCCGCCGCCGTGCCCGCCGTCATGATGTGCTCGAACCCCGGCCCGACCAGTTCCTCGAACCTGTCGGCGGGCAGCGTCAGCGGGTTGCGCCCGTCCAGCCCCGGCCACGGGCGCTGCTGCCCGCGGCGCCTGGCCCGGTTGCGTGCCCCCTTGCTCATCGTGCCCTCCGTGCTGCGTGAGACCGGCCCCCACGCGGTCATGGCCGCCGCGCCGCAGCCCCTTCGCGCAGGAACACGCCCTCGTACCGCGGCGACAGGCCGATGGCGACGTCGACGTCGCCCACGACCTCGGCGGCGGGGTCCAGGTAGCTGCCGAACACGACGATCTCGTCGACCTGGTAGGCGAGAACGTCGTCGGCGTTGACCTGCTCCGCGCGCTCCAGGAGCCCGGCGAGGGCCCGGGCGGCAGTGGTGCGCTTGACCGGCCTGGCCGCCGTGGCGTTGGTCAACGCGTTGCCTTGAACGGTCAGCCGCCAGCGGTCCTGGTCCTGGTTCCAATCGGGGTCGGGCTCGAGGAAGCCCTGCTCGACGAGCGCATCGACGAGTCGCCCGGCGGGTCGGGGTCGAGGTCGAACCGGTCGGTGACGGAGGCGGCCGGGAAGGTGTGGTCCTTGAGGCGCCGCAGCGCATCGCGCACGCCGACGAGGTCGACGCCGGCGATGCTCTGGCCAGGAACGATTCTCAATGGGGCCTCCCGTCCACGTCATCGGACAACAGGGTGCCGGTCCGCGGACGTCGAGCAGCCGCCGAACAGGCGCCTGGGCACCCGCGGACAGTCGAAGCACGTAGGGTGGCGGACAGTCGATGACACCGGGGCTGTTCCTGCACGCAGTCCCCCGGTTGGTTGCCCCGAAAGCCCGAACGCGCACAGTCGTGAAAATCCGGAAATCCGTGATAGACTGTCGTTTCCGATCCGAGGAGCTGCCCATGAAGCGCACGATGACAACCTCCCAGGTAGCCGATGAACTTGGGCTGAGTGCGTCCGCGGTGCAGAAGTACGCCCGCAATGGGGACATCCCGTTCGAGACCACACCGGGCGGGCACCGCCGCTACGACCTGGCGGAAGTAGCGCAGGCGCTGTACCCGCCGAAGTCGGCGCTGCAGCCACTGGACCTGGACGGCTCGCTGGGTGCGGGCGCTCCAGTCGAATCGAGCCGAGCCGCCCGGCTGCAACGCGACGCCCGGTCAACGGTGGCGGCGGTCGACGACGCACGTGCCGACGACGCGGCCGGCACCGGTGACGCCCTGACCGAGCTGTTCGACGGCGCCCGGCGCGTGCTGGTGAGCACCGGGGCGTGACCAGGACGACCCAGTCGTCGGATCGGCTGCAGCGCCAACTCTCGAGCCTGCGGCAGGGCGACCTGATCTCGCTCGGTGGTGTCTCGATCGTCGGGGTAGGTCCGGCACAGACCCTCTCGCACGCCGGAGCGGCCGAGCCCGACGATCACCTGTGGAACGTGACCGTCGAGACCGGCACCGGTTGGTACGTGGTGCTCAGCCAGGACTGCGACATCGTCCGCGACCCGCAGGTCGAGCCCACGCTGGTCATCTGCCCGATCCAGCTCGTCGAAGAAGCCCGCTGGGAACAGCTGCGCGATGGACCGTACTCACCCCGCCAGTTCCCCTTCCCCGACGACAACGGGATCAGTGGCGGTGCCGACGGCCTGCCCGTCGCCGACATTCGCTGGGTGACCGGCGTGGACAAGACGGCGATCGACCACCGAGACGTGCAGACGCTGCGGCCCCTGACCGGTCCGCAGCAGGCGCGATTCGCCAGGTGGGTGGCACGGCGCTACTTCCGGGCTGCCAACGACGACCTGGTTGAACGCGACGTGCTCGCGACCGCGGGTTCCCGGATCCGGCGCTTTGCCAAGAACTTCTCCACGGCGCGAGACCTCACCCCGCCGATGAGGCTGGTCGGCGCCACCGAGGAGTGGTACCTGGCCGGCACCGACCAGCTGATCGAACTGCGGCCGGTTCTCACCGAGGCGTCCGCGCGCGAAGCCGGACTATGGGACCACGGTGCGGGGACGATGCGGGCCGACCTCATCGAGGACGGTGCGAAACAACTGCAGGCTGAGCTACGTAAGCAACTCCCGTCCGGCGCGGGCTTCGTGGTCCGTGTGGTACCAACCACGCTCGACGGCGTGAGGGCTAGTGAGTACCTGACGTGGTCGGTCTGGACACTGGACCACGTCGATCCTCTCGGGGACGGACCAGCGTGACGTCGGCGTCGCGTTCGCCACGTCGTGACACGCTCGGACGGGCGTTTCTGCAGCATTGCCAACCTACTGAAAATCCTGTTGCCAGCCGCAGCTGATGCGGGCGGCAATACTGCAGAACGGGTTTTGGCAATGAGGAGTGGCAGGACCTGCGCAGCGAAGCCGGGCTGCAACGGCAGGACGCCCACCATCAGCTGTCGAGGTTCGTGCGATTGGAGCGCTTCACTCCGATCGTCGGCGACGACGCGCCGACCTCACGGATCGTCGACCGGCTCGCCGACGAGGACCCGGCACGCCTAGCGGCCGGCGCCGTCGACCTGGAGACCGAACTGCGCCGACGCGCCGCAGGGATCGACAAGGACATCGAGGAGGTGGACGAGCACCAGCAGCTGCTCGTGGACCAGCTGGTGGCGATCGCCCGCGACGCCGTGAAGCTGCTGGCCGCCGTGCAGGCACGCAGCCGCATGCCGGACGACCTGGCCGAGTGGTCCAAGCGCCGCTTCATCGAGATCCGCCACGACCCGCTGCCCGACGACCCGGCGGTATTGGCCGATCGGATCGGACGCGTCGTCGACCTGCTGGTGGACCAACAGGTCACCCCCGACGCCGACCAGCTGCTGTACCGGGCCCCGGGAGGCCGGCGTGGCAGCGCAGCTGCACCTGCCCCTGTACCGCCTGCTGATGCGCCAGCCGTCGAGTCCGGCGGGCACACCGCCCACCGAGTGCACGGCCAGGGCCGTGGAGCTGGTAGGTGAAGAACTGGCGGAAGCGGTCCAGGCGCTCCTGGCTTCGGGACGCCGCATCCTCACAGGAGCGTTGCGGCTACGAACTGCTGGCACCACGCCCCGGTGGTGGGATCCGAAGCCACTGCCGCACGAGGCGACGACATGAGCGGACGCAACGAAGGCGACGTCTGGACCTCCTCCTCCCCGCCCGGCGGTTCGCCACCCGGAGACACGACGCCCGAATCGGCCGGCGACGGCACAGGTGACGAGTCGGTTGCGTCATTCCTCAAGGAACGGCCAATCCTCATCCTGATCGCGCTGACGCTGGCGTCCCTGTTGCGCACGTTCGTGATCCAGGTGTTCTACATCCCGTCGGGATCGATGGAGCCCACCCTGCAGGTCGACGACCGGATGGTCGTCGAGAAGGTCACCTACGGGTTCCGGAACATCCATCGCGGCGACATCGTCGTGTTCGAAGGTGAGGACACCGGGTTCGTACCCGAGTCCAGCGGTCTGCAGCTGGCGATCCGGGGCGTGGGCCAGTTCGTCGGTCTGGTGCCCGCGAATGCCCGCGACTTCGTGAAGCGGGTCATTGGTCTGCCCGGTGACGAGGTCGTGGTCGACGATGGTGTGGTCACCGTCAACGGCGTCACCCTCGATGAGCCCTACGCGGACCTCGACACCTACGACGGCGCCTACCGTGTACCCGACGGATCGCTGTTCGTGATGGGCGACAACCGCGGCAGCTCGTCGGACTCGCGGCGGTCGCTCGGGTTCGTCGACGTCGACGACGTCGTGGGTCGTGCGGTCGTGCGGATCTGGCCGCTGGACACGTTCGGGGGCCTTGCGCGCTCCGACTACCCGCCCATCCCGGAGGCGCCCGGCACACCCGCCACCAGCGAGGAGGCCGACCCGGCGGGGCTAAGTCCGGTGGCCTCGCAGAGGTGTCACCGAATGCGGTCGGCGGCGCGACCGTCTAGTGCGAGGGGGCAGTGGCCGACGGGGCACGGCTGATCGGGATGCCCGGGCGGGACCTGCTCGAGCCAGGCGTGTGGCGCGGCCTCGTCGACCAGGCTGTGCAGCGTCCGACGCCAATCCGCGAAGGCCGCGGCCGTCGCCGCGTCGGCGTCGTCTGATGCGTCCAGGACGTGCACCGTGACGGGGCGGGCAGAGCGGTAGCCGGTCGGCGACCACAGCCCGCAGCCCATCGCGTCGATCCGGCCGAGTACCAGCGGCAGGCCATCGGTGGCGAACGGGTCGTGGGGGTTGTTGCGGATGCCGACGGTGTCGGTGCCACCGTCGCTGTTGACCCGCGTCAGGCTGAGGATCGCGCCGGACACCGACCGCCAGACGACGATCCGGCCATCGTCGAGATCGCCGCGGATGCGACGACCCAGGTCGGGATCCCACACCGCCGGGTCGGCGGCGAAGCGCAACTCGATCATGACGGCCCCTGACGTCGGAAGCCGCCATCGTGACCGATGGGTGGGACACCGCAGGTAGATCGGGCCGTGAGACTCCCCCGAGGACCGTCAGGTCTCGATGACGGCATCCAGCTGTTCGGCGATCTCGTCCACGAACGGCAGCCAGGTCCCGTCTGGATTGAGCAGATGGATGGGAGGGCCGGATGGTCGTAGCGGGGAGTCGGCAGGATCGCCGTACACGACCAGCGCCTCGCTGACCGGGTCGTGCAGTAGGTCGCCGAGGAGCTCGCTCCCGCTGCGCGCGATCTCGGCCACACGGCTGCCCCAGACGATCCCCTGCACCGGCTGATGACCGGGTGTCAGCTGCAGCAGGCGGGCGGCGACCGCGGTGCTGCACGGGTAGTGCTCGCTTCCGGTCGTGATCAGCTGTGCGCGGTCGATGTCCAGCCGCTCGAGCTCCCCGTCACGCAGATCGATGACGCGCAGGTTCCGATCGGTGACCACCGTCCCGACGACCCGCCCGCGCAGGTGAAGATCGCGGTAGATGGCCCGGCTCGTAGGGGACGGGGTGACCTCGTGGAACACGGACTCGAGCAGCGCCACGGTGTGGCTGCCACCGAGGTAGGCGAACGCCGTTCCCGGCACCGGACTGAACCGGCCTTGCTTCGGCGACGGGTTCAGCGACTCGAGGGGGAACCCGTCAGGAATGCTGCGGTGGAACACTTGGTCGGCCCGAACCTCCGTGGTGCGCACCCTGCGCAGGTCGACGTCGTCGAGATCGACGACCGGGCAGGACGGCAAGCCGGCGACGCAGGTCACGCCTCGATCAGCGCCCGGTCGGGCGAGCTGTCGGTGAAGCGCAGCGCGGCGGCGGCCAGCTCGTCCCAACGCTGCTGCTCGAGCAGCTCGCGCGGGTCGGGCGTACCGGCCCAGCCCGCCGGTGTCGCCAGCCAGGTCCATGCCGCCCAGTCGCTCAGACCAGCCTCGGCAAGCGTCCTCAGGGTGGGGGCGATCCCTGTGAAGGTCTCCAGCCGGTCGCCGGACGCATCGAGCAGGATGGCAGGCACCAAGGCCTTGCCCGAACGGTCCTGGACGCGGAGCAGCCGGTGGGCGGCGTGCTCCCGCGACAGCCAGCTGTCCACCGCGCCACGGGTCGGACCGCGGGCGGAGACCAGCGCCTCGATGTCGTAGGCGCCACTGTTGAGCAGCTGCGCACGGTGGCGGCCCCTGCGTCTGACCTGCTCGACGGTGTGGCGTGGAACCGGGTCGGATGTGGTCAGCGCCACGATCGCGTCGAGCGCGTCAGCAGTCCACCGTTCGCGGAGGTCGGCGTCGTTGCGCGCCGCGTGCTCGACGACCTCGGCGAGCTCCTCCAGCAGCTCGACCGCGTCGGTGCCGCGCTCGATGGCTGCGGCCGCCAGGCGCGTGAGGGCGTTCAGGAACCGCTTGTCGCCCTCGGGGTCGTCGACCTCGACGTGGCGTGCTCCCGCGAGGGCCGCGCCGAGTTCGAGCTCCCAAGCAGCGGCGAGGACCCGTCCGCTCTCGATCTCGGATCCCCTCAATGCGTGGAGCAGGGCGCTCTGTGGTGTCGGCGTGCCGGTCGATCGACCCTTGCTGGTCACTGTGATCTCCGTGAGGTGTGCAATCCCTATGGTACCCCCTTGCAGCTCTCACGCAATGATATGGCGGCCGCCCGGCCACTCTGCTGGGCGTCGATCCCGGCACGACGACGGCGCGCGTCCGAGATGTCCGGACTTCTTCAGTATTGCCAGCCTGCTGAAGTTCTCCTTGCCACCCGCAGCTGATTTCTGGGGGTCAACGGCGTCGCCCGATCCCTCGCCAGGCTGACGCCGCGAATGTGGGCGGGGTTCGCGACAGATGTGACGCGAACCCCGCCCACTTCGGTGTGGACAGGGGCCGGACCGCTGGACACACACGACTGAAGGCGTCCACGGCGGGGCATAGGTGAGCGGCCGCGGCCGACCGCCGCACGCACATCGACCAAGGAGCCGGACCATGGGCATCATCGGATTTCTCATCGCAGGACTGATCATTGGCGCGCTGGCGCGCCTCGTGAAGCCGGGGGAGCAGAACCTCAGCCTCCTGGTGACGTTGCTGCTCGGTGTCGTGGGATCGATCATCGGTGGACTCGTGGCCAACATGCTCGGGACCGGCGGCATCATGGAACTGAACGTCATCGGGTTCGTCGTCGCCGTCATCGCCGCCGTGCTCCTGATCGGTATCGCCGAGGGCATGTCGAGCCGCACCACAACCCACGTCTGACGAACACCCGCACGACCTACGGCGGCCTGCTTGTCAGCGGGCCGCTGTAGTCTCGGCGCTCCCCTTGGCGCTCCATCCGGCGCCACCTGATCGGAGTGGCCGAGCCAGATGAGCTCTGTGTCAAGCCCCCGAGCCGAGCTCGCCGTCGAGGCAATAGGCCTCGTCAAGAGCTACGGCGACACCGAGGCCCTGCGGGGCGTCGACATCGACGTCCGTCGCGGCACCGTGCTGGGTCTGCTCGGTCCCAACGGGGCCGGCAAGACGACCGCGGTCCGGATCTTCGCGACCCTACTCCCGGCCGACGCCGGCACAGCGAGGGTTGCAGGTTTCGACGTCGTCCACGAACCGGACGAGGTCCGCCGCCGCATCGGCCTCACCGGCCAGTACGCCGCGGTCGACGAGCACCTCACAGGCGCCGAGAACCTGACGATGATCGGTCGGCTGAACGGGCTCGCGAAAGCCGACGCGAGCCTGCGGGCGGACCAACTGCTCGACCGGTTCGGGCTGACCGAGGCCGGCCAGCGTCCATGCCGGACCTACTCGGGCGGTATGCGCCGCAGGCTCGACCTCGCCGCATCGCTCGTCGCGCAGCCCGAGGTGCTGTTCCTCGACGAACCGACGACCGGGCTCGACCCGGCCAGTCGGCAGGCGCTGTGGACCGTGATCCGCGAGATCGTCGCCGACGGCACGACCGTCCTGTTGACCACGCAATACCTCGAGGAGGCGGACGAACTCGCGGACGAGATCCTCGTGATCGACCGTGGGCTCGCGATCGCCCGGGGAACCTCCCGAGAATTGAAGGACCAGATCGGTGGCGAGCGCATCGAGTTCACCGTACGCGACCACGCACAGATCGCCGAGGCCGAACGACTTGTGACGCCCTTCGCCACAGGTGACCTGACGGTCGACCGCGACCGCGGCTACGTGTCCTTCCCGGTCGACGTCCAGAACGACCACCTGGCAGTCACGGTCCGGGCGCTCGACGACGCGGGGATCCGACTCGACGACCTGTCGCTGCGGCGTGCCAGCCTCGACGACGTCTTCCTCGCGCTGACCGGCCGCACGGCCGAGGGTGCGGCCGGACAGATGAAGGAGATCGCATGAGCGTCGCCCAGGTCGTTGCCCCCACGCCGACGGTGCCGCGCGAGGGCATGCGCGCTGCGGTCCACGACGCGGTCGTGATCATGAAGCGGAACCTGCGCCGCTACCAGCGCCAGCCGCAGATCGCCGTGTTCGTGTTCATCCAGCCGATCATGTTCGTCCTGCTGTTCCGTTACGTGTTCGGCGGTTCGATCCAGATCCCCAACCTCGAGTACGTGCAGTACCTGGTCCCTGGGATCATCGTGCAGTCGGTGACGTTCTCGACGATCGGCACCGCCATCGGAATCGCCGAGGACCTCAAGAACGGGATCATCGACCGGTTCCGGTCGTTGCCCATGGCGCATGCGTCGGTCCTGGCGGGCAGGATTCTGTCGGACACGATCGTCAGCATCCTGTCGCTGTTCGTGATGCTCGCCGTCGGGTACCTGGTCGGGTTCCGGATCTCCACCAGCATCGTCGAGGCCCTGGCCGCGTTCGCGGTCATCGTGACGTTCACGTTCTCGTTCGCGTGGATCGCCGCATGGATCGGGCTGACCCTCGAGGAACCCGAGGCCGTCCAGTCCGCCGGGTTCGTGTGGCTGTTCCCCGTCGCGTTCGCGTCGAGCGTGTTCGTGGTCCCGGCGACCCTGCCCGGTTGGCTCGTGCCGTTCGCGACCCAGAACCCGCTCAGCCGCGTCTCCGACACGGTCAGGGCGCTGTCCATCGGGGGCTACCCATGCGGGACCTCGCCCGAGACCATCACGTTCTGCACGGGCGTCGGCAGCAACCTCCTGTACGTCGCGCTGTGGTGCGTTGGCATCGTCGTGGTGTTCCTGCCTCTCTCGGCACGCGGCTGGAGGCGGCTGGACTGAGGTCGTCTGGGCGCCCGATGGCGTCGACTCAGTCGGCGGTCGCCGCCGCCAATTCCTCGACCTGACCGTCCGCGTGGCGCGCGAACCGGCGCAGGTCGTGGCCGTGGTTCGGGTCGTTGACCGGCCACGGCCAGCCCCCGAACTGGGTCTCGTAGTAGTCGTTGTAGGCCTGCTGGATCTCGGCCTTGGTGTTCATCACGAACGGGCCGTACTGCACGATCGGCTCGCCGATCGGACGGCCCTGCAGGATCAGGACCTCGGCCCCGTCGCCGGTGTCGACCAGCGGGATGGGCACGTCGCTGCGGACCACGGCGCCCTGGCCGCCGGGTACCTCGGTCCCGCCGATGCGCACGGACCCGCCGCGGAACACGTAGACCGTCCGCATCGTCTCGTGGGTTGCCGGTGCTGGCACGGTCCACGTGGCGTCCGGCGTGAACGCGGCGTGGTAGATGCCGACGTCGCTTTCGCGGCGGGACGCCCACGAGTGGGGCGGAGGGCTCGGCGCGCGCTGGCCGGCCACGAGCTCGCCGGCGACGACGGTCACCTCGGTCGGGCGTCCGGCCTCGTCCAGGAACGTGTGCTGGGGGATGGTGTGGCCCCACAGCATCGCGAAGTGTGGCGGCACCATCTTGTCCGTCGCCGGTAGGTTGATCCAGATCTGGAACAACTCCGTCTCGTTGTGCTGCTCGCGGCTCAGCAGCGGAAACATCTCGGCGTGGACGATCCCCGAGCCGGCGGTCATCCACTGCACGTCACCACGCCCGAAGCGCGCCGCCGCACCGAGCGAGTCGGAGTGGTCCATGAAGCCCTTGCGCATGAACGAGATCGTCTCGAAACCGCGGTGCGGATGCTGCGGGAACCCCGGCACGAGCGATCCGTGGTACATCGACCAGCCGTCACGACCCGAGAAGTCCATGCCGAGGTTGCGACCCGTGAGTGGTGCGCACGGACCGAGTTCCTCGTCGCCCTCGGGGTAGTCGTCGTCGTGGTGCACGCAGAACAGGAACGGGTCGACGGTCTGCCAGACCTGACCGAGTTGGACCTGCTGGAGGACGAGATCGTCGGGTGTCACGTGGGGGCTCCTTGCCATCCTTCGATGGTACGGAGCCAGGCAAGTGTAGGGACGGATCGCGCGAGCGTCAGAAATCCGAGGCGAGGACGGCAAGGGCCGTGATGGCCCGCATCCGTGACTCGTGCGTGTTCGCCGTGACGGGGTAGCAGCGGACCTCGTCGATGCCGAGGTCGGCAAGACCGTGCAGGACTTTGCGCGTGGCATCACGCTTGCCGCGCAGGTCCAGGGGGTCGACGCCCCCGTCCACGGTCAGTCGCAGGGTTGCCGGATCGCGCTCGAGTCGCTCGCAGGTCCGTGTCAGGTCCGCGAGACGCTGCCGAAGGACCGTGTGCTCGTCATCGAACGCGAACTCGCCGTTCCATGCGTCCCCGTAGCGGACGGCCAACTCCATGGATTTTGGACCGCCCGCGGCGACCACGATCGGGGGGCCGTCAGCGCGAGGGCTTCGCAGCACGAGTTCGGCACCATCTGCGCGCACACGGGTACCGACCAGGTCCACCCTGCCGTGCTTCAGCAGGCCGTGGATGATCTGCAGGGCCTCCGCGAACCGGAGCGCGCGATCCGACGCGTCGACGCCGACCTCGGCGTAGTCCATCGAGTTCCCTGACCCGATGCCGAGGCTGTACCGGCCGCCCGAGATGCTGTCCAGCGTCGCGGCGATGTTGGCAACCAGCGCAGGTGGCCGGTACGGCGCGTTCATCATCGAGTGGCCGATGCCGATCGAGGTCGTCGCGGCCGCCAGTGCCGCCGCGACCGTCGTCGACTCCCACACACCGACGGCGACATCCTTGTCCGCGTACGGGCTGTCGGATCCGGCCGGGTACAGCAGATGGTCGGGCAGGACCACGATGTCCAGTCCCACGTACTCCGCCAGGGTCACCTGCTCGCGCAGGCGCTCCCACTCGATCTCCCTACCGCCCGCCGCAGTCGCGTGGAGGTCGATCGCGTACCCGATTCGCACGACGCGCCTCTGTCCGGTGCACAGAACTCTATGCCTCGCTCGAGTCAACTTGTCGTCAGCCGGCCCGGCGTTCCTCGGCGGGCGGGTACGGTTCCGGGCCTGTCGCCAGCTCCTGGAGCCTCCATGTCCGACCTCTATGACGTCTCCCTGCACACCATCGACGGCGAGCCGACCTCGCTGCGCGAGCACGAGGGCAAAGTGCTGCTCCTCGTCAACGTCGCGTCACGCTGTGGATTGACGCCGCAGTACGAGGGCCTCGAACACCTCCATGAGCGGTACGCCGACCAGGGATTCACCGTCCTCGGATTCCCCTGCAACCAGTTCCTCGGCCAGGAGCCCGGGACCGCGGACGAGATCAAGGAGTTCTGCTCGGTCACGTACGGGGTCACGTTCCCGCTCTACGACAAGATCGACGTCAACGGTGACGACCGGCACCAGCTCTACGACCTGCTGACCGGCACTGAGGACGCCGACGGGCAGGCCGGCGATGTGCAGTGGAACTTCGAGAAGTTCCTCATCGATCGAGATGGTCAGGTGGCTGCCCGATTCCGCCCACGTGTCGTCCCCGAGGACGACCAGGTGGTCGAGGCCATCACGGGTTTGCTCGGCTGATCCAGGGTCCAAGGGGGCGCACATGCACATCGGCATCCTCGGCTCCGGGTTCGTCGGGCAGAGCATGGCCAGGGCGCTCGTAGCGATCGGGTACGACGTCACCCTTGGTTCCCGCGAGCCCGGGAGCGAGCGGATCCGTGGGATGGTGGCCGACCTCGGATCACGAGTGACCGCCGCGTCGCATGCCGACACCGTCGCGCAGGTGGACACGGTCTTCCTCGCCCTGCGCTGGGAGGCGATCCCGCAGGTCGTCGGCCAGATTGGCGAGTGGGCCGGGAAGACGCTGATCGACGCGGCCAACCGCATCGGCACGCCGGGTTCGCCGTCGCGTGACCTGCAGGAGATGACCGACGCGAACGTCGTCAAGGCGTTCAACACCATCGGCGCCGAGCACTACCAGGCCCCGACGTTCTCGGGCCGTCCCGCGGCCATGCCGCTGTGCGGGGACGACGCCGACGCGCGTCAGGCCACGGCCGCGCTGGCCGGTGAACTCGGCTTCGTGCCGATCGATCTCGGCGGACTGGAGCACGCACGACTGCTCGATGCGCTGGCCCAGCTGTGGATCATGCGGATGATGCAGACCGGTGAGCGTGACTTCGCGCTCACGTTCGTCCCGAAGCAGCCGGAGGGCTGAGGGCCGCTGCCGTCGTCCGGTGTGGACCGCGTTGATCGCCACGCCGAGGTCGTCGCCGCCGCCGTGCAACTGCATGAGGTCGATGTCGCGGGTGCGCCGGCTGGCGATCAGGTCCGTGACGGCCTCGGGATCGGTCGGCAGTTGGAGGTCACCGGCGAGGTCGTTGCCTGTGCCCGCCGGCAACAGCCAACGTCACGCGGGCGAACGCGTCACGTCGGTACATGGCGCTGACGGCGTGATGCAGGCTTCCGTCACCGCCACACACGACCAGACCGTCGCCATCCTCCAGATCGTCGAGGGTCACGTCGATGTCGGACGGATCCTCTGTGTGCCGCAGATCCGCACCCATTCGCGTCGCGAGCTGTCGGGTCCGGTCGCGGTCGTCGTCCGCCGTGTCCGCGCGTTCGACCAGGACCCAGTCAGCCATCAGCGGTAGTCCGGGTTGGGATGGTCGAAGCGGCACCCGGCATCCCACTGCGACCGTTGGTTGCCGTGCGCAGGGATCCCCCCGGCGTCCCTGAGCATCCGTGCGGTGTGCAGCAGGTTCCAGGTCATGAACGTCGTGTTGCGTTGGGTGAAGTCGTTCTGCGGCCCTCCGGAGCCCTCGTCGGCGTAACTGAGCCCGGGCCCCGCCTCGCCGATCCAGCCGGCGTCGGCCTGGGGCGGGATCGTGTACCCGAGGTGCTGGAGCGAGTAGAGGATGCTCATCGCGCAGTGCTTGATGCCGTCCTCGTTACCCGTGATGATGCAGCCGCCTGCCCGTCCGTAGAAGGCGTACTGCCCGGCGGCGTTCAACATGCCGGAGTTGCCGAAAGAGGCGCTCGATGAACCGTTGGCACACCGATGAGGTCTGACCGAGCCAGATCGGCGAACCGATGACGAGGATGTCCGCGGCCATGACGCGGTCGAAGAGTGTCGGCCACTCGTCGCTGCTGGCCCCGTGCTCGGTCATGTCCGGGTACACGCCGGCAGCGATGTCATGGTCGACCGCGCGGAACTCGTCGACCGTGACGTCGTTCGCCCGCATGATCTGCATGGCGACGTCCATGAGCACGTGCTTGTGGGACAGCGCCATGACGCTCCTTCGGGCCCGCGGAGGCGAAGCTGACAAACCCTACTGCCCGATCCATCGGTCAGGCGGTTGTCGCCTCGTCGAGCCGCCGCAGCATCCGGTCGAACCCAGACGACAATTCGTGGCGGAGCACCGCGGCTGCTGCCCCGGTCAACAACTTCGGGATCGGCAGTTCGAGTCGGAGGTCCACGCGGATCCGAGCCGTGGTGCGGCCATCGATGTGCTCGAGTTCGATCGCGCCGTTGGCCGCGGCGCGCCTGGCCGACTCGCCGACGGGTTCGAAGGTCACGCCTTGCGGCTCCGTCCACGTCATGCGCAGCTCGGCTTCCGGCTGGAATCGGTACCCGAGGGCCGAATAGCTGCGAAGGGTGAACCGGTAGGCCCCGTCGTCGTCCATGGCCTCCCACGACCGCAGGGATTCGAGCATTGCCACGATGCCCTCGACGTCGGCAATGCGCGCGTAGACCTGCTCGGTCGGCGCCGCGATCCGTCGGGACCGTTCGACCTCGGCGACGGCAACGGCCACGGGGCCTCCAGTGGGGACGGCTGACCTGCCAGGCTACTCACCCAGCGCCGAGGGTCGCGGGCGCTTCAGGGCAGCCAGGCGTCCAGAGACTGCAACTCGTAGGCCTGCTTACGGCGGAACTGCTCCTCGTCCGCCTCGGTCAGCGAGACCTCGGGCGGGTCCGCGTAGAAGTCGCCCTCGACGAAGGCGACCTTCTCGTCCGGTAACTCGAGGAAGCAGTAGCCGTGGCCGTCGTAGGAGGCCCCATCGCCGACCCCGAGGTCCGCCGCGACGTTCGCGGCAGCGACCTCGCCACAGGCTGCAGCGAACACCCCGGCCATGGGAAGCGCCCCGGTGGCGGTCGGGATGTGGACGCAGTCGCCGACGGCATACACGCGGTCCCATGTCGTGCGCATCGTGTGGCGGTCGGGCTCGATCCAGCCCGACCCGCCGACGAGCTCGCCGTCGTGAACGACCGCGGGCGCGACGTTGGCCGGGACCCCGAGCAGGACGTCGTACGACTCGGTGGCTCCGTTGCCGAACGACACGGTCCGCGCGTCGCCGTCGACTCTGTCGACGACGTGCTCGGTCAACAAGGTGATCCCGTGGTCCGAGAGTCGCTCGGCCACGTACGTGCTCGCATCCACGCCGGCCACCGGCAGGGTCGTCGCCATCGGCGTGGTCATGACGACCTCGACGTCGTCGCGTGTGCCGTGACGGCGGAGGAGTTGGTCGACGATCAGGGCGCCTTCGAACGGTGCCGGCGGGCACTTGTAGGGGCCGCCGAGCACGCTGACCACGACCCGGCCGCCACGCAGCGCCTCGAGGTCTGCCCGGATCGCCGGGATGGCCGTTCCGTCGTAGAGGTCGTGGGCGCCCGGCCCCGCCAGCATGGCCGCGTGCCTCGGTGCCGGGCCGGCACCGAGCGCGATCACGACGGCGTCGGCGTCGAGCGCACCGTTGGTCGTGTCGACCCGGCGCTCGGCGGCGTCGATGCCCGTGATCCTGGCCTGCAGGAACTCGATCCGATGGCTCTCGAGGTTCTGCAATGAACGGGTCCCCGCGGACAGCGGTCTGGTGCCGGCGAGGTCCCAGAGTTTCGCGAAGCCCATGTAGAAGTGGTCACGCTGGTCGATCACGACGATCCGGTGCTGGTCGTCGAGTCGCTGCCGCAGTGCGGTCGCGGCGGCCAGGCCGCCGAAGCCGCCGCCGAGTACGAGAATCTTGGCCATCGGGTAAGCCTTTCGGGTCACATGGTCAGGCTGGCAGCGACGGTCGCGCCGAGTTCCCAGCAGGCCTCGCGGTTGTCGCCCGTGACCTCGCCGATCACCGTCACGGGGTCGAGGACCTGCTTCCACCGCAGTCCTGTGGTGATGGCCGCAACGGCCCGCACGGCGCCGTCGGTGTCGTTGTTGCCGTGGACGTACAGTCCGAACGGACGCCCGACCGTGGCGTCGAGGCAGGGATAGTAGATCTGGTCGAAGAAGTGCTTGAGCATACTGGGCGTCCGGTATAACCAATGTTCGTGAGGGGTTCAAGCGCGTGAATCTGCTGATTGTGCATCATTCGCCGTCGCCGTCGTGTCGCGCGATGTTCGAGGCGGTGCGCGATGGCGCTACGAACGACCAGGTGGAGGGCGTGGGCGTGACAGTGCGTTCCGCATTGGCGGCGACGCCGCCGGATGTCCTTGGGGCGGACGCCTATCTGTTGGGGACGCCGGCCAACCTGGGGTATGTCAGTGGAGCGCTCAAGTTCTTCTTCGACAACGTGTCTACCCGGTGATGGACGACACGGCGGGTCGGCCCTACGCGGCATTTGTGCACGGCAACTCGGACACGACCGGCGCAGTTCGTGCGATCGAATCCATCACCAAGGGGATGGGCTGGAAGCGTGTCCGTGACCCGGTGAGCGTGATCGGCGAGCCAAGCCGTGAGGATCTGGATGCATGCTGGGAGTTGGGCGCGATGGTCGCTGCCAGCCTGATGATGTGAGGGGGCGGCGGAGCCGATCGCGCAATCAGCCTGCTGAGCGCTGGATGAACGCCGCCTCAATCCTCGAACCTGCACCCCGCCGGGTTCGATGAGCCCATGCCCAAGACCATCGCCAACCCCACCGTCGACCGGCTTATGCACCACGCCCACGTCGTGCTCACCGCCGACGACGGCATCCGCCTCACCCAAGCCACCGTCGGCAAGGGCCTCACGCCCCTGACCCACTAGCCCCGGGCAGATCCCACTGACCGTTGACGGCCTGGACCCGCCCGAGCCGGCCCGAATCAGACGACCCGCGCGTTGCAGGTCTGAAGCGTCCTGGGGCTACACCAGAGTCTCTATGAAACCAGGGGCGGTTCAGTGGCGTCATTTCGACGCCGCGTCATCCTCGTGCTTTGGCGCGTTCTCACAGCCCCTGGGTACGGACCTCGATCCGCCGATCCCCGAGCGGCTCGTCGAGATCCACCTCAACGTGCAGAATTTGCTCGATAGGGTGGCACTCCTCGCCCTCGGAGGCAGGTGGGGACGTCCGGACGAGATGGATCACGACCCGGTCTGCCTCCTCGGACATGCGATCGAACTCCGGATCTCCGAAGCACGGGGTCGTGAAGACCATGAGCCGTAGGTGACGCCCATCGTCAGAGATCTCCTCGAGTTCCACGTCCTGCCATTCAGTGACGCGGCCGCTCGGCGATTCCGACGTCGTAGGATCGGCCACCGGAGCACCCTCGGTCTCCCCGCATGCAACCAACAGGAGAACGGCCAGGGTGCCCGCGAGGGCGCCCCACGCCCGCCAACTCACGGCGAGTTCCTTCGCACGGTCACACCCAGATCCTTCTCCGCTTCGGCGAGAGGCGGATAGCTCATGCGTCTCCGCGAGTCCCCGACCGGGTAGCAGGCGGGCTGGCCCTGCCCATCGGACGTGAAGTTGGACGTGGAGGTCATCCCGTGTCCAAAACCTGAATAGTAGACGGGACCGCCACTGTCACCAGGGAGCGCGCACATGTCAGCGCGGTTCTGTCCCGCAAGGCTGATTCCGCCAGCGTTGACGGTGGTGTTGACCGCGAGAACGCTCCCGCAGATGCGGCCTGTCGTTCGACCTGCACGGCACAGCGGATCACCGACGTTCTCCCCAAATTTCGCCTTCACGGCTCCGATGAAGTACTGCTTCGTGTTGTTCGTCGCGTAGATCCAGTTGCTCGGCTGCCACGGCAGCCCCGGCAAGGCGCTGTCGTTCTGGCCGATTCTCAACGCGTCGTTATCGCCCAGATTGTTGAAATTCCGTGCTTCGACCTGCCCAATCGGAATGCCGCTGTGCGTTATGACATCGCCGATCTTGAAGCAATGACCTGCCGTCAGGAGCACCGACTTGCCGGCTCGAGTGGCCTCGAAGCCGCTCGAGCACGCAAATTCGGGCGAAAGGATCCGCACGCCACCGCGCATCTCGGGTGTGCACGTGTCGCGATCCTGGCATACGGCGAGTTGCGCTTGTCCAAGGCTGTTCTGGACCGAGATTGCATCATCGACGTCACCGAGCGACTGGCGTTGCGAAGCCGTGGGTTCGACCACCTCGACCACTACGCGATTGTTTGGCACGTCGATGTACACCGAGTCCACCTGGAGAGCCTGCATGCCGGGCGCCCGGATGCGACTCACCGCGCGGTCGAACGCACTTTCCAGATGGGCCCTCGAGAATCGCGCGTCCCGTCCTACCAGCTGTGCGGAGCCGTCGAAGTCGGCAGCCAGGCTCGCCACCGCCTGCTCGACGTTCCGGGTGAACAGAAGGGTCACGCGGTCCGGCTGCTGTGGCTCACGAAAGAGCCCAGCGAACGAGTCCGGGTATCGGCCACGAGCCTCGTCAGCGAGTTCGGCAACCGCCTGCGTGTCCAGCCAGTAGTCCACAGCCTCCGATTCGCTGATCCCCGCGTAGGCCGCGAATGCTCGATAGTCGTCGCCGTACTCGGACTCGGCCATCGCCTGGCGACTGATGGCCGACACCATCGTGGTCAGGATCGCGAGCAAGAGCACACTCAAGGTCCTGACAAGGACGCGCGGACGCCGCTCCCGCACGCCGACATGTTCGTTGCCTGGCATCCGAATTCTCCACTCGTGAGGAACACGCGGGGCGCGTGACCTGCCATAGGGAGATACGAATGGAGCCCCGCCCCGATTACGCCGCTCGGCCAATCTCGCCAAGAAATGAGCCACATAGCTCACGATGAGGCAGGTGAAGCGTCCCAGGCTTGATGCCGCATCCCTATGCCGCATCCTTGTGAGCTGAAGCGGACCTGCCGCCATACCAGCACGGTCGGCGTGCCGAAGCACGGCAGGTCCACCAGCCGCCGCTTGCAAGTCTGCTTGATGATCACTGTTGGGTCGCGCGGGGTGCTCGACGGGCGCGGCATCGTGGACACGATGTCGACCTGCATCCGGTCACTCCAACGGGATCATCCCGACGACGTCGATGTGGGCGAGTCCGATCACGGCACATGGACGTAGCATCGATGGCCGCAGGGCCGGCGGGCGAGCGAGGCTCGAGCGGTGCTGGCTCGATTCGGGATTGACATCAACGATGCCGAAAACGGAGTGTTCTTGCCCATGAACCGCGCGGCGCCGAAACCGGCCGGTGTCGCGGTCCACTCGACGCTCCATCTAATAGCCGGTCTCTGGCCGGCCGCGACCATCGGATTCGACGGCATGAGCTCGCCCAATCAGCCAGCCAACGGGCTCGCGGGACCGTACGAGCAGGTGCAGGCGTTGCCATACCTCAGCGAACTTCGATGGTTCCAGGCCGAGTTCGCCGAACAAGGGCCGCGTGGCGTTCACGCTCAGGTCGACGGTGAGTTGCGAGAAGGGCTGTATGCAGCCCAAGAGCTGCTCCGCGTCGCCATCGACCACCTGATGAGCTTCGAGCTCTTGGTTCGTTCTGGGTCAATCCCAATCTGGGGTCCCTACAGCCTTCTGCGTCCCGCGCTTGAGGTGGCGCACCGCGCAAGCTGGCTGCTGGAAGGCAATCCCGACGAGAGGTTGCGCCGGACGTTCAGCGCGGCGTGGGCGGATCTCATTGAGGAGTACAAGGACGATCGGTCGCTGCTCGCGGCAGCCGGCGACGAAGACATCCCCTCTGAGTTGACGGTGGAGGTTGAACGGCTCGGTCACTCGGCCCGTGCGAAGCAGCGGATGCTGCTGCGCCGGGCCGCTGATGCGGACACCTCGGCTTCTGAGCGGCAGCCGGCCGACGGGGCCGGACGCCGCGCCAGGCCCCAATTGGTACGGGGTCCCGCAGTGGCGGACCTCGATCCTGCGGACGTGAACTGGCTCGGGTGCCCGTACCCGAACGCCAGGGATCTGCTCCGCCGCTTGGTCGGCGACAACCCAGGGCTTGGGCCGATGGTTTACCGGCGGCTGTCTTCACCGGTCCACGGGCGGACGGGACCGACTCGACCGCGGACGAGGGCACTCTCGGACGCACCGGATGACGACGGCTTTGTCGCGGCCGAACGTGAGGTCAACCTCGATGAACTTCAACTTGCCTATGACGCGACGTCCTCCGCGGTCATGCGGGCAGCGATGTCCATGGCAGACGCGACCGGGTACTGCCGCCACCGGATCGGGTTGGCGGACCGGACCGGGATGACCGGTACAGGCCGGGGCCGGGTCTGGCCCCCGCCCCGCGAGGTTCAAGACCGGTCGACACCAATCGCTGCCACCTGCACTTGCTGCCGAATGGAACCGATGGCGGAGTTCGCCAGCAAGGACGGGGGCAGCATCGTCTGGTGTGCCACCTGTCCGCCGCTCACCCAGGAGGCTCGCGACGTCTACTCAGGACTGACCGGCCACCCCCTTCTCCCTGGCGTCGGCCGCCACTGACTCCCCATTCAGTCCTCCAGCCTTCCGCGGCCAGTCGCGTGACGGTGAAGAAGCCGGGGTCCTTGGTCTCCGCCCGTTCGATCTTCTGGAGCGTGCTAATCGAGACCCTGGCCCGGACGGCCAGGTCCTGCTGAGACAGCTCCAACTGTTCACGCGACTGACGAACGTGCGCCCCCAAGTGGCGAGCGCGCTCCTCGTCGCCTTCGTCGTGAGGCTTCCGTCCCCGGGGACGCGACTGGGTTGGGTTGACCTCACGCCTCTTGCCAGTAAACTGATACGGAAACCTCGCAAGGAGTCTGTGATCGCCGGTCAGGCCAACTCGGTTGCCGAGGCCGTTCGCGACTTCGTCGACGGCATGCCTGTTCGAGCCTTCTTCGACGTAGCTGACGTGCCTGGGTCACAGCGGGCTGTCGAGTCCGCGCTGTCTCGCATGGCCGCCGACGGTGCCGTGATTCGGGTCCGCCGGGGGACGTACTGGAAGCCTCCGGCTGCACGCTTCGGCCGTCGTGCTCATCCGGCCCCGCTTGACGCAGCGCTTCACATCGGCGGACGTGGGTCGGGCCCAGTTGGAGTCAGTGCGGCAAGGGTGTTCGGTCTCACGACGCAGGTGCCGTCGGTCGAGCGAGTTGGCGTGCCCGGACGGGCGCCTGAACCCATGCCTGGGGTTCGCTTCTCGTCGCGTCCGTTCACGCGACGTGAACTCGCCCTCAACCCCTACGAGGTGGCGCTCATCGAAGTGCTGCGATCGTTCGATCAGGTTGCCGAGCGTCCTTGGCGAGATCTGGTCATTGTCGTCGGAGAGGCAATCGACCAAGGCCGAGTCCGGCCCGATGTGGTGGCGGCAGCGGTGATGGCCGAACACGACCGGGCTGCGCGGGCTCGCTGGAAGGAGCTTCGTGACGCACTTGTGTTCGCGGAGTCCGCGTGACCGAGGCCCGACTGAGAGACGACCACGAAGCGCTCGACGTCGCGGTCGCCGCCGTCGCGGAAGCGACGGGGATCCCGGCGTCGCACGTTGAGAAGGACTTCTGGCTCACCGAGGCACTCCGCGGCGTCGCCGCAGCCGCCGACGGCATCGGCATTCCCATCTACTTCAAGGGCGGCACCAGCCTGTCGAAAGTCTTCGGGATCATCCAGCGCTTCTCCGAGGACGTGGACGTACTCGCTGTCCTGCGGCGCGACGACTCGCCTGGTGCGCGTCACAAAGTCCTCAAGGCGCTGTGTGCCGGGGCGGCCGCGGCCACCGGCCTCGAGCCGGTCCCGTCCGGCGAGAAGTCGAGCAAGGGTGAGAAGCGAGCCGTCTCGCTGCAGTACCCCACGAGGCAGTCCCTTGTGCCGCTACGGCACGACGGGGTCCTGGTGGAGATCGGCCACTGGGGAGGGACCTACCCCCACGACCGGCACCAGATCCGAAGCCTGATCGCCGAGCACGGCCCAGGGCTGGGAATCAATGAGCCGTTCGTAGAGTTCGAGACGTTCGAGGTCGACGTGCTCGACCCCGTCAGGACCGCGGTCGAGAAGCTGATGCTTCTGCACGCGGCCGCGGCCAGCGACGCCGAGCGTCGCTTGGCCGTCGCACGGCACTACTACGACGTGTGGTGCCTGCTGCAGGTTGACTCCATCAGGGAGAAGCTGAGCGATCAAAGGACCGTGGCGACAATGGCCCGCGACGTCGAGACCTTCACCGTTGCTGCTGGCCTGCCGTCTCGCGGACGCCCTGCGGAAGGCTTCTCCGTCAGCGATGCGTTCGAAGCCGAGGCCACCGCCAACGAGGCTGTCCGAGCCGCGTACGACAGCGTGGTACTCGGCAGCCTGCTCTGGCCGGACTCCCCGCGTCCGACCTTCGACGAGTGCTGCCATGTCGTGCGCGACTTCGCCTCAGCCTTGTGACGGCCGGCTGGCTCGCAAGGGAAACGGATGCAACGGATCAACTAGTGACAAGCGGAGACGTGACGCCCGACCCCTTTTCCGATCCTGCGGAGCTCCTGTCTGAGAGCGTCGTTCGAGCCTTCGTCGAGGATGCCATCGCGACGCGTCTCCAGGCCGAGTCTCTCGTGCTTGAGTTCAAGTCGAAGCGCGAAGGAACGAACGTCGCGCGAGCGGTCGCAGCGATGGCCAACACCGATGGCGGACTCATCCTCGTTGGCATCGACGAGACGAGCCCCGAGGATCCTTTGGTCGGCATCACGGCGGTCGAAGTCGATGGTGTGGTCCGCCAGCTGCGGGCTCTGGTCCCAACTTCGATGCCTGAGGTCATTCCCGTAGCACTTGAGGGGGCGGACAGGGCCGTCTTGGTTCTGCGTGTCGATCCGGACCGCGTGGAACGTCCCGTTGTGATCGACGGGCGAGTGATGAAGCGGGTGCCGGGCCACTCCGTTGGCGCCACGCGAGACGAGATCGTCGCGCTCGCGACGGCATTCGGAGCCGCCTACGGCGCGCAGGGTGCCATTCCAATAGACCCTGGGAACGTGCAGACCTGGTCGAGCGAGGCAGCACCGAACGAACTGCGGATGCACGGGCAGATCCTCCTTCCGAGACATGCTGCCTCGATCCCGTACATGGGCAGTCCTTCGATACGAGCTGCCCTTGAGTCGTTGGACGCTGGTCCGGTGCCCAACCTGATCTGCACCGAGCACCTGCGGACGCACGAGCTTGGCAACACGTACTGGGAACGCGACGAGTCGACGTCGCTGCGCCTCCAGTTCTCATGCGGTCCCCGAGAGAACCGGGTCCGTGGTGTTCCGCGATTCCAGGCACTCGCGAAGGTTCGCCTTTCCGGCAGGATGCTCGACACCGTGATCGCGGTGAGGCAGCCGGAAGGCGAGGCTGGCGACGACCCTTTGACGCTGACGGACATCGCCGACTTGCTGCTGTCGACCAGCCACGCAGCCGTCACGCTGAGTGCGGCACTGAGCGGCGCGATCGGCGCTGCCCATCCCGCGCAGCCACCGACGCTGGAGGCCTGGATGAACGGGCCCGTTGGTCCGTCGCGACTGATGCTCGATCGACGGTGGGAAGCGAAGCCTTCGGATCTTGCCGAGTATCGGTTCTTGAACGCTCGGCCCCAGACGCGGCGCCTTCCTGACCTGCAGTCGGTGGTTGCCACATGGCTGACGGCGCTGCTGCTTGACCTCGGCGCGATTGATGTCGAGCCGGACTTGCAGCGCCTCGACCTACCGCGGTGGGCGCGCACGATGACCTGATCGGCGTCCCACGGTTCGACGGGACCATGCGATGAACGGTCGCGCGACGGCAGTGACAGCGGAAGCGATCACGCGCATGCGACCGGCAACGGCGCGTCGAGACTGCTCATTCCGTCCGGGTGGCAACTCCGGATCTGGGGACGTGCAGGGCGAGGACGCACCCCGAGCGAATGCGAACTGCAGCAGCAACACCTGCGAGCCGGCGATTGAGCGCACCAGCTTGACTCAGATCGGAGTCGAGCTCGACGGGTTGGCCAAGCCATGACGAGACGGCGGTCAGCCAGGAGCCAATCGTCATGGCTTCCAGCTCGAAGGCAGACAGCGGTGGCGCCCCTCCCTCCGTTGAGTCCGGCAGGTCGATTCGCCGTGGCTCAGACCATTGGATGACTCGATCGCCGAGCCGCCTGAATGTGATGTAGTGCTGGCGGTCGGGGTCACTGGGGTGGAGGCGTCCGAGCGGCAGTCGAATGCTCCGCCCGATGACATTGCTGACGCCGCAGGCATGCTCGAGTTCATGTTGTTCAATGAACAGCGGCGCGCCGTACATCACTGAGCCAGCCCCACCGTTGTCTAGTGGTCCGTTGCTGAGGTCTCTTGTCGGTTGGCTTTGGCGAGGATCTCGTCGGCGGTCTTGGTCCACACGAATGGGACGCAGCGGTCGTTCCAGCCGTCGATGAAGGTGCGGATCGCGTCGGTGACCTGACGTACGGAAGTGAACGAGGCCCGTCGGATGGCCTGGCGGGTGATGATCGAGAAGAAGCTCTCGACCAGGTTCATCCATGAGGAGTGGGTCGGGGTGAAGTGCAGGTGGATGCGCGGATTCTTCGCGAGCCACTTCTTCACATCCGCGTGGTTGTGGGCCGAGTAGTTGTCCACGACGATGTGCAACTGCCGGCGCGGATAGGCCT
>Ga0326597_10000270_pt1 | contig 98131 bp, 93 predicted proteins | sample RVTome_12_FD_203789 | JGI IMG/M metagenome (GOLD analysis project Ga0326597, IMG submission 203789) | Soil microbial communities from uranium-contaminated site in the Upper Colorado River Basin, Wyoming, United States - RVT100D185 | ecosystem: Environmental > Terrestrial > Soil > Contaminated >...
CTGGTAGTGCCCGAACCCGCCGGTCAGGGTGATGTCGGTCCCGAACGTCACCCCGTTGAAGTTCCCCCCACCACTGGAAATGTTGAAGTCGCCGGGGGCGGTCTCGGTGATGGTCCCGCCGGTGATGGTCCCGCCGTTGATGCGCCACAGTCCGGTGCCGCCCGTGGACGGGTTCACGGCGAGGGTGTCGGGCCCACCGGTCAGGTCCAGGTTGCCGCCCGACCCGATGCGGATCTCGGTGGTGGCGGAGGCGGACAGGCCCTTGCCGGTCCCGATCCCATCCAACGACGCGGGGGTGACCGGGGAGCGCAGTTCCACGATCCCGCCGGTGCCCACGATCTTGCCGGTGTTGGTGTAGTCGCCCGCGAGCCGCAACAGTGTGCCGGCGGGGACCTGCAGATCCGGGTCGGTCAGCGTCCACGTGTCGTTGACCGTGCCGGTCGAGCCCAGTTGCACCACCCCGGAATCGGCCAGCACCACATGTCCGACCTGTGCGGACCCGTCCGCCAGCATGGTGTTCACGAGCAGGTCCCCCAACACCGACGCGTGCAAAGTTCCGGTCCCCGGATCGAACTGCGACACCCCGATCGTCAGGCTGCCGGCGGTGGTGTGGATGGTGCCGTTGTTGATCAGGGTGGGTGACCCGGACCAGTTGGTGATGCTGATCGAGTTGGTGGCCAGCAGGGTCAGCCCGGCCGGCAGGGTCAGGGTGGTGTTGTCCAGGTAGAAGGTCGAGGTCTGCCGCCAGGTGGCTCCGGACGGTCCCACCGCCAGCGACGACCCGGGCGTGAACCGGCTGGTCGAGGCGGTCACCGTGATCCCGTCGGCCAGGCTGGTCGTGCCCTGGTAGTGCCCGAACCCCCCGGTCAGGGTGATGTCGGACCCGAACGTCACCCCATCGAAGTTCCCCCCACCACCCCCGATGTTGAAGTCACCAGTCCCGGGGTCTTCCGTGATCGTCGCGTCGACGATCGCTGCGCCGTCACGAATCACGAACGTGCCATCGACGTCGAGGATTTTGGACCCGCCACTGGACATGGTCAGAACACCACTGGCCCCCGACAGGGTCATCGTCGCTCCGGCCTGGACATGCACGTGGTCCACGGTCGCCGCGCTGCTCAACGACACGGCGAAAACCGCCGGGATGATCGCGCTGTCCCCGACCCCGGGAACGACATTGCTGTCCCAGTTGAACGGGTCCGTCCACGACGTCCCGTCGCCACCACCGTCGAAGGTGACCGGCACCGATCCACCTGCAGGCGCCGACGCCAGGACGAAGGCCATCGCGGCGATGACGCCGATGCACAGGGTGGCGGCCACGGGCCGCCGCCCGACGCGGTGCGTGCCTCTCCCCACCGTTGTCTCGTCCTCTGAGCTGGGTCCGCCCTAGCGGCTGGCCAGCGGGAACGACGATGCATCGCACCGGTTTCCGGTCGCTTTCGGAACGCTGAAGGCTGGTCCGACCTTGGCGCTCTCTACGCGTCGCCTGCCGCGGGGAACCCGCATTGAGTCTGCGTGGGATCGGCGACCCGAGCACTACTCAACAGCCACATGGGGATTACTCAGACCTGCGCCCGGTCTGCCCGGATTCATCCGGATTGTCGGGTCTACTGACAGCCACCGGCTGGAGGAAGCCCCTGAGTTCGTCGCGGCTGGCGATATCCAGCTTGCGGTAGATGCCGTGAAGATGGTTGTCCACGGTCCGTGCGGAGAGAAACCGGGCTTCGGCGATCTGACGGCTCGATCGGCCGTCGAGCGCGTCCACAGCGATCTCGAACTCGCGGGACGTGAGGCCGGGCTCAAGTGTTCGCAAGCACGGAGTCATCGCCCCTGGGCACCTATCGACCAGGATCTGTGCCTTGACGGCTGCTCGGCGCGCACCGATCGGATCGGCCTCCCGCAGCAGCCCGGCGAGCTGGGTGAGGATCTCGCCGGCAAACAGCAGTGCACCGAAGTTCAGCATGCGCATCGCGGCCTGTTCGAGCCGGTCGGGGTCCTGCTCGGCAAGCGCCTCGGCATGGTCGCGCATGGCACCGACGAGGTCCGCCCCGCGCATGGCCTGTGCCGCCGCCAACTTGTCGATCACGACATCCGCATGGCCCCAACGGACCGCGTCGTACAGCGCCCAGGTGCCCCACACGCGGTGATTGCGTTCGATGGCACGGACGCCGTGCTTCCGGGCCTGTGCTGCAGCTGCGGCGGGGTCCGACCATGCCAGGATCGATGCCGCTCCGCGATCGACCCAGATTGACAGCCGCGTCTCGTCCGCCGCCTCTTCGCGTGCCTGACGCAGGATCGCCTCGTCTGAGACCGATGGTGGTCCGGCCTGAGACCGGAAAAGGACGGACAGCCCCCGCGCCCGAGGCGTCCTCGGCCAGCCGCTCGCTGCACAACCGGTCGACGTCGTCGAGACGCCCCGCCGCCAGAAGCCCCGACGCATGGGCCAGATGGGCCTGGTCCAAGGCGAGCGGCAGGACGTCGCGGTGGCTGTCCGCGAGTGCGGCACCACGGTCGATCATCTCCAGCAATCCCGAGATGTCGCCGGTCATCGCCAATGCCAGCGCGAGGTTCACGTGTGCGGTCGTGAGACTCGGTCCCGACGTTCGGGAGTTCGTGATCGCCGCGTTGGCCGCATCGAACGTTTCGACGAAGTCCCCCGCGAAGGCGCTGTAGATCGAGCGATCGGTGTCCAGCTGCCACCGCATCTCGGGTGGCAGGCCTGCGGCGGTCTCCTGGAGCAGGCGAGCCGCCGCCTTGGGTTGCCCCAGCGTGAAGGCCGTGATGTGTCCGCGGAGCATGGCCATGTCCACCTGCTCCTGCGGACTTCGGGCGGACAGGTTGTCGAGCACGGCGAACGCCTCCTCTGCTCGACCGGTGAATGCCAGGCAGCGGCCCATCAACCGGCTTGTCCGTGTCGAGCATCCAGATGGCGATGCGCAGCTGTGCGCCGGGGTCGTGGCCGAGTTCGCCTGATCCGACGGCGTCCACCAGCTGCTCGCTGAGGTATCGACGCCGTTCGGCGGTGAGGGCACGTCGGACAACTCGGGCGATCAGTGGGTGGGCGGGGTGCAGATGGGGCTCCCCGGCCTGTTCCGTGGAGGTCAGGAAACCCTCGTCGATCAACCGGTCGATGACCGACTCGTCCACGAGCACCGCGAGTTGGCTCCGTCGGAGAGGCAGTGCCACGGCAGCGAACTCCAGGCCTTCGTAGGCGTCGGTATCGAGTTGGCGCGTCCGGGCCTGGATCAGGGTCGTGAGGTGGCCAGCCGCCAGGTTGCCACGCAGGTGCCACCGGTCGCCGCTTCTCTCGAGCGTGCCGTCGGCGAGGGCAGAACGCAGTGCCACGACCGCGTAGAGCGGGTGACCTCTCGAGAGATCCCAGACGGCGAGCCGGAGCGCCGAGTCGATCCGACCCCCGAGAAGGGACTCGGCGACGGCGGCCGTATCCGGTTCCGACAGCGGCGGCAGGTCGACGAAGACGGTTTGCCCGGCCTCCCAGAGCGAGACGATCGGTCCGCTGGTGCGCTGCCCTTCAGCAGGGTCAACGCGACGCGGGCCTCCCCGTGGCCCACGAGTTGTCCAATCAGCGCGGCGGTGGCGTCGTCGAGCACATGTGCGTCATCGACCGCCAGGAGCAGTGGGCGGCCGTCGGCTCGACGCAGGAGGACACGCCGGAGTGAGGCCAGCATGCCCGTCGGGTCCGTCGATGACTGGGCGGGGAGTAGATGGGAGACGGCGCCGTAGGGGATGGACTGCAGCGCGGACGCACCGAGGACGAGTTCGAGGTGCAACTGCTCGCCGACGGTCTCGCACAGTGCGGTCAGGAGCCTGGACTTCCCAACGCCGGCGGCACCCTCGAGGACCATGGCTGGAGGTCCATCAGGAGTCAGCAGCGACTGCAGACGTTCCAGCTCGACTCCGCGACCGATCAGATCGGCCGATGCAGACATGGCCGTCTCCTTACGCGCGCTCCGGCCCGGGGCGCGTCGGTTCGGGTAGCAGCCTAGTCCCGAGGGCCGATCGCCGGCCCCGACGCCGCGGGCACCCGGTAGGGATCGAGCGCAATCAGGCCCGCGGCGATCTCCGCCGCCCGATCGGGCCGATCGGCGTCCTCGGCGCGCTGCGTGGCCGTCTCCAGGACGCGGGTGCATGCGACTGCGAGGCGGTGGCGTTCGAGTGCCAGCCACCGGTCCAACGGTTCGCTGGACGGGAAGGACATCCCTTCGAGGAGCTGGCCCCGCATGCACGCCGCCTCGGCGCCCGAGTCGCGATCGAGGGCCTCCCACACGTCCACATGCATGGCGAGCGGCATCACCAGACGGAGCGGGTCACCGGAGACGTCACCGACGTCACCGAGCAGACGACGCAGGTCGGTCAGCGTCCATCGCAACGCGGCCCGCGGGTCATCGGCATTCGCGAAGCAGAGGTTCGCGAGCCGCGCCCTCGTCGGTGCCTCGTCCGTCAGCAACAGGTAGGCCAGCACCGCCCAGGTCTTGCGGCCAGCAGGCATCGGCCGGACCCGGTCGCCAACGCTTACCTGAGGGGTCCCCAGCAGGTTGATCCGTGGCGTGTCCGGTTTCGACGATGTCGCCGACGTGTCCAAGCTGCCGGATTCGGAGGGCGCGCGATGCGTCATGGTCGGCCGCTCGTGGCTTCCGTGGTCGTCGGCAGAGCGGGGATGGCACTGTAGTCGGGCAAATCGGGCATCGCGCGCACGGGGTGATTCTGATCGTCGACGGCACGACCCCCGGCGGTCGGGCGCAGGGCTTCACCGGCGACCACGACGTCTTCGACATCCGACACTCCGACGGTCGCCCGCCGACCGAGGAGGAGTACCTCGACATCATCGCCGCCATGAGGGAGCGCGGTATGGCGGTCGAGCACGGAGCCCACATGCGGTGGTGGGCAGGTCACCGCGGCGAAGCCGGTGGTGCGTTCGGCGGAATCCGGCGCGGACACCGTGAGGGTGGCGAGGCGCTGATCCGGTTCACCCCGGGTGGGCGTCCGACCACCGCGTACGCGCATCCGCGTCCGATCGACCGTGAGGGCCTCGTCGGCCGACGCCGGGGGACACGGGCCGGGTCGCGGGCGGCGACACGGGAGCGCCGTCGCCGGGATCGGGACGCATCCACGTCCGAGTGACTCGTTGTCAGCGGCGGGAGGCGAAGTCCCGAGGTTGTGAGCTGCCGGGTACGGCCAGCAACGGGGCGGTGGCGACGACCTCGACCGAGGCGCTGATCGACGCCTGAAGTTCCCGGGCGCCGAGGATGTCGCGACGGAACACCAGCACCGGCGTCATGAACTGCCCGAACGCGTCGGTGACGACGACCCTCGTCCCGAGGCCGGGTTGCCATCGCAAGGTCACCGGGGTGTTCGCCGGGAACCCGTCGCCCTCGGCCGTCACGATCCCCCCGGGACGGCTGAGCGACGGCGTGACGAACATCCTCGGCGTGACCACGAAGGGCGCTGACGCCTCGACGATCGCGGCCGAGTCACAGTTCTGGCACGCGACGACGTCCTGAGGACCGCCGGGGGTTCCCTCGGGGACGACGAACGTCGCGACGAACCCGTCCGTGCTCACCTCGGCGCCTGGGACCGTGCCGACGACGGCTCCGGCGATGCTGAGGCGGACCACGGCCCCGGGCGCGAACCCCGTCCCGGTCGCCTCGACCTCGGTGCCGATCGGTCCCTCGTCAGGGTCGAGGTCGAGGGTCGCCGGCACGATTGCGCCACGGAGTTCGACGGCGTGCGGCGATCCTGGCGCGGTGTCGACGAACCGAAGTTGCGCGGGGCGGTTGACGGCCGGCCCCGGAGCGGGCGTGTAGAGCACACCGACCGTGCAGCTACCTCCAGCAGGCAGGGTCGTCCCCTCGCAGGAGTCCGCAATGAGCGCGTAGTCGTCCGGGCTGGCACCGTCGAGGCTCGTCGCCGAGATCGTCATCGGGAGGTTGCCGACGTTCGTCACGGTCACGGTCCCGGACGGGCTGATGGTGCCGATGAGTTGGTCGTCGAAGACGAGTGGGTTCGGGGTCGCGGCGAAGCCGGGGTCGCCGGTCCCGCGCCCCTGGACGCTGACGGCGAGGACCGCCGGACCCGTCGCCGTGGTGTGGGCCACCTGCACGGTCGCGCGCCGGTCGCCGTCGGTCGGCGGGGTGAAGGTGACACTGAAGTCGCAGGCGGTGTCCGGGAGGAGCGGCCCGTCGCAGTTCCCTGGTTCCACGGTGAAGTCGTCCGGGTGGTCGGAGGTCGGGTCGACGGTCAGTCCCGTCACGTCGACGGTCCCGCCCGTGGCGGTGCAGATGACGCCAGCAGTGGTCGAATCGCCGACGTCGACGCCGCCCAGGTCGAGCGGCTCGGGTACGCACGCGAGCGTCGCCACGCCAGGGTTGTAGCGTGCTGTCATGACCCGGACCCCACGGTCGTCGTCGTGGCCTCCCGCCACGACGATCTTGCCATCGGGTGCGACGGCCAGGTCGTCGGCCCGGCTGCCACCGGCAAGGTCGGTCACCACGACCCCATCGGTGCCAAACGTCGCATCCAGGATGCCGGACTGCAGGAGCCGCAGCACCACGACATCGCTGCCGGCGGCACCCGTCAGCAGCGGCGTCCCGGTGGCGTCGAGGCCGATGCCTGCACCGTCGGCGGGGACGTCGACGGCCGGTCCCCAGACGAACGCGCCGTTGTCGGCGAAGGCCGTGTCCCGTGCACCTGACGGCAGCACCTGCAGCGCCACCAACCGGTCGACGAAGCCACATTCACCGCCGACGTCCTGGCAGGCGAGGACACGTCCCGCCACCGTGATGCGGCCGTCGTCGTGCACGGTCACGGCATCGCCGACTGCGCCGGCATGCGGCAGGCCGAAGTCATCGGTCCCCGACACCGAATCGAGCAGCATTCCCTCCCCGAAGCCCTCGTCCACCTCACCGGCGAACGTGGCGTCACGGGAGCCGTCGGGCAGGAGCCGGGCGACCAGCGCCATGGACTGCGGCGTCAGCGGGGCGATGGTCCCGGCGGGCGGGGGCGGCACGAGCGCCCCGGTGACGACGATCCTGCCGTCGGACTGGACGGCGACACCGTTGCCGAGAGCGAGCTCCATCGCCGACCCGGGAATCGGACCGATTGTCGTGAACCCGTCGCGGGTGCCGTTGCCGTCGACGTCGTCCCCGAAGGACGGATCGAGCTCGCCGGACGTCAGGAAGCGGGCGACGATGACGGACCGCTGCGTCGTGCAGGAGGACGCGTCGCAGACCTCCCCCTCGCCGTCGCCGACGGCGACGATGCGGCCGTCGGGTTGGACGGCGACGTCCCGGAACAGTTCCTCGAAGGAGCCGAGGAGCCCGTCACCGAAGGGGTCCGTCGGGAACGAGGCCCGCAGGTACTCGCCGCCGTTGAAGTCCGGGTCGGGGCTGCCGTCCGGGAGCAGTCGCTGGACGGCGCCGACGCTCGAGTCGCCCTCATCGGCGCCGACGACCACGACGGCCTGGTCCGTGGGGTCCGCCGCAACCCCGTACACGTCGAACGGCATGAATGTGACCCCGGGCCGTGCGGACGTTCCCGCTGTCGGGCCGCCGAAGCCGATGTCGAGCGGGCCGGCCTCGTCATGGCGAAACACGTACCCACCGAACCGGGAGCGCCCGCCGACGAGGATCTGGTGGTCGGGTTGGACGGTGACCGCCCGGCCCTGGTCGAGCGTGTTGCCGCCATGGATGACGAATCCGCCGTCGCCGAACGAGTCGTCAACGACGATCTGCAGGGTTGCACCGCCGGTGTCCTCGAGGAGTCGCGTGACTGCGAGCATCCGATCGAAGGTCGCAGCATCGATCAGCCGGCCCACCTGCATGAGCGATCCGTCGGCACGGTGGAGCAGCAACGACACCGGATCGCTCAGGAAGAACAAGCCGACATCGAGGTCCCCCGCCGGGTGTGCCACCGTGGTGACCTGCGGCGTCGCGCCGACGTCACCGAGATCGTAGGGGATGACCGCCAGGTGGTCCGCCGGTCCGTCGACGGTGTAACCGACCTCGACCAGTCCCGCGAAGCCGCTGTCGGAGCTCGTGAGGTCACCGATCGTCGCATCCTGCACGTTTGGGTCGTCGAAGACGACGTCGATCGGACTGCCCAGCGGCGAACCGGCGGGCGTGCCGAACTCGACCCCAGGGGGCGGGGGGATGAACTCCGCCGCGAAACGCAGCAGCCGCACCGTGAACGGCGCTGCTCCCGTGCTCCTGACGGTGACGCCGATCTGGGCCGTCGCAGGCCCTGCCGGTGATTGTCGCGGTGCCAGCGCCAGCCCGATGCCGTCGAACCGGCCGTCGAACCCTGGCGTCTCGGCGTTGATGATCCCGTCGCCGTCGGGGGCGAACGAGGTGTCGAGACTGAGGTCGTCCGGCAGAAATCGCGCGACGGTGATCCCGACGGGGTCATCCGGAAAGTCGAACAGCGGGAAGGCGGTCGCCAGGGCGACGATCCGGCCGTTCGACTGCACGGCGAGTTCCTTGCCCAGCGCGTTGTTGGACTGCACGTCTTCGGTAGCGGGGTCGAGTGCCACCGTCGTGTCGGTGGACTGACCGTCGGCGGCCACACGGGCAAGGGCGATCTGCCGCGTGTCGGGGGGGCCAGGGACGAGCAGGAGGCCGAGCGCGACCACGCGGTCGTCGTCCTGAACGATCACGTCGCTGGTCGAGAACGCGGTCCAGTCGAAACAGGCGCGGCCCGCGTCGCCATAGGCCGCATCGATGACACCGTCGATGTCGAACCTCGCCACGAGCCGGTCGGAGGAGCAGCCCGACCCGGCGTCGGTGATCGACAGCACGAACCCGGACCCGTCGGGGCGCAAGGCGATGTGCTCGACGAGACCGTCGAAGCCGGGCTCGACCACCCCCTCGCCGTTGGGCCCGAACGTGGTGTCCAGCGACCCGTCGGCCAGAAGCCGCCACACCCGTTCGTCGGCGAGTACGAACAGCTTGCCGGCATGCGGGCCCGACTGGATCTCGGCGGCATCGTCCGCGTCGACCGAACTGGCCAGTTCGGTCAGTGCGATCCCGTCGCCATCGAAGGTGAGGTCGAGGCTGCCCGCGGTGTGCTCGGCCGCCAGGTCGATGCTGGGTGTCACGACACCGGTCGGCAGTAGGGCCGCGGCGATGACCGTGGCACTCACGAGACGGAGCAGCCGGACTCCGCGAGCCGGCACGCCCCGAGGGCGGCGTCTGCTCGGCCCTCTCACGTTGGCTCCTGGCTCAGCTGGAGGTATCCGTGGGCGTCGGCGCCGTCAACGACCCCGAGAAGTACGCCGCGACGTCGCACGAGTCCTCGCCCGCCGCCGTGACCTGCTCGCAGATCACCTGGAGGACGAGCGATTCACCCTCCGCGAACACGACCGGCACGACGAAGTGGTAGTCGAGGTCCCGGAAGTTCTCCAGTGCCACAACGAGCAGCGTGTTGTCGCCACGCCGGATTGCCAGTCGGCCGACGTTTCCATCGGGATTCTGGAGCAGGATGTCGGTCAGTTCGAACGTTTCGCCGGTCTCGAACGTGACAGCACTCGTGTTCGATCCGCCCGGTCCGGCCGAGGCCGTCAGCCTGACGTCCCTCGGGGCAGTCCGTTCGCGGGGCGCGACAGTTTCGCCGCCCACGCGCTCCGCCAGATCGTTGCCCTGCTCGCGGAGGTCGTCGATCTCGGACTGCTGCCCGGCGATGGGTCCGGCGAGGGCATCGTTGACAGCCTTGTCTGCCGCCTCCGCCGCGGCCTCGGATGCCGCGTCCTCGGCCGCCGCTTCGATGGTCGGACGGAGTAGGAACAACCAGAGCAGGAAGAGCAGGAGAAGCAGCAGAACGAGGCCGAGCACGGCCTTCCAGAACCACTTCGGCAAGAGTGGTCGCTGGACCATCGTGCCCTGCACGGTGACCGGCGGGATGCCGTCCATGCTCTGTACGAGCACGTTGAACGGCAGGGTCTTCTCGGGCCCACGCCAGAAGCGCTTGCGTGGCCGGACGTCCACCTGGGTGAAGCGGGCCTGGCCGGGTTCGACCACGATGCCGGGTTCCTTGACCTCGAACTCCAGCAGCTCGTCATCGTCGTAAGCCGTGACATCGGCGTTCAAGACGTCGTTGCCGCGGTTGTCGACGGCCAGGTCGTGACGTGCGCGCCGTCGCCCTTGTGAGGTGCGCGGCAGGAGCTCGGCCGTCACCTCGGCGAACGGTGCGACCGTGACGACCCCCTCCTCGACGACCGACCCGGCTGGATCCTCCTTGGCGTCGACCTTGATCCCGAACGGGATCTCTCCGGCGCCGGCCTCGGCGGACCGCGGCGGCCGCATGACCACCGTCACTTGCTCCTCCTGACCGGGAAGCAGGCGTACGACCCCGGGTGTCACAGTCGTCCAGGCCCCGGGGGCACCGAGGACCGAGAACGAGAACTCGTCGACGACCGATCCCGCGTTGCGGACCCGGACGGTGGCCGTGGCCTCGTCCCCGGGCGCCACGTGCAACGCGGTCGGCTCCAGTGCAGCGATCGCTCCCATGGGGTCGACTCTACGGACTGGTCACCGTCCGTCTCCACGGCTCCGGGGCAACCTCCGGGGCAGTCTCGGATGCCCCGTGAGGCCAGCGTGAAGTTCCCGTGAAGGCGGCATGCAATCGTCCGGACTCGGCCACTGGGACCATGGCGGGCGAGCGACGGGGTGGATCCGCCCATAGAGGAGGAGGTACTGCGCATGGCCATGACAACCACGATGGACACGACCCTCGGGGTCGCACTCGACACCGACGACCCCGTGTCGCGCGCCGGCCTGGGTGCCCAACTCGGCGTGTGCGCCGGCATCCGCGTCGTGGATGACGTCGATGACGCCGACGTCGTCGTTCTGGTCGCGCAGCAGGTGGACGAGCCCACGCAACAGGCCGTGCGGCGACTGCTACGCGGCGGGGCTCCAGGCGTCGTCCTGATCGTCGCTCACATCGACGATCGCGGCCTGTTCGCTGCGGTCGAGGCTGGCGTATCGGCACTGCTGCGGCGCTCCGAAGCCACGCCCGAACGGCTGAGTGCCGCCATACGGGAAGCGGAGCGGGGCAACGGCAGCATGCCGAGCGACCTGCTCGGACGGCTCATGAGACAGGTCAACCACCTGCAGGATCGTGTCCTCGGACCGCAGGGCATGCACGTCAGCGGCTTGTCGGACCGCGAGATCGAGGTCCTCCGGCTGGTGGCCGAGGGGCAAGCGACCTCTGAGATCGCCACCGCGCTCTGCTACTCGGAGCGCACGATCAAGAATGTGATCCAGGGGATCACCATGCGCCTCAACCTCCGCAACCGATCCCACGCCGTGGCGTACGCGATGCGTCAGGGCCTGATCTGAGGACCGGTGAACCCGATGATGCGTCGCACGACCCGGCGCGGGCATCGGGCCGGCAGGCGCGACGGCCCCGACACCGACCTCGTCGCAGGCCAGCGGCGGGGCGCGTCGCTCGCCGACACGGTGAGGGACTTGCAGCGTAGGGTCGGCAACCGGGCGACGGCGACGACGGTGGCGGTGCTGCGCGATCGGCTCCGCCGCCGCACGGCGTCGTCGCGCGGGATGCTGTACACGGTCGCGACCCCGCCGGGGGTCCGCACGACGTCACAGGTTCTGTCCTGGCACCTCGTGGGCGGCGGCAAGCACCGCACCGCCGACGGCCAGGTCGAGACCGGGCAGAGTCGCCTGGTCGCACGAATCAGGAAGGGACCACGCGTGCATCCTCTCGGCATCGGCGAGATTCATGCCGGGGCCGAGTTCAACCAGGTGCGTCTCGACGTCACCGGGGGCGGCAGCATGACGTTCCACGACGCGCGCGTTGTCATGTACGACGCGTTGAATGGCGCGAAGACGCCCGAAGTCACGTTCGTGTACGGCCGCATGGACGTCGCGCGGTGAGCGACTGGTTGCCCCAAAGGGAAGCCATCGCTGCGCGCTGGTCGTCCCGTCCCCCCGGTGCGCCAGCCAACTGCCGTCGGGCACGATCGGGTCATCATGATCCACGACGTCGACGCGGCCGTCCGCGCGCTGATAAAGCGCGACGCCATCAACGGTGGTGACGTCGAAGTTGCGTTCGACGCACCCACGAGGGAGTGGGCCGCCAAGCGCACGACGCCGACCGTCGATGTCTACCTCTTCGACATCCGTGAGGACGTGCGCCGCCGCAGGGTGGAACCCGAGCCTGTCCGTGACGACGACGGCATGGTGGTCGGACGCCGCCGCCCGCCCCGCCGTTACCGCTTGTCGTATCTGATCACGGCCTGGACCCAGCGACCGGAGGACGAGCACCGCCTGCTGTCATCGGTTCTGCATGCCTTCCTTCCGCACGAGGAACTTCCTCGCGAGCTGCTTGTCGGCGGGCTGGCCGAACAGCCACAGCCCGTCTACATGACAATCGGGCTACCGCCGCCGCCGGAGCGCTCGATCGGCGAGATCTGGAGCGCCATGGGTGGCGAGTTGAAGCCGTCGCTCGAACTGGTGCTGAGTGCCCCGTTCATCCTTGCCGAACTGCAGGAGTCCGGCCCACCCGTCCAAGAGCAGCCTCGGTTCACCTTCGAGGACACGGACGGACGTGCCGAGACGCCGGCGACGCGTCGGCGCCCCTTCCCAGGACCGCGCCGGGCGCCCGAGGACGACGGCCCTGCACCAGGCGACGTCGAGGAGACGATCACCGGCGGCACCGACGACGGCAAGGGCCGTGTGCTCACGATCCGCACGACGGGACGGTCGCCGTGAAATCGAGTCTGGAGACCGGGAATCGCTCGTCGATCGACTCGGACCGGGCGGGGGTCGGCGGCACCGTGGGATCCGGCGAGCGCGGACGCCCCGACGACAGGTACGCGTCGCTGCAACACCTACTCGCCAGGTTGTCGCTGACCGAGGCGCGGGTCCGGGAACTCGTGGCTCGCCGACGTGCGGAGGACCCCGAGCCCGACGACCCCGTCCGCGGTCTGTACATCTCCGAGGAGCAGGTCGATCGGCTGCTCGATGGCCCGTCCGTCGTGCTGCCGTCCACCGCCAGGCATGAGTCGGCGGACATCGAGCGCCGCGCCGACGAAGCCGAGGCCCGGGGCGAGACCGTGCGGCTCCGACGGCTGTGTCGCACGTTCGGACTCGACGAGATCGATTCCGAGATCCTGCTGATCGCGATGGCGCCCGACCTCGACCCGCGCTTCGAGCGGCTGTACGGCTACCTCCACGACGATGTCACGCGCCGCCGTGCCGGCGTCGGGCTGGCCTTCGAACTGCTCGGGCTGGACGCGGCGGACGCCGACGTCCGCAGGCGGGTCCTACCGGAAGCCGCGCTTGTGGCCAGTGGCCTCCTTCAGGTGTCGGACGTCGACCGACCGTTCCTCACCCGCAGCGTCGAAGTTCCCGACCGGGTCACCGGACATCTGCTCGGTGACGACACGCCGAGCCACCGCGTTGCCACCATCGCAATCGACATCCCGGTCGTGCCGGTCGCGGAAGCCGACGAGGTTGCGAGGGCCGTCCGGGCCAACATCCCGATCGTCTACGTCCGCGAGACCGCTCGAACCGCAGGTATGGCGGCGGGCGTCGCCGGGCTGGCCGTTGCAGCATCGCCTGCGCTCGCGGTCGACCTCGCGCGGCTCGGCGATGACCACGAGGCCCGTGAGGTGCTCGCCGACGCGGCGCGCGAAGCGGCCCTGTCCGGGGCCGGCCTCGTCGCCGGCCCGCTCGACGACCTCGTCGACAAGGACCCGCGCCTGCTGACGGGGCTACGGCACGCGCGCTCGCCCGTGGTGCTGGTGGGTCGGCGCGCGTGGGATCCCGGCTGGATGTCGGAGGTGCCCGTCACTGTCGTCCCTGGCCCTCTCGACCACGCGGGTCGCGAACGCCTCTGGGGCGATCTGGTCCCACCGGACATGGGACTGGACGCTGCTGGAGCCACGGTCCAGTTCCGGCTCAAGCCGGAGCAGGTGGTACGCGCCTGGCAGGCCGCCCAGGGGCAGGCCGTGGCGGCGGGGCGTCCGCCGACGGCCGAGGACCTTCGGGTCGGGGCTCGGCTGCAGAACGCCGGCCGGCTCGAGCACCTCGCTCGACGGGTCATGCCGACGGCGGACTTCCGTGACATCGTGCTGCCCGAGCGCGTCATGCGGCTGCTCCGCGAGATCGTGGACCGTGCCCGCCACCGCGAGCAGGTCCTCGACCAGTGGCAGATGGGGGGACGTTCCGACAAGGGCCGCGGGATCACGGCGTTGTTCGCGGGCGAGTCGGGGACGGGCAAGACGCTGTCCGCCGAGGTGATCGCCAACGAACTCGGACTCGACCTGTACGTGATCGATCTGTCGACCGTCGTGGACAAGTACATCGGGGAGACCGAGAAGAACCTCGAGCGGATCTTCGACCAGGCCGAGGACGTCAACGGGGTCCTGTTCTTCGATGAGGCCGACGCGCTGTTCGGCAAGCGATCCGAGGTCAGCGACGCCAGGGACCGGTACGCGAACGTCGAGATCGCCTACCTGCTCCAGCGGATGGAGCGGTTCGACGGCATCACCGTGCTGGCCACGAACCTGCGCGCCAACCTCGACGAGGCCTTCACCCGCCGGATCGACGTTCTGGTGGACTTCCCGGAGCCGGAGCAGGACGACCGTCACCGACTGTGGGAGCTGCACCTGCCGTCCACGCTGCCGCGCGACGGTGCCCCCGACCTGGACTTTCTGGCCAGGTCCTTCGAACTGTCCGGCGGTGACATCCGCAACGTCACGTTGGCCGCCGCCTACGCGGCTGCGGTCGACGGTGGCCACGTGGGCATGGACGAGCTCGTCGCGGCCACGGCCCGCGAATACCGCAAGCTGGGGCGTCTCGTGACCGAGTCCGAGTTCGGCCCATGGTTCGATCGAGTCAGCAACGCCAGCGCAACGAAGGAGCGTGACAATGGGTGAGTTCAGTGAGCAGTCGGATCGGATGGAGAAGCACGCGCCGACGGCGACCCCGCAGCAGCAGGATGGCGAACCCGGCCACGACCACGGGCTCGGGCTCGCGGCGACGCTCGGGAACGCCCACGTCAGCAAGGTCCTCGGCGCCGGGGTGCACCGGGCCGGTGCGACGTCCGCACAAAAGCTCGACGAGTCGGTCGCGCGCGCCATCGAGGACCGTCGCGGCCGTGGGCAGCCGCTCGACGAGGACACCAAGACCACGATGGAGCAGTCACTCGGTCACGACCTCTCCGAGGTCCGCGTACACACCGACGGTGACGCCCACCTGCTCAGCGACACCGTCAGCGCTCGGGCGTTCACTGCGGGCAACGACGTCTTCTTCAAGTCGGGGACCTACGACCCGTCGTCGACGTCCGGCCGTGAGCTGCTCGGTCACGAACTGACGCACGTGGTTCAGCAGCAGACCGGGACGAGCGGGCTCGGTGCGGGTGAGGTCAGCCACCCGTCCGACGCGGCCGAACAGCACGCTGAAGCGGTCGGCAAGCAGATCGCCGGCGGCGAGGCTGCGGTGTCGTCGGCCGCCGGTGCGCCTGCCGGTGTTGCGCGCCAGGAGGAACCCGAGGAGGAGCCAGCCGTCGCGGCGGCCAGGGAACCCGGAGTTGCAATTGCTCGAGCGGAGGACGAGCTCGAGGAGGAAGCACCCTGACGCGGATCTCGGTAGTGGACCGGGACCTCGCGAGGACGCCCGTCCGCGTGCCGCGGGGCGGAAGGACTCCCGCCGACACGCGCCGCAGCGCGAGCCATCCGAGCGTGCCCGGGCGGGATGCGGCTGCCGCGGTGCGGACGCTCGTCCGGTCGGCCGGAGGCGCGGCAGGGCCGACGCTCGGTGGCCTGCAACGCGCCGCGGGCAACGCGGCCGTGGGGCGGCTGCTCGGGACCCCGCCCGTCCAGCGGGCGAAGGTCTTCCACGATCCGTCCAAGCCATTGCAGTGGAAGCACTTCACGGGAGCTGTCCCCAGTGGCGCGACCCACAGTGCCGCGACGGCGTCGGCATGGGACGAGCTGAAGGGCATGTTCAGCTCCACCTACAGCTTCGAGAACGGCACCTACACCGCCACGGCGAAGGCCGACAGTGCGAAGATGAACATCCGGTCGTACGTCGACACGGGTTCGTCCTGGGCGAAGGCGGACCACCGTTCGTCGGCCCTGCTGGCCCACGAACAGGGCCACTTCGACATCACGCACGTGATCGGGGAACGCACCGAGGCGGCGATGAAGAAGGTCGCGACCACGGTCACGAAGACCGGGGCGGGCGGGGATGCCAAGGGCGCGGCCGCAGCATCCGAGGCGCTCGACGAGGTGTCCAAGCCGGTCCTCGACATGTTCGACGCGGGCTACGAGGTCAACGAGTACGCGCAGTGCCGCTACGACGGGTGCATGGACGTTGGCACGAACCACGGCACCCGTGCCGCCCAGCAGGCCCAGTGGAACCGGTGGATCGGCATGGGCCTGCCGACCTTCACCGTCCCGCTGGACGACGTCGAGGCGAGGATGCGCAAGAACGGGTGCCCGGATGGCGGGTGCTCGCCGTGACCGTCCCACGCACGTCGGCATGAGCGAACACGCCCCGCGACGCAAGCCACCACGCGCCCGCAGGGACGGGCCCCTGACGGGTTCGGCTGCCGTCCACGGACACGAACGCGCCTTGGACGTCGCCAGTGCGATCGGCAACCGGAACGTCTTACGACTCCTGGACAATGGCGTGCAGCGCGACGTCCTCGAAGAGACGACCCTGGCCTCGATCCGGATGGCCGACTCGCCGCGTCTGCTGGCCGCGGCCCGCAACGCCCCGCCCCTGAAGCGGGGGGACCCTGACCGCGACGCCGTGAAGCGCGTGCAGGAGACCCTGATCGATGACGGGTTCGAACTGCCACGCTCGACCGTGCAGCTGCAGCTCGGTGACATCCCGTTGACCGAGTACAGCGGGCAGACCGTCGACGGCAGGTTCGGGTCCGAGACGTTGGCCACGGTCAAGGCCTTCCAGCGTGGGCACGAGCTCGAGGACGACGGGATCGTCGGACGGTTCACGATGGAGGCCCTCGACGCCGTGGCAGCGCGCAGGACGCCGTCGGACCAGCCACTCGGCGGACCGCTCGGCGCCGATCAGCCGACCCGCTCGTTCTCCCGCGACGAGTACATCGAGATGTGGGAACGCAAGCACGGCCGTCGCATGACGGGCCAGGAACGGCACACCCTGGCGCGCGGCTGCATCGGCATCACCGCCCTCAACCTGCAGGACGGCGCCAATCCGCCGCTCGGCCTGTCGTTCGCGACCTTCCCGAAGGCCCGGTCCGTAGCGGCGGCACTGAACGAAGTCGTGGAGTCGGCATCGTCGCTGGACGGCCTGACTCCCGAGGTCATCGCCGCGGCTCCCGAGCTCGCCAACCTCCAGAACGTGATCGAGTCCCTGCCGACCACCGGAAGCCCTGACCAGTGGAAAGCGATGATCTTCTCCAAGCGCTTCTACTCCAACCAGGCGGAGAACTGGCATGACCGCATGGAGTCCGATCCCGATGCGTTCCAGCCCGACGAGGACACCGGCCAGGTCGACATGGGCGGGTACCAGTACCACGCCAGGCCACGCCCAGAGGAAGGTGAGGGAAGCACGTTCGTCAACTTCGACTACGGCTGGTGGGACGAGGAGACCGACACGTGGTGGCACGCCAACCACGCCGAGTCCGGGATGGAGGTCTACCAGAGCACGCTCGAGCACTACTCGCGGCCCTTGCGGGACTTCGACCGTCAGGTGTTCACCGTCGCCTTCGCCCGCCGGATCTGAGAGACTCGACCAGGGAGGCCGCGATGAGCACAGAGGATCCACTCGACACCGTGGTGACGGTCACGGGGACCGCGTTCGATGACCATGCCGGTGCGGTGATCGAGCGCGACGGTCGGCGGTCCGTGTACATCACGGATCTGCCGTACTGGCCCGAGGAAGCCCGCGGTCGGCCGGTCGAGGCGACCGGGACGCTGCGGTCACGGCGGCTCGGCCCCGAGCCGACGGTCAGCGACGACGGGATCGTCACGCACGGCATGGGTGGCGGCGAACGCCTCACCCTCGACGACGCCACATGGCAGCTGCTGGACTGATCCGGTCGGGATCGTGCACCACGACGCCACCCGGTGGTTGCTCAGAACGCGACGACCACCGAGACGCCGACGGTGGCTTCCTGGACGCGGTGACTGCCGACGTCCCTCGGTCCGCCGCTGGCCCCGATACGGACGCTGACGCCCGGGTCCTGGGTCTTCACGGCGCCGCCGACCTTCGAGATCGCGGGGGTGACCTGACCGATGCGTTCAAGGACGAAGGCGTCGGTCGGCATGCCGCCTTCCTGGAGGTGGCCGGCGATGTCGCGGATCGCGGCCTCCGCCCTGCGGACGCTGGCGCCGATCGCGTCGGTGGCGGGGCGGGCATCCACGATGCTGCGTCCGACGACCGGGAAGCTGAAGCTGGCCGACCACTTCGACCAGGTGTCGCCGTCCTTGGCGAGCTTTGCCGCGAACACGCCGTCCGAGCCGCCCAGCGGGATCGTCGTCTTCAAGCCGACCTCGTCAGGCGCCACGCTCACCGTCCCGCGACCTATCTTCACCTTGCCGCCGACGCCGCCAGCCCCGGCCTCGGCAGTCGCCTCGATCCCGCCGGCGCGGAGCTTGCCCACCGCACCGGACACCGAGATGACGAGGTTGGCGGCGTCGTTGCCGACCTCGACCTTCTTGCCGAGGATGTTCTTCAACCGGGCGGCCAGCTCCGATGCCTGCCCGCCGGGCGTCTGTCGGCCGCGGGTCGGCGGTGGGGCGGCGTGTCCCAGCCGTTGACGGGCCAGCTGCTCGAGTTGGTAGACCTCGATGCCGCCTGCCCCGGCGACCTCTTCACGCATTCGTGCGATGACCTCGGGCATCGAGATCGATCCCGCGTCCTTCTGCAGCAGGATCCCGAACTTGTGCAAGTCCAGCCAGTCCTCGACAGCCGTCCGGACCTTCTGGGGGATCGGCTTCGGGGCGAAGAACTCTGGGCCGGGCAAGAGGGATCCGGGCAGGCGTGGCGCAGCCCGGCCATCCGGGCTCGGCACCCCGTCACGCTGCAGCCGAACGAGTGTGCTCACTGCACGGTTGCCAGCAGACCGTTGGATGGCCAGGAGCGGGTGACCGGGGGAGCCGCCGACGACACGTGCGATGTCCTGTCGTCTCCGCGCGTCGCGTCGCGTCCGTGTGGACTGCACAGCGGCCTCCTCGCTGGTCAGGTCAAGGATGCAGGTTCGGACATGATGGCGCCAGTGCTCAGCGACGGAACGAGAAGTTGCCTGGCTGTCCCGAACCGGGCACCACCAGGAACGGTGCAGTCATCGGGTCTTCCTCGCCGGCCACCAGCACCTGGAGCTCGCGCGGTCCGAGCCGGTCCTTGTGGAACACCAGCACGCTCGTGCGGAGCAGGCCGGCCGCGTCGGTCGTCGCGATCGTGCGTCCGATCCCGGGCTGCCAGGTCAGCGTGACGGTCGCGCTCGCCGGGAAGCCGTCGCCAGTCGCCTGAGCGACGAAGCCGGGTTGTCCGAGGCCAGGATCGAGGAACAGCCGGGGCGTCACGACGAAGATCGTGGTCGCCGAGCGCTCGTCCGGATCCCCGCACCGCTGGCACGCCGTCACGACCGTGGGTCCGCCGGGAACACCGGTGGGAACCACGATCGGCTCGGTGAACTGTCCGTCGGCATCGACGTTCGGGCCCGGCACGTTCGCCACGGGGAGGTCGCCGAACCGGATCTCGACCGGCACACCGTCGTAGAACCCGGTCCCGTCGGTCGTGGCCGGTGTCTCGACCGGGCCCTGCCCGGGATCGATCGTCAGCGCGGGCGCAGGCGGCTCGGTCGGCGGTTCGCTCGGGGGTTCGCTGGGTGGTTCGCTGGGTGGTTCGCTCGGGGGTTCGCTCGGCGGAACGGGGATCCGGAACGTGTCCGTTCCCCTGCGGGTCCCGCAAGTCGTCTGCAGCGCCTCGACCAGATAACTGCCGGGCGGGCGGTCCGGCACCACGAAGTCGACCGAGAACGGGTCCCCTGGGAACCCGGTCGTGGATGCGCGGGCCACCTCGACGCCGTCGAACGAGATGACGACCTCGTTGCACTCCTGGACATCGGGCCAACCCTCGCCCGTGGCCGTCGCCGTCGAGCCTGCCGGCCCCGAGTCGGGCGAAACCGCGAACCGGAACGTGTCCAGGGTGTCGCGGGCAAGCGGGTTGCAGTCGAAGACCTGCTGATCGGCGACGACGAGGTGGTCGCCGACGGGGCCGTCCGGCACCGGGAACGGGTGCGAGAACGTCCCGCTCGCTGTCGGGGTGATCGTCGCGATGAGCGCGTCGTCGTACAGGAGCTCTACGGAGCAACCCGGGTCGAAGCCTGTGCCGTCGACCGTCACCGTCGACCCGATCTGTGCCCACCGCGGATCGAGGGTGATGTCAGCGGGCGCGGACTGTGCGATCGACGTGAGCGTCGTGGCCAGCAACGCGACCGACAACACGCCGACGAGGACCGTCAGCCTCGGCATGACCGATTGCCCGCTCACCGCGCATCTCCCGTGTTCGCGCCCCGTGGAGCAGAGCGTAACCGGTGCGTGGCTGCCCCAAGGGGCACGACGCGCTTCCCACACCCTCGCCCCGACGCCCGTTGTCCACCGGAAGGTGATGGCGCACGCTCACAAGTACCCGAGAGTCGCTTGCATGAGGAGGCTGCGCATGCCGCAGTACCTGTCGCCTGGGGTCTACGTCGAGGAAGTCGAGTCAGGCTCCAAACCCATCGAAGGGGTCGGGACGGCTGTCGCGGCCTTCGTCGGTCTCGCCGAGACGGGCCCGGTGAACCACCCCACACTGATCACGAACTGGACCCAGTTCACCACCGTGTTCGGAGGATTCCTCGAGGGCTCCTACCTGGCCCACTCCGTCTACGGCTACTTCCAGAACGGTGGCGGCGCCTGCTACGTCGTCCGGATCGGAGGCAACGGCGAGGTCGGCAAGCCGACCGCCAAGGCCGAGCTGACCTCTGGGGCGAAAGCCGACCTGGACGCCTACCGGATCAGGGCGATCGAGTCCGGACCGGCGGGCGACGACCTGTCGGTCGAGGTGCGCGACGCCAAGGACGAAGGCGACGACGACAAGGGCGGCGGCCCGCCGGCGTTCACCATCATCGTGAAGAAGGGCGGGAAGCAGGTCGAATCCTTCGAGGACCTCACGACGGACGGTCGATCGAAGTCCTACGTGCTGACGGCGGTCAACGAGCAGTCCGAGTTCATCAAGATCGACGAGATCGGCAAGGGCTCGCTGACCGAACTCCGCCCGAAGACTGGCACCGTCAAGCTGTCGGGTGGCAAGGAGGCAGCGCCCACCCCCCGTCTGGATCCCGACGACTACGTGGGCGACGCCGCCAACCGCACCGGGTTCGGCGGCCTCGAGGCCGTCGACGAGATCACGATGGTCTGTGTCCCTGACGTGATGGCTGCCTACCAGCAGGGTGCACTCGACCTCGAGGGTGTCAAGACCGTCCAACTCGGGATCATCGCCCACTGCGAGCTCATGGGCGACCGCATGGCGATTCTCGATCCGCCGCCGGGCCTGAACGCTCAGCAGATCAAGGAGTGGCGAGTCGACGTCGCCGGGTACGACAGCAAGTTCGCCGCCCTGTACTGGCCGTGGGTCAAGGTCTTCGACCCGGCATCCGGCACCAACCAGTTCGTCCCGCCGAGCGGGATGATGGCGGGGATCTGGGGCCGTAGCGACGACACCCGCGGCGTGCACAAGGCGCCAGCCAACGAGGTCGTCCGCGGCGTGGTCGACCTCGAGCTGAACATCACGAAGTCCGAGCACGACCAACTGAACCCCCAGGGCATCAACTGCATCCGTGCCTTCCCGGGCCGTGGTGTCCGGGTGTGGGGCGCCCGCACGCTGTCGAGCGACCCGTCGTGGCGCTACATCAACGTGCGGCGGCTCTTCAACTACCTGGAGAAGTCGATTCTCGGTGGCACCCAGTGGGTCGTCTTCGAGCCGAACGACATGGACCTGTGGGGCCGGATCCGCCGGACCATCGGGGCGTTCCTGACGCGGACGTGGCGGGACGGTGCGCTGTTCGGCGCGACCCCCGACGAGGCCTTCTTCGTCAAGTGCGACGCCGAGACCAACCCGGCCGACGTGATCGACGCCGGCCAGGTCGTCTGCCTCATCGGCGTGTGCCCGGTGAAGCCGGCCGAGTTCGTCGTGTTCAAGTTGTCCCAGTTCTCGGCCGGCAGCGCGGTCGAGGAATGACCAGGAGGTTCTGAGCCATGCCCCAGTTGTTCGGCGACTACGACGCCCTCACCTCGCATGTCTACCAAGTGGAGATCGACGGGATCTCGCTCGCGCAGTTCCAGGAGGTGTCCGGCATCTCGATCGAGCGCCAGGTCATCGAGCACCGCGCGACGCTGCCCGGCGGCCAGGAGGCCATCAAGAAGGAGCCCGGCCCGATCAAGTACGGCGACATCACACTGAAGCGCGGCATGACCGACGACGACCAGCTCTACAAGTGGATCGACGAGGTCGTGAAGGGCCAGCTCGATGCGGCCCGGCGCAACGGGTCGATCGTCCAGTACGACACCCAGTTCGGTGAGGTCAACCGCTGGAACTTCACCAACGGCTGGCCGTCCAAGTGGGAGGCCCCGAGCCACAAGGCCAACGCGAACGAGGTGGCAGTGGAGTCCGTGACGATCACCGTGGAGAAGATCGAGAAGGGCTGACGGAGGAGACACGATGGCTGCCGGTACGCGCCTGGCCGCGCCGAGTGCGGCGGAGGCCGCCGCCATGCGCGAGCGGGGCGAGGAACCGCTGCGCACCGAGTTCCCGTTCGAGTTGCCGCGGGGTTACGTCGACGAGTCGGGCGAGGTGCACCGTCACGGGACGATGCGGCTCGCCACGGCGCGCGACGAGATCATGCCGCTGCGCGATCCGCGCGTCCGGCAGACCGAGGCCTACCTCACGGTGATCCTGCTGTCCCGGGTCATCACGCGCCTCGGCTCGGTCGATCCGATCACCCCGAACGTCATCGAGGGTCTGTTCGCCACCGACCTGGCGTTCCTGCAGGACCTGTACCGGCGAATCAACCAGGAAGGCCACACGCAGGCTGCGGTGACCTGCCCCGAGTGCGATCACGAGTTCGTGGTCGACGTGGCAGGTGATGTGGAGGGGCGATCCTGACGTACGCGGCTGACCGCTTGTACGAGGAGGTCGCGTACGTCGCCTACCACAACCACTGGTCTCTCGAGGAGATCCTCGATCTCGAGCACCCGACCCGGGTCCGCTTCGTGAAGGAGATCGCCCGCATCAACGAGCGAATGTCTGCGCAGGAGGGATGAGCCATGGCGACGACCGGGCAGATGGGAGGGCCGCTGCGGCGGCTCGCCCGGCTGTTCGGACTGGGAACGAATGGCTCGGCGACCACCCGACCAGACCCCGGGGCGGGGACGCATTCGGCCGCGCAGGCCGTGCGGCGGGACTGGGCGACCCTGCCGCCGCTGCGTACCCCGCTGCACCGCCGTGTCGACGAGTCGTCGCATGTCACGCAGTTCTCGACGGATGTCCGACGTCAACTCGACACCCCTGCGGTGCTGGCGCCGCTCGTGCACCAGGTGGCGATGGAGGCTCCCAGGGGGATCGCCACCGGCATCGCACGCGTGGTCGGATCACGCGCCCCGCACGACCTGGCCGACCTGCCGCTGCCCGCCCGCGACCATCCCCGACAGGCCGACGACCAGGGACGTTGGCCGACACCGACGCCGGCCCCGACCCTTGCGTCCGACGCTCCGTCCGTTCCCGACCGGCGTGGGCCGATGGCCCCGCCCGCGCCGGCGGAAGCTCCGCCGCTGACCAGGGCGACGACGTCGCGCGCCGCCGCGGGGATGGCGCCCGTCTCCACAGCCCCCCGCATCCTTCGAGCCGCGATGCCGTCCCCGGCGCCAACCCCCTCGCCCCCGGTGGCGCGGCCGGCAGGGCTCACGTTGCGGCGGGTACGGGCGGTCCCGGACGGCGCGCCTCACCCAGGACATGCCGACAGGCCGTCACCGGTCACTTCACACCTGGCCGGCCACGACGACGCGCCCGTCGACCCCGTCCAGGGAGAGGCGCCGTCCGTTCCGGACCGCCCCACGCTCGGTGCGGCTCCGCTGACCCCGCTACTCGCCGTGTTCAGGGCAGCGGGCCGCACCGAGCCGGCGGCGCAGCAACGCGACAACACCGACCCGAGCATGCAACGCGCGACCTCGTCGTCACCGGCACCTGTCGAGCGACCGCCCTCAGGCGTCGGACCCTCGCTACCGGGCCTGCCGGCGAGCGCCCGACCGGTCACCCGGGCACAGCGGCACGCCGGAACGTCCGTCACGGGCCGCGGTCGCCAGGACGCGATCGCCAAGGGTCTCGAGCACCTGCTGCCGACGTTGCGGTCGGGACACAGCGACGCCGTCACCGTGGAGTGGCCGATGGTCCGACCGGCAGCGCCGGTGGCGCCGCCTGACCCGACCGGGCCACCCGTCGTCGCCCGACGTCTGCCACCTCGCTCAGGACACGTCGCCGTCCAACGGGCCGCTGCCGTCGCACCGCTCGTCGGCGGTCGGCTGCCGCTCGCGGCGCTCGATCGTACGCCGGCGCGGTCGGGGCCAGCCGACGGGGCGGGTCCCGAGGACGGGGCGCCGGGCGAGCAGCACCGCGACGGACCGCCGGTCGTGCCGGTCCGGTGGCAGGTCACCGACAACACCGACCCGGCAGCCACAATACCGCCGTCGCTGCCTGCCACCGTCCCGTCCGATCCCGGTCCGGGAGCAGCCCGATCGACCGCGACCGGGCTCTCGCAGACCTCGTCGTCGCCCGGCGGTCGCGTGTCGCGGCAGGCGGCATCGGCGCGTCCGCCCGACGCACCGCCCGCCCTGCGGCCGACCGTCGCCCCGAGCCCGGCCGCCGTGCCGCTGCGTCGGCGGCGCGACGAGCCCACGTGGCCGACCACGAGCCCCGGCGTGTCCCGGACGGCCGAACACGTCGCGCCGGCGGAGGGGCTGCCGCTGCCGCGCTTCCCGGCGCTGCTGCGCGCCGTCGACGATGTCGTCCTGCCGTCTCCCACGACGGCCCCCGCAGCCGCAGGGCCGGTAGCCGGACCGGTCGGGGCCACGCGCCCCGGGGGCCGACCGGCGCCACCACCGGTGCAGCGTGAGACCGAAGCCGGGCCGGCACCGGCGACGGAGGGCGCCGAGACGACCCCGGCCGGCGGTGACGCCACGACGGACGTCAACGCGATCTTCCGGAAGCTGTATCCGCGTGTCCGCGACGAGCTGCGATGGGAATTGCGCGTCCAGCGCGAGCGTGCCGGGATGCTGAGCGACCCGCTGTAGGAGGGATGACGACATGGCCGGTCTCGCGATCGCCTCGCTGTTCTACGTGACCGTGGACGCGATGGACATCGGCATGTGGACCGAGTGCTCCGGCCTGTCGGCGAAGTACGAGATCGAGGAGTACGAGGAAGGCGGCCAGAACCTCTTCGTGCACAAACTGCCGGGACGGCTCAAGTACGACAACATCAAGCTCAAGCGACCGGTCGACGCCGACTCGGCGAAGGTGGCCCGCTGGTTCGGGAGCCTGCGCCGCTCCGCATCACGCTCGACAGGGTCGATCACCGCCTACGACGAGAATGTCGAGATCATCGCCCAGTGGCAGCTCGTCGACGTCATCCCCGTGAGCTGGAGCGGGCCGTCGTTCAGCGTCGACGGGGCCAAGGTGGGCACCGAGGAGCTCGAGCTCGCCCACCACGGCTTCATGTGAGTCCGGAGGTTTCGTCATGGCCACCGCAACGGCAGCAGGCATGGGCACCGGCACGGGTGCTCCGTCGGCGCAGAAGGCCTTCCTGATGCTCGATCCCGAGTTCGCCATCCGCTACCCGATCGGCAAGCCGCCGCCGCCCGTGCTGATGTGCCAGTACAACCCGAAGGACCTCACGATCTCCGGCGGCACGAACTTCCAGGAGCCGGACACCAACGTCTCGGAGCTCCTGCCGACGGCCTACTTCGTCAAGCCGCAGCCCCGGACGATGTCGCTGAAGCTGTTCTTCGATGGCTACCCCGACGGGGATGTCGAACTCGAGATGTACACGCTGTGGGACTGGACCCAGCCACGAAAGTCGGTCATGCCGCCCAAGGGCCAGGTCAGCGCCCCGTGGGTGCGGTTCCAGTGGGGCTACAAGCACTACTTCCGCTGTTACATCGAATCGCTGCGGGTCACCTACACGCTCTTCGCGACGTCCGGGGCGCCGCTGCGAGCGACGGCGGACCTCACGCTGAAGGAACGGGCCGACATCCTGCCGTTCACCAACCCGACCTCCGGCGGTCACGGCGGCGAGCGGTCGTGGCGTGTCGGGGCGGGCGACTCGCTGCAGTCGATCGCGTTCCGCCACTACGGCCACGCGCGGTTCTGGCGCGGCCTCGCCACGGTGAACGGGATCGACGACCCGTTGCGGCTGCCCACCGGCAGCCTGGTCAACCTGCCCGACGCGACCATGCTCGAGGAGCTGTCCTAAACCATGTTCGACACCCACTCGCCGCTGCCCGACGTGTCGGTCGGCGGACCGTTGCCGCCGCCGGCGGCGGACAAGATCCACCGCATCGTGATCGACGCGCAGCGCAACCTGCCCGCGATGTGCGAGGTCGAGTTCTCCGACGACGACTTCACCGTGATCGACAACCCGATGTTCCGGCCCGGCATGCCGCTGTCGGTGTCGGTCGCCCCAGCCTCTGACGACCCCACCCAGACCTCCCTCGGTCCCGTCTTCGACGGCGAGATCGTGGCGATCGAGGCATCGTTCACGACCGACGGGGGCAGCCGCCTGCTGCTCCGTGGCTACGACAAGAGCCACCGGCTGCACCGCAAGCGGCAGACCCGGACGTTCCTGATGCAGCCGGACAACCTCATCGCCACCACGATCGCGGGCGACCACGGGCTGATCCCGCGGGTGGACCCCACCGGTGGCCCGCACGAGTACCTGTGCCAGCGCAACCAGACCGACTGGGAGTTCTTGTGCGAGCGCGCCCGCGAGATCGGGTTCGAGATCTCCGTCAGTATGGGCGCACTCGTGTTCCGCAGGGCTGGCGCGGACCCGATGGCCGGCATGCCGCAGCAGATCGACCGCAGCGACAACCTGCTGTCCTTCCGCCCTCGGGTCACCTCGGCCGAGCAGCCGATGATGACGAAGGTGAAGTCCTGGAACCCTCTGCTCAAGATCCCGGTCCCGGGGATCGCACCGCCGCCCGTGCCCGAGAACACGCCGCAGGACGCGACGCTGCTGCCCATGACGATCGGCGCTCAGTTCGGGTCGACCGAGGAGGTCGGCACCGACCTGCCGTTCGACCTGCCGCCGGGCGCGTTGGCGAACGCGATGGCACGGCGGCAGCATTCGGCCAGCGCGTCGTTCGAGGCCGAGGGGACCTGCATCGGCAACCCTGCGATGAAGCCGGGAGGGACGGTCAACGTCGCAGGCGTCGGCCTGCGCTTCTCGGGCAGCTACACGCTCAGCTCGGTCCGGCACGTCTTCGACGAGGACGCCTACCGCACGCACTTCACGATCAACGGTTCGCACGACCGCAGCCTGCTCGGGCTCGCCCAGCCCGGTGCCGTCATGCGGGCGAGTGCCCGGCCGGGCGGTGGCGCGAACGTCGCGAGCCCGGTCGTCGCGAAGGTGACGAACACGACCGACCCGATGCAGATGGGACGCGTCAAGGTCGAGTTCCCGTGGCTCGGGGACATGGCCGAGTCCCACTGGGCGCAGGTCGTGTCTGTCGGCGGCGGATCCGGAAAGGGCTGGCAGGTCATCCCCGAGGTGGGGGACGAGGTCCTGGTCGTGTTCGGGCACGGCGACATGCGCCGTCCCTTCGTCCTCGGCGGCCTCTACAACGCGCAGGATCTGATGCCCGAGCCGATCGGGTCGGTGCTCGGCGGCAAGACCAACATCCGAGCGTTCAAGACCCGGGCTGGCCACAAGTTCACATTCAACGACACTCCGGGGATGGAGGGCGTGACGCTCGAGTCCAAGCTCGGGTCCAAGATCGACATCGTCGACACGCCGACGCCGTCCATCACGATTGCGGACAGCAGTGGTCAGAACTCGATCACGATCGACGGATCCTCGCAGACCGTCACGATCCAGGCCGCGACGAACCTCGAGCTCAAGGCCAACGGCAAGGTCACCATCGAGGGGATGGGCGGAGTCGACGTCAAGAGCGCCGGGACCATGAACGTCGAGGGCAGCCTCACCACCGTCAAGGCCAACGGCCCCCTGAATCTGCAGGGGACCCCGATGAAGCTGAACTAGGAGGTCGCCATGCCAACCGGACCAGCCGCGCGTGTCGGCGACCTCACTGCGACCGGCGACGCCATCACGGGACCGGGGGCGCCCACGGTCTTGATCATGAACCTGCCTGCCGCGCGCCTCGGCGATCTCGTGTCGGGTGCTGCGTGCACGGGTGCGATCACGCTCGGCAGCACCACGGTCCTGATCGGCGGTCAGCCGGCGGCGCGGGTCGGGGACCAGGTCACCGGCACCAACCCGGCGTCCGGGGCCCCCGTGACGACCGTGATCGCCCCGCCGGGGGCCCCAACCGTGATCATCGGAGGCTGACGATGTCGACCGACGCACCTTTCATCGGCCGGGGCCTCGCGTTCCCGCTGCGTGCCGGTGCGACCGGCGCTCTGGCGATGGTCGAGGACACGGCCAACCTCGAGGAGGCGATCCGCCTCATCGTCGCGACGGCCCCGGGGGAGCGGCCCATGCGACCGGAGTTCGGCTGCCGTATCCACGACCACGTGTTCGCGCCGATCAACGAGGCGACCATCGGCACGATCGCCTTCGAGGTCGAGCGCGCCATCGCCCGCTGGGACCCGCGCGTCGACGTCGAAGCGGTCGACGTGTACGTCGACGACGACGTGGAGGGGCTCCTCTACATCGAGGTGACGTACCGCATCAAGGCCAACAATGACGAGCGCAACCTCGTCTTCCCGTTCTACACGATCCCCGAATCACGAGGAGGTGACTGATGCCGCTTCCTGCCCCGGACCTGGACGACCGTCGCTTCCAGCAACTGGTCGACGACGCCAAGCGGATGGTGCAGCAACGCTGCCCCGAGTGGACCGACCACAACGTGTCGGACCCCGGCGTCACACTGATCGAGCTGTTCGCGTGGATGACCGACCAGCTCGTCTACCGGCTGAACCGCGTCCCGGACCGCAACTACGTGAAGTTCCTCGAGATGCTCGGCGTCGAGTTGTATCCGGCGACGCCGGCACGGCTCGACGCCACCTTCTGGCTCGCGGGCGAGATCGAGCAGCCCGTCAACGTGCCGGCCGGGGTCGAGGTGTCGACGGCAGTCACGGAGTTCGAGGAGCCGATCGTCTTTCGGACCGAGGCCGACCTGACCATGCCGCCCTGCTCGCTGATCTCGGTGAAGATCGGACGGAGTGGCGACGTGTTCGACGAGAGCGACATCCTCAAGGGGGCCGCGCCGTTCGACGCGTTCTCGGAGGTCCCCGAGCCCGGCGACGCGCTCCTGTTCGGTCTGTCCGACGAGTTGCCGTCGTGCGCGGTCCAGTTCCAACTCGAGTGTCAGGTCGAGGGTGTCGGCGTGGACCCGGAGGACCCACCGCTGGCCTGGGAGGCATGGGACGGGCACGGCTGGGTGCTCTGCGAGAACGACGAGGACCACACGGGCGGCCTGAACGCGACCGGCAGCGTGATCGTGCACCTGCCCGCCGGCCATGCCGCATCGGTGGAGGACCGCCAACGTGCGGGGTGGGTGCGGTGCCGGGTCCTCGAGGCCCGCGAGGACCAGCCGTTCTACACGGCGTCGCCACAGATCGTGTCGGTCGCCGCCCAGACCGTGGGCGGGACGGCCCGGGCCGTGCACGCCACCGACGTCGTCGACGAGACCGTCGGAATGTCGGAAGGTGTGCCCGGGCAGCGGTTCGCGCTGAACCACGCGCCGGTGCTCGCGGGGGACGGTCCCCTGCAGATCGAGGTCGCCGGCGGGGCCGGCTGGGACGTCTGGACCCAGGTGGACGACTTCGCCGACCACGACGAGTCCGACCGCGTCTTCGTCCTCGACGAGGTGACGGGCGAGCTGGCCTTCGGCCCGGGGGTCCGCTACGCCGACGGCACGGTGCGGCAGTACGGGGCGGTGCCGCCCAAGGGCGCGCCGATCCGGGTGCCCCGGTACCGGACTGGCGGCGGTCGCCGCGGCAACGTCGCCGCCCGGACCGTCGTGCAGATGCTGTCGGCGATCCCGTTGGTCGACCGGGTGGTGAACCGCCACGCAGCCAGCGGTGGCGTCGACGTGGAACCGATCGACAACGCCCGCCAGCGGGGTCCGATCGTGCTGCGCACCCGCAACCGTGCCGTGACCGTCGAGGACTACGAGCATCTGGCCAAGGCGGCCGCGCCCGAGGTCGCCCGGGTCCGGTGCGTGCCGGTGACCGACGGCGACGACGCAGGTGCGGCGCGGGTCCTGGTCGTGCCCGCCGTGGCGACCTCAGGCGAGCAACTACGGTTCGAGGAACTCGTCCCTGCCGAGGCGACGCTCGCGCGGATCGCGGCGCACCTCGACGAGCGGCGGACCATCGGGGCGCGTGTTGTCGTCGAGCCGCCGCTGTACCAGGGCGTCACGATCATCGCGCGGCTGCGGCCGCGGCGGACCTCGAACGCCCAGCGGCTGCACGACCACGCGATCGCGGCCCTCCACACCTACTTCCACCCGACGACCGGTGGCCCCGACGGTGCGGGGTGGCCTTTCGGGCGGCCGGTCCACGTCGGGGAGGTCTACGCCGTGCTGCAGGGACTCGAGGGCACCGAGTTCGTCGAGGAGGCGACGCTCTTCGCGGCGGACCCGATCACCGGGGACCGAGGTGATCCGGTCGAGCGCATCGACCTCGACGCCAATTCCCTGCTGTTCTCGTTCGAGCACCGCGTGCGCGTGGAAGCCTGACCAGAACCAACGACGCGAAGGAGCCTCACATGCGCGGCCTTGTTCCCGGGCTGGTCAACCCGTACCCCCTCGTGACCCGGCTGCCCGCGGCCTTCCAGGGCGATGCGTTCACCGAGCAGTTCCTGTCCGTCTTCGACGACGCGCTTGCTCCGCTCCTGACCACGATGGACACGATCGACGCATACGTCGATCCGGCACTCGCACCGCCCGACTTCTTGCCGTGGCTGGCGAGCTGGGTGGGGATCGAGCTCGACGAGAACTGGTCCGAGGAACAGCAGCGTCGCCTGATCGCGGAGGGCGTGGGGCTGCTTCAGTGGCGCGGAACCCACCGGGGCACCGTCGACCTCATCCGCCACTTCCTCGGCGTCGCAGAGGACCAGGTGGACATCGAGGATTCTGGTGGTGCGGCCTGGTCGGCGACGCCGGACGGCCCGATCCCGGGATCCGCCCCGCCGCGCATCGTCGTCAGGGTGCACACTGACGATCCGGATGCGGTCGATGCGGATCGGCTCGAGCGGCTGGTTGCGGCCACCGTTCCTGCCCACGTCGGCCACGAGGTAGAGGTGACGTCCACGTGATCGAGTGCACCAACTGCGGGTTCCTGAACGAGGACGACGACCATTTCTGCGGTGGGTGCCGTGAGCCACTCCAGTGGACGGGTCGGCGCATCGACGAGCAGCCCGAGGAGGTCATTCCGGACGAGCCCGACGAAGCTGAGGGTCGGCGGGGCGTGGTCGAGCGGGTCGTCGACCGGCTGACCGGCGCGGAGGGCCAGTCGACAGGGACGCATTCACCGGACGGCCGGACGGCCGTCGCCGACCAGAACACGGCAACCGCGCCGGAAGGGGTCGCGGACGAGGAGGACGTCGCGGCCTCGTTGGCCGCAGAGGCTGTCGCCCGGGCGGAACGGGAAGCCGCGGAGGCCGAACAGCTCCAGCAGGAGGCCGAGGCGCAGGCCCGCGAGCAGACCGAGGCCACCGAGCGTGCCCGCGCGCAGGCGGACGAGGCCCGCCGGACCCGCGAGGAGGCCGAGGCGCGTGCCCGCGAGGAAGCGGCCGAGGCCGACCGGATGCGCGCGGAGCTGGAGGCAGCGAGGTCGGCTCGTCAGCAGGCCGAGGAGGAACTGCGTCGCGAGGTCGAGGAGGCCGAGCAGGCGAAGGCCGAGACGCGCCTAGAGGCGGAACGCGAGGCCATGGAGCGTGCTCAGGCGCAACTGGAGCGTGCCGAGGGGGCGCGCCGCGAGGCAGAGGCCCGCGCGGAGGCCGAGGCGGCGGCAGCAGAGTCTGCAGCGAGGCAGGCGGCGGAGGCGGAGCAGGCGCGGCTGGCCGCAGAGGCCAAGGCGAAGGCCGACGCGGAAGCCGCTGCTCAGGCTCGGCGGGCCGCGGCGCTGGTTGCTCGGCCGAAACCGAAGCCTGAGCCCAAGCCTGTGCCCAAGCAGCCCGGACCGAAGGAACCAGAGCCCAAGCAGAAGACCACCGACAAGCAGGCGACCACCACCGGCCCGACCCCGGTCAAACCCGACGTCACTCGCATCCGCAAGGCGCCGCCGAAGACCCGCGAGGCGACACGGCGGCTGCGACCCGGCGACCTGGTGTGCGGCCAGTGCGGCGAGGGCAACACGCCAACCCGGAACTTCTGCCGGCGTTGCGGAAACACCCTCGCCGAGGCCGAGGTCGTCAAGCGTCCCTGGTGGAAGCGGTGGATCCCGCGCCGCAAGCCGCGGGTCGTCCGGGCAGGCGAGCGTCCCGGACGCGGCGGCGGGGCAAAGGGCGGTACGAGCGGCATCAAAGGGGCCGTCCGGGGTGCCCAGGGCGTCAAGCGCAAGGTCATGGGGCCCATCGGCAAGATCACCCGCGTCCTCATGCTCGTCGGGTTCGCGGCGGCCGCTGTCGGCCTGACCTTCAACCCCTCGCTGCGCGGCTCGGTGATGGGCACGGCAGGTGATCTGTGGGACCGGGTGCGTGGTGTCGTCGCCCCGCAGTTCGACCCGGTGACGCCGATCGCGGTGCAGGCGTCATCCGCGCGGCCGGACCGGGCCGACGGTTTCTGTTGCTCGGCCGACAACGTCTTGCAGTTCGGCAACACGTGGTGGCACGCCTCAGAGGGTGGCGTCGGGCAGTCGCTGACGATCACCCTCGACTCACCGACGAACATTGCCAAGTTCGGGATCATCCCTGGCGCAGGCGATCCAGCCGTGTGGCCGGAGCATCCTCGACCACGCGACCTCGAGATCGACTTCCTCGATGAGTCCGGCAGGACGGTGGCGACAATGGCACTGGCCGACATCAAGGACGAGCACGACAGCACGTCGCAGATCTTCGACGTGTCCGGTGCCGATGACGTCACGAGGATCCTGGTGACCATCACCCGGGTTTACGGCGAAGGACTCGACAGTGGCGACGTCGCGATCAGCGAGATCCGACTTCTGATACGTCGATGATGCCGAGTTCCTCGAGGATGGCGCGGTGCTCGCTCTCGACGTTTGCGGCCGCGGCGAGGTCGCCGACAGCATGGTGGGCCTCCGCCAGCAAGCGCCACAACTGGCTGCGGTAGCGATCGACCCGCAGTCCCGCACGGGCGACGTCGATGCACGCCGTCGGGTCGTTGCCGGCGAGATGCCACGCCGCGAGCTCCTGGGCCGCGAGGACCGCGGCGACCTCATAGTGATCACGGTCGGCGAGCAGCCACTCGGCCGCACCGAACTCCGGCAGCAGTGGGCCGCGGTAGGCGTCGAGCACTGTCTGGTAGGCGACCATCTCCTGTTCCCGGTCGTGGCGGGAGTGGGCGAGTCGCGCAGCGACGACGGCGTCGTCGAGGGCGCGGACGTCTACGTAGGTGCTTTCGGGGGGCTGCAACACGTACCCCTCGCCACGGCGGACGAGCAACGACCAGTGGCCAGGTTCGGCATCCGGCTCCAGGTGCCGCCGCACCGTGGAGATCAGGACCGGGAGACGCCGGTGGGTCGTGTCGGGATCCTCGTCGGGCCACAGCGCTTCGCCCAACAGGTCACGGTGGACGGCGGTTCCGGCCTGCTTGGCGACCATGGCGAGGACGGCACGCGTCTGGGGCTTCAGCGAGGTGAGGTCGATGCGACGGCCCGCCAGCGTGAGCTCCATCCCACCGAGGCAACGGATCGTGGAGGGTGCATCCACAGAAGCGATCTCGACGATTCCGTCGGCACGGTGATCGAGCGCCGGGAGGGCGAGCCCGAGCTCGCGGGCCAGCGCGGCCGCGCGCAGCCCGGCATCGGAGTCGGGCGAGGCGACCGCGATCGCGAGTTCGGCGATGGCCTCGGCGCCGGCGATCTGGTTGTGTCTGGCGAGGGAGCGGGCCTGCTCCGCGAAGGCCATGGGCTCGGGATCGCCCTGGGCGGCGCGTGCCAGCGCCCCCCAGGCCCTGGCCCACGCCTCGAGGGTCCCGGCGTCGAGCCGTCGGAAGTCGAGCGCGATCGTTTCGAACCAACCTGGTTGGGGCTTGCCGTGGATGACCGCTGCGATCCCGGCGATGAGTCGCAGGAGCGGTGGACCCCAAGGGTCCACGTCGCTGTCGACCAGCGTGTCTGCGACCTCGGCAAGGCCGTCGGGGGTCTGACAGCTCGCGATCGTTCGGACCAGTCGGGCGAGCCAGGTGGAGCCGAGGTGCTCGAGCGTCTCGGCCGCCCAGGGAAGGTCGGCGGGCGTCGGCCGTCGTCCGCCGGCCATGTCGGCGACGTGCTCGAGTACCTGAGCGATTGCGAGCGTGAACACCTCGGCGTCGGGTCGTGCACCAGCGCGGGCCGCGAGCCGGCCAGCCTCGTCGACGCTGCCCGCCAGCAGCATGGCCACGCTGCCCACCAGCAGTCCGCTCGGAGTGTCGGCCGCTGCGGCGACCTGGGCATAGCGGCGCGGGTCGCGCCAGATGGCGGCCCGCAGGATGTCGGTCAGCCCGCGAAGTGTCGGGTCGGGGCCGTCGACCCACGGTCGGATGGCGGCCCGCTCGTCGCGGCAGACGACCGCGCCGGGCAGGTCACCGAAGACCTGCTCGGCGTGCAGGTAGGCCTCCAGGGCGGGGCGCAGCTGTCCGTCGGCGAGCAGCGCGCGTGCCTGCGCGAGGCGGAGCCACGGATCGGCGCTGATCAGGGACTCGGGCAGGTCCGACAGCACGCTGCGACCCCCGCGCGCGAGCGTGGGGCCGTCCGTGCCGAGCAGGCGCGCGACGTCGTCCCATGCCTCCGCACGGGCGTAGGCGTGCAGGGCGTCCGCCGCTGCGTCCTCTGCCTCGAGCAGCGCTCCGGCGCGGTGGAAGCGGGCCCGCATCGCGCCGGTCCCGTCGCGCTCGAGCAGGCAGACCTCGAGGTGGGCGCGGAGTACCTCGTGGTAGCGGTAGCCGGAGCCCTCGCGGGGGAGCAGGAACAGGCGCTTGTCAGCGAGCTCGGCCAGGAAGGATGCGCTGTCTGTGCGACCGCGGAGGCGGTCGCACAGCGGTGCATTGAGCCAGCCGAGCACGCATGTGTCGATGAGGAACGACCGCAGCTGCGCCGGAAGGCCAGCGAGGACGTTGTGGGTGAGGTAGTCGCGGACGAGTCCCGGGCGGGTGTGCAACTCGTCCATGAGCTGGGTGCGGCGCGCCAGAGGGAGATGCTGGCTGGCGAGGTGGAACAATTGCAGCCCGGCAGCCCAGCCCTCGGTTCGCTGGGTCAGCCGTGCGGCCTCCTCGGGGCGTAGCCGCATGTTGTAGTGGTCGCGAAAGAGGCGTTCGACCTCCCACGGTCGCCAGCGCAGCACGTCGGCGGGGATCTCGGCGAGATTCTCCGTGATTCGCAGGGCCGAGTGGTTGAAGCCGGGCGTGTGGCGGGTCGCCGCCAGGACGCGGAGCCACGGCGGGAGGGCCCGGACAAAGCTCTCCAGCATCGGTTCCGCGGCGGAGCCTGCGAGTTCGTGGAGGTCGTCGATGACGAGGAGGGTCGGTCGCGGCGACGGGACGCGGGCAAGGGCGGTGCCAGCCCTCTCGACGTCGTCGAGATCGGCGGGCAGGCCGCCAACGACGTGCTGGAGCGCGCCGAGCAGATGGGTGAGCAGGTCGGCGGGGTGGGCGGACGCGGACGAGGCGAGATACCACGTGCAGGTTCGGTCCGAGGACTCGGTGAACTGCACCATGGCCGTCGTCTTGCCGGAACCGGCCGGCGCGACGACGAGTGCCATCGGATGGTTCTCGACTGCCTGCGCGATGGCCTCGTTGACGCGCGTGCGGATCAGACCTCGCAACGCGGGCGCGCGGAAGCGCGGCGCCGTGTCCGATCGCTCAGTTCGATGGACCGATGGCACGCCGAGCGCCCCTCCCGAGTTTCCGGTCTTCCCGCCTCAATGAGGCGGGAAGTTCCTTCGGGCCACCGTGCATGCGCACGAACACAGGAAGTTCCCGCCACCGAGTCCCACTATCGGGAGCGACCGTTTGAGAAAGCGTGTGAAGGCTGCCGGCCGTGCGATGGCCGAACCTCGGCGCGCTGTCACCGCCCAGGGGTCACGGAACTGCTCCGGCCGCTGCTGGGGGCAGTGCCGGCGACGACGACATGGTGGACCCCGGTGCGCCCCTCCACGAGCGCAGCGCCGGGGACGTCGGGATGGCAGACCTGCAGGGCGTGCCGAGCCAGTCGGGAGGCGGCGACTGGCGTCAGGCCACCATGCAGTGCCGACATGGCGTAGTGCCGCTCGGTCGCATCGTCCGTCGACCGGGCCGTCGCCGAGAGCGTGACTCCCAGGGAGCTCGGCCCGAAGACGTGGAGTTGGGCGGGTACCGCGGCAAGCGCCTGGGCCATCTCGGCCACCTCCGCGAGGTGGAAGGGGCCGAGGACGTCCACCGACGCCGCATCTGCGCGCCACCGTCGCCAGCCGGTGATGCCAGCCGCCAGCGTGAGTGCCATCGCAGGGATGCAGACGCCGAGGACGCCGGGCAACAGACCCGCCCACACCGACCCGGTTGTCGCGACGACCAGGACGGTTGCGATCCGCTGTGCCTGCGACAGTCCAAGGAGATACGGCCGTCCCGGATCGCCACGCAGGAACTCGAGCCAACTGCGCATCGCCCCATAGGTCACGACCCACCAGGTCAGCGCTCGGCCCGGCGGTGCGCCTGCCACCACCTGCGCGATCCCGAGGGTGACGATGCCGCCAACCCCGACGGACTCCAGGAGCTGGATCGGAAGAACGCGGACGCCGACGTACCCGGGAGTGAATCCATGGTCGGCGTGCTCGGCGCGGTACCGGACCCCGATCCGCGCGGGCCGACCGTGGCAACACCCGACGAGCAGGCAGCCGATCCTCCCACAGGCCAGGAACCCGCCGATCCCCAGCACCACGGCATCGAGGTAGCCCAGCACCGGCAGGTCAAGGGTGAGTAGCACGAGCACGCTTGTGAGCAGGACGGCCAGTTCGTGGTGGTAGTAGACGATGGTCTCCTCGCCGGTCACCAGCTTGACGAGCATGACCAGGGCAAGAAACGTCATGGCAGCCGTGCCCGTGAGGATGACCATGACCGTTGCGGACAGACCACTGGTGGCCGTCACCGCCTGCGACACGACGATGGCGACACCGAAGCCGGTGTACCCGCACAGCCGGAACACCGACGTCGTACGGTCGGCGATCCGCACGGTCGGCCGGGCAAGCCGATCGAGGACCTCGTTGACGCCCGCAACCACGTGAGGCAGCGGCAGACGCCGCCGCCACGTGTCGACCTCGATGCCGGACATGGTCTCCATCACGTGCCTTCCATGACGGTGACGACGGGGAGTTGGCCACCGTGCACGAGGATCAGACGTTCGTCGAGCCAACCGCCCGCATGGTGAACGGTTCCCGCCGGGTCCAACTCGACCGCTGGGCCGAGCTCCCATCGCTCGGTGTCGACGACTGCGAGCCACCCAGCGACGATCCTCGCCGGTACGTCGTGTCCTGGCATCTCGGGCGACGGTTCGGGGTCGCCCCACTGTTCGGTGTGCCAGAGCACCACGACTCGTGACTTGCCGTCCGCGATGACATCGCACGAGCGGAGCCGGCCGCCTCCGATCGGCACGCTGAGCTCCGCGACCGGGTCCGTTGACGAGCGCGCGACTCGCGTGACGACGACTCGGTCACTGTCGCCCCAGACGACCGCGACGTCGGAGCCGACGCGACCGAGCGACGGCGTCGGCCCGGCACCCCTGGCGGCAAGGGCAACGCTGGCGGTCACGTCCCCGTCGTCCAGCAAGAGGAGGTCGAGTTGCTGCTCGTTGCCGTGCAAGCGAGCCATCGCGACGCCGTGATCGACCCCGACCGCGACGGCGTCACTGGTGAGGTCTGAGAACCGGACAGGCCGGGCTGGCCCACATCCGTCGCGGCCGACCTCCGCGGTCCAGAGGGTCGACCGGTCGAAGCCGGTCTCCCAAAGTGCCTGGACGCCGTCGGTGCCGGCGACCGGTTGGACCACCCGCGAGAGTTCGTCGGTTGCCGCGACCTCATCGACCCAGCGGGTGGTCCCGGATACGAGGTCGATCGCAGCCACCACGGTCGTACCGTCCTCCTGTGTGCCCCCGACGACGGCCATGCCGTCCCGTAGCGCCAGCCCGGTGACCAACAGTGGCAGGGTCATGCCGGATGTGTCCGGCACCCCGTCCCGGTCCATGGCGACGATCCGGGAGTCGCGCACGAGGCCTTCGATGCCTGCCACGTACAGGCGGTCGTCGAGCGGGCGACAGTGGATCGGCGGGGTCGGGACGAACGGGAACGGCCGCCCGGTCGACACAACCCGAAGTCCACCGCTCGCACCCCTCATGGTGAGCCCACGCCGCGCGCTTGTCGGAGGTCGTCAATGAGCTGCCGGTAGCCGGGCTCCAGCGCGGAACTGATGCCCGGCGTCGCGGCGACGATCAGTTCCAACAGCCTGTCGAGCTGCTGCCGGGGTGTCAGCGCGAAGAACCCGGGGCTGAGCGTGACGGTGTCGCCGGGTCCGCTGCTCCAACTGTCGGCCGCGCCCTTCACGAACCGGATGGGCTTGCCCCACATGATCGCGCGCATCTTGTGGTAGCGGTCGTGGATGGCTGCGAGGGCGTACTGGTCGGCCGCGGTCGGGCCCGGCGACGATCCAACTGCGCCCGGGGTGCCGAGTCCGGGGAGGCGGCTACTGACCTTGTGCATGCCCGTGTGCCCCCAGCCCGATTCCCAGCGGCTGTGGTCCCGCGAGTCCTTCACGTAGGCGTAGGTGTCGCTGAGGAGCTGGTAGGCCTGCACGAGGTGGTTCTCGACCCACCCGAGGGTCCGTCGGGCGTGACGCTTCTCGCTGGCGTTCAGGGCGCTCACGTCGTCGGCCCTTCGAGGACCGATCGAAACCGAGTGACCGTTCAGACTGCGGACAAGCAGCACGAAGCTGTCCGTATTCTCGAGTGCTTCTGTCTGGGTGAGGGCGAGGATCCGCCGACTGTGACCGTAGGCGTGGTCGGTGGTCTGCACCCCGGCCGTGCCGTGGCCTGCCTCGTGGATCAGGGTGGCGATCGCGTCCTGCGTGCCGCCATCGAGCCAGGTCGGGCAGAGCGTCATCTTCGCGGTCCCGCCGACTCCATTGTTGAACGCCGGGGTGTTCTCGCAGTCCCCGCACTGGCGACACTCGTGCCTCGATGCCTGGTTGAGGTTGGCGAGGTGGGCCTTCCAGGCGTCCAACTTCGTCACGAGAGCGGTCTTGACGGCCGCGGGTACAGGGGAGATGCCACCGTGGAAGAGGTCGGCGACGAGGCGCATCGCTGCCGCGTCACCGGCGTTGACCTTGTCACGGGCAGTCTGGATCCAGGACGCGCCCTGGGTCACGCCGCTGTTCAGAACGGTCGTCTGCTGCGGCGTGCACGGGACCGTGGTGGAAACGCCCGGCTGGCAGGTGGGCTGTGCGGACGCGGGAGGGCTCGACGTCGTGCCGCGGACCGCCTCGACCATCCGGACTTCGCGATAGTCGATGCGTCCGGCGGTGTCGCCGTGCCGGTCGGTCGTACTCGGGGTGCTCGCCCCGGATGGTGAGGCAGCGACGACCGCCGACTCGACCGCCGTGAGCCGTGCCTGCGCGAGAGCGGACTTGTTGGTCTCGTCCTCGCTGGAGTAGCCGTACAACGCGAGTGGGTCGGTTGCACTCCCGGACGTTGGGTTGGCAATCCCGTGGATCTTGGTTCCTTCTGACGGGGGGATCGTGCTCCGGTTGCGTTCGAAGAAGATCTCGTCGGGACTCGAGGCGGCGCGGCTCGACACCCCTTCGATGAGGTAGTCGCTCGGTGCCGCCGTGGGTCCCGGCGGTGGGGACGGCGCCGGCGTGGGTGTGCCCGTGGTACCCGATGGTGCCGGCGTCGGCCCGCCCGAGGCACAACTGCTGCAGCTCGTGCAACGTTGCAGACGCGGTCGTGCTGCGCGCAGCCGCTGGGGCGCACGGAGGACGCCGTCGACGACGTCACCGGTGATCCCCCGCAGTCGCGCGATTGTCCGGGCAGCGGTCCGGTCGGCCTGCCGCTCCGATTCGAGTTCGGAATCGTCGTCGGAGTGTTCGTTGCGGTTGGCGAGGTCGACGGTGGTGGCCGCGATGCGTTGCTGCTGGACATGCGCCAGTTCGTGCGCCAGGACCGCGTCACCGGTGAGGGTGCCCGGCCGGTACTCACCGGCGTCGAAGCCGACATGGCGCCCATACGTGAAGGCTCGGGCTCCGAGTTGCGAGGCCACACCGGCCGCATCGCCACCCGTGTGGAGCCGGACCTGGGAGAAGTCCGCGCCCATGGCTGCTCCGAACCGTGAGGCCACGGTGCTGTCCAGAGGGGTTCCGCGATCCAGCCGGCGAAGGAGTTGCGGGACCCCTGCGCTCGCGCGTGCACTTTCGCGACGAGCCGCGCGCTGGACGCCTTGTGCATGGGTCTCCTCGGCTGACGTCGTGAGTGCCTGCAATGCACTGGGGGCGTCGTCGGGCACTCCCATGATCTCGCCGGTCTCGTTCCAATGGACGACCGCCCGCCGGATCCGTGGGAGGACGAGGTCGATGTACTCGGACGCCGAGGTGGCGGTGCGGGTCTCGGGTGTGTACGCGTGGAGCACCTCCTCGACGTGGGCGCTGCTGCGGGTCCGGTAGTAGTCGAAGACGACGGTTAGGTACGGGCAGCCGTCAGTCGTCCATCCCGAACCTGCCAGTACCTGCTCCGCGTCCGCGCACACCGCTGTCTGCAGGTCCCGCAGGAAGGCAGACTTGTGCTGCTGTCCGGATCGGAGCGCAGTCACGTCGTCGTCGACGAGCAGCGCCGAGGTCTGCTGTGGCCCAGCCGGTGCATCGAGTGCACGGGCGGGCGCGCGCTGTACCGCGTCGTTGTTGTCGTGGTGGCAGTCGCACTCGTGGGCTGGCACATCCCCGCAACGGTGGACCGGCGGCCGCGCACCGGAGATCAAGGCGGCGACGGCCCGGTTGCCGGCCACTCGCTGGAGGGACAGCACCTTCGACCCAGGCATCGGCTGGGTCCGCGCAGGGGTCGCCGCGTCCGCACCGGTGCGCGGGGCGTGAACCGCCTGCTCTCGCCTCCTGGCCGCGTCGGGCATCGAAACGCTCCGCGAACGATCGCGCAGACCTGCGGTTGATCACCTCGCGGGTCCACGAACCACGATCGTGGCACAGCGGATCGCCGCTCGCGACGGCGAAGCGGACCAGTCGGAGGGAACCGCGGGCTGCCCGATCGGGAAGTTGAGTTTCGACGTCCGGCGATGACCCGCGGACGCATGCCGGCTGTCAGGTGAAAGTGAACAGTGGCGGCAGCAACACGACGACGGCGGCGGCCCAGATCGCGAAGACCGGCATGTAGGACGTCTGCCAGCGCTCGATGCGCAGGAACGTGCCTCGCCCGGTGAGGAAGTGCACGGAGAGCCACGCGGTGAAGGCCAGGTTCACCAGCAGGACCACGTTGAGGCCGAGCGCTGCCGTTCGGTTCGGCGTGAACCCGAACTCGCCGATCCTGGCGATCATCGCGATGAGCACCATCACGTCCAGCACCAGGGCGCTGATGACTGCAACCAGTTGGACCCGGTCCATCAGCCCGGCCGGCTGCGCGGGATCCCTCGCGGACATCGCGTACAGGACCAGTCCGAGGACCACCAACATCAGGGAGTCGAACACGCCGAGCAGTTCGCGGTCGAACGCGCCGGCGAATCCGGTCGCGGCGTAGGTCACGGCCGCAATGGCAAGCATCACCGCGAACAGCGGCGTGAAGATCATCGTCAGCACCGGTGCCATGTTCTCGACGACGCGCTGCTTGGACTCGACCAGCCACGCCGCAACGAGCACGGCACCGGCGGCACCGGACGGCAGCACCCACTCGATGACGCGCTCGCCGAGCTCGGGGTCGATGGGTTCCAGGATCAGCCCGGTCAGGCCCATCAGCACGCCACCACCGAGGGCGATGAGGACGTAGTAGATGAACCACTCGCCGGTGAAGCGCACGAAGTCCATACGCCGCTCGTGCGATCGCACGCCGCCCCCCATGTAGGGCAGGGCAACGGCGAACCACAGGACGATCGGTAGGTGGACGGCAACCAGCAGCTCGGTGTTCGAACCTTCCCGGTACGGGTAGAGGTTGACCACGACCGCAGCTACGACGAACGGCGCGGCTGCGAGCAGCCAGCCCCGCGCGTCCAGCTGCCGCCGGCGGGCGAAGTACGCGGCGAGGAACGGCAGGACGAAGAAGGCGAGGTTGCGAATCAGCCAGATGGGTTCGTCCGAGGCCCCGGCGATGTACCGGGCGACCTGGGCCGCGGCGCCCGCACCGAGGGCGAACAGGATCGCGTCGAGCCAGCCGACGGACACGTGTGACTGCGCATCGGCGCTGCCGAGCACGAGCTGCTTCCACAGCCGGCCGCTGTGCTCGCGTGCGAACTCACGCGACAGGCTGTCGAGGTCGCCCATGCGCTTCACCGCGACGAGGAAAGCCTCGTCCGCGGCGAGGCCGGCCTCGACGAGCTCGGCGATCTGGTCACGCAGGTGTTCTTCGAGTTCGTCGACGTCGCGGCCGTCCACTGCCGGTGCCTGTGCGACGTACTCCCGCCACTCCGTGATCTGTCCTTCCACGGTGTCCATGTCAGGCCTCCCCGAGGGCGGTCATCAGGCCGCCGGATCCACGCCACGCGTCACGCAGCGCCTGCGTGACGGTCGCCCACTGCCGTTGCTGCTCCGCGAGGGCTTCGCGCCCTTCGTCGGTGATCGCGTAGTACCGGCGGCGCCGACCCTCGGGCGGCGTGCGCCATTCGGTGGTCAAGTACCCGAGCCGGCGCAGCCGGTGCAGGAGGGGATACAGCATCCCGTCGGTCCACTCGAGCTCGCCCCCCGACAGCTCGCGCACTCGCCGGAGGATGGCGTACCCGTAGCTCTCGTCCTCGGTCAGGATCGACAGCACGAGCGGTGTCGCCGACGCCGCAACCAGGTCCTTGTCGATGTGCACGTCGACCTCCATACCTCGAAGCGGTATGCATAGAAGCACCATGTACATAGAAGTGCAAGGTATGAGTGTGGACGGAGGTCCCCCGTCCGCGACTCGACGGCTAGTGTCGCGGAGATGACGATGGATCTCGGAGCTGCCGAGGGACGGCTGTGGGGCAGCCTCGGCGTGCAGCCCGTCGAGCACCGGGTCGGCCTCGCCCGCACTGGCATCACCGTCCGTGTGACCGAGGTCGGCGAGGGCCGTCCCACCGTGTTCGTTCATGGGGCCACCGTCGCTGGCGCCTCGTGGGCCGATCTCGCGGCCAGCCTTTCCGGGGTCCGCTGCCTCCTTGTCGACCGGCCAGGGTGTGGACGCAGCGAGCCTCTGCCCGAGCCCGGCAACTTCGACGCCTGGGTGGAGGCAGCAGGTGACCTGGTCGTCGACGTGATGGACGCGTTCGAACTCGAGTCCGCCTCGGTCGTGGCGACCTCGCTTGGCGGCTTCCACGGAGTACGGGCCGCCGTGCTCCATCCGCATCGGGTGGAGCGCCTGGTCCTGCTGGGCTGGGTGCTCGGCACACCGGGGCCGCAGCCGCCGATGTGGCTCCGGCTCGCATCCACGAAGCCGATGGCGCGGATGGGGGTGCGGATGCCCGCCTCGGTCGGTTCGGTGCGGCGACTGCTCCGCTTGGCTGGCCTGCGTCGGGCGATCGACGAGGGACGGATGGGCGACGAGGCACTCGAGTGGGTCGCTGCGCTGTTTGCAGACACGGACACGCTGTTCAACGAGACCGTCGCCGCCCCGAGGTTCATCTCGCCCCGGGCAGGCTGGGACCACCGGCTGATCCACGACGACCAGACGCTGGCCGGGATGCGCGTGCCGACCTGCATCGTGTATGGCGAGGAGGACCCGTTCGGAACCGCCGAAGCCGCGCGTGGTCTGGGACGCAAGATGTCGGACGCGGAGGTCCATGTCCTGCCCGAAGCTGGGCATGCCCCGTGGCTGGATGCTCCGGACGAGGTCGCCGAGATCGTCAGGCCGTTTCTCGTCGCGGATTGATGCCGGGCCTCAGATCAAGCCGGCTTCACGCGCCCGCAGGGCCGCCTGGGTCCGGTCCACGAGCTGCAGCTTCAGGACGATGTTGCTCACGTGGTTGCGGACGGTCTTCTCGCTGATGCCGAGCTCTCGGCCGATCCGCCCGTTCGGCGCCCCGGCCGCGACCAGTCGGAGCACGTCACGCTCCCGCTCGGTGAGCTGCGGAAACAGCGTCGCTGGCTCCTCCGCCGGGCGAGTCAGCCGGTCGAGAATCCGCTCGGCAATCGGCTCCGCGAGAATGGCCTGACCGCCCGCGACGGACTCGATGGCGCGGACGAGCTCGGCCTGGGTGGCTCCCTTCAGGAGGTAACCCCGGGCTCCGGCCCGCAGGGCCGCATTCACCGATGTGTCGTCGTCGAACATCGTCAGGGCCAGCACCGCCGTCCCGGGGGCGGCCGACACGACGCGGCGGGTCGCTTCGATGCCGTCGAGACCGGGCATCTGCAGGTCCATCAGCACGACGTCCGGACGGGTGTCCCTGACCCGGGCGAGCACCTCGTCGCCGGTCGCGGCCTCACCGACACACTCCAGCCCGTCATGGTCGGCCAACATGGTCCGCAGGCCGTCCCGGAACAGTGGATGGTCGTCGGCGATCACGACACGGATCGGGTCAGCCACGCTGCGCCCCCTGCTCGGTCGACTCGGCGAGGCCGATGATCGGCAGCGTTGCGAGTACCCGGGTCCCGCCGTTGGCGGTCGCCGTGAGGGTAAGGGTGCCGCCGAGCTCGCCGGCTCGTTCACGCATCGACGTGATCCCGACCCCTGCCCGCCAGCCGTCGGGCAGCCCATGGCCGTCGTCGGTGACAGCCACGGTCAGGACACCGTTGTTGACGACCTCGACCATGCAGGTCGTCGCTCCGGCGTGCCGTGCGGCATTGGCGACCGCCTCGACCGCGATGCGGTAGGCGGCGACCTCCACGGCGGCGGGGAGTCGGACCTCCGGCGTCAACCCCTCGACATGGAGGTCGACGCGCATCCCGCCGGGCTCGACCAGCGCGGTCTGCAGCGCGCCTGCCAGCCCGAGCTCGTCGAGCGCCGGTGGCCGCAACCCGTACACGAGGCCGCGGATGGAGGTGATGGCGGCCTGGGTCTCGTCCCGTAGTCGGGCGAGCAGGTCGGCGGTCGCATGGTCGCCGGCCTGCTCGACGCGGCGGGCGACGGTTTCGATCCCGAGCCCGATCCCAGCCAGCGTCGGACCGAGCCCGTCGTGCAGGTCGCGCCGGATCCTTCGCCGCTCCTCCTCGACGGCGGCGACGCGGCGGGCGGTCGATGTCTGGACCCGCGCGTGCAGCCGTGCGGCCTGCACGGCGGCGCCAGCCTGGCCGGCCATGGCATCGAGGACCAGCCGATCGGCCGTGGCGAGGTCGTCGTCCGGTGGCCGGGGGCTGACGACGAGGTGACCGACGACCTCGCCACGATGCCGCAGGGGCACGGCGACGGTGACCGCAGTCGGCGCTCCGGAGGCGTGGACCGGATCGACGTCGGGGTCGTCGCCGAGGACGACGGCGGCGTAGGGCACACGGAGGGCCTGGCGGACCCGCTCCGCGAGCAGGTGCGGCACGGCCTCGGTGGGAAGCTGGGATTCGAGGTCGCGGCCAAGGCGGACGAGCGCTCCGTAGGGATCGTTGCGGGAGCCGAACAGCCACCGGTCGGCGAGGCGCTGGGCACGGTCGCGCAGCGGCGAGAACAGGACGACCACCACGGCGGTCGCCGTCAGTGCCGAGGTCGTGTCGCTCCACTCGAGCAGTCGAACCGTCAGGGCGGTGAGACTCGCGTACACCGCGAGCAGGACGCCCATGACGAGCCCGTAGACGACGGTTCGGTTGACGACGACGGGCAGGTCGTACAGGCGGTACCGCACGACGGCGATCCCGATCGCCCCGGGGATGCCACCCAGAATCAGCAGGAGCCCGAGGACCTCGAGCGCGGAACCCGCTGGCGTCGGCAGCGATACCAGCAGAGCGACGACCGAAACCGAGACGGCGAAGGCCACCCAGCGCAACTGCAGACGCTCGATCCCTGTGGCCCGGCGCCACCGCACGATCAGGGACACCGTCGCCAGGATGGCCGACACGAGGATGAGCAGCAGCCCTGCCACCCCGACGATCTGCAGGAGGCCGAGGCCGGGGATCCCGAGCGGGTTCGCGACCTCGACCTCGCCGCCGGGCACCGGTCCAGGTGCGAAGTTCCCGATCGCGACGAGCGCCGGTGCCGCGACCGCAAGTCGCACGGCGGGCCGCCATCGAGGCGTCGGTGGCCGACCATCGGGGAACAGGAGCAGGACGAGTGGGAACAGAGGGGCGCCCACGAGGAACAGCAGGTTGCCGGTCCACAGCAGCCAGGCGATCGCCGTGTCGGACCAGCCGTCCGCCACGGCTCTGGCGAGCACCTGCCCCTGAAGCATCCCGATGGTCTGCGCCATCCCGATCAGGAGAAGGAGCCACCCGACCGGGTTGGACGGCCGGCTGCGGGCGACCCACGCGCCGACGAGGGGTAGGACCGGGATGACCAGCCAGGTCGTGAGAACGGCAGCCCGGGACTCGCCGTTGGAGAACGCGAGCGGTGTCCAGGCGATGGGTGTGGCGATGAGCGCCGCAACGACCGCGACGATGGTCACCACGCGTGTGCGAGTTCCGGTCATCCCACCCCCGACAGCAACGGGCAGCCGACGGCGAATCATCGCACGCCGGCTGCCAGCAGGGCTGTGGTCAGCGACGATTCAGCAGGGCTGCCCGCCCGGCCAGGGCGAAGGCGGCGAGGCCGGTCAGCGCGACAAGCGTCCCAATGAGCCAGGTGACATCGGCCACCGTTCCTTCTTCGGCCCGGAAGATGGCAGTGATTGCCACCCAGACGATGGTGCAGGCGAGGCCGGCTCGAAGCAGGACACCTGTGTTTCGGAGGGTTGGGCGTGAGATGTCGGACATGGTCGGTCCTCTCGATCGTCGGCCGATCGTTTCGTCGGCCGTCGCGGCGCGTCCGCGTGCCGTGAGGATCCGCCGACGGTTGTCCCGCCGTCATGGGCGTGGATCCCGACACGTCGGGACGCCAGGTCGGCCGCCATCTGTTCGGCGTCGAACTCCGCGCCTGGCGGGACCCAGATCGATGCGGCAACTTCGTCATCGATCGTCTCCACTCCGCCGAGGGGCACGGCCACGTCGAGGATCAGCCGGAAGCTCTCCGAGAGGATGCCGGCGCGATCCACCTCGTCCGGGTAGCACCACGACATCACCGGATCATCCTGGAACGCCTCGGCGATCGTGGATGCCAGCGCTGCAACGTCCGTCGAGGTGTGCGACATCTCCGGCTCCCAGGTCCTGGAGGGTCCGCACCGCCAGTGCTGAACGTCCGCCCTGCCCAACCCTGGATATTCAAATGAATGTTTTAGTATCATCTGCCGAGCAGCTCTGCCGACCGCTGCTCCGGACAGCATGGACATCATTGCCATCTCCGACGTGGGGCTGGGCAACCGCTCGTACGTCATCGACGTGGGCGGCGGCGCAGCACTCGTGGTCGACCCGCCCCGCGTGGTCGCCCCGCACCTCGCGGCCGCGCGCGAGCACGACCTGACGATCCGGTTCGTCGCCGAGACGCACCTGCACGCCGACTTCGTCTCGGGCGGCCGCGAGCTCGTCTCGGATGGTTTGCGACTTCTCGTACCCGCTGCCGGCGGGTATGCCTTCGATCGTCGTGGACTGTCGGACGGCGACGAGGTCGACCTCGGCGGACTCACGTTGCAGTCAATCGCGACGCCCGGTCACACACCGGAGCACCTGGCGTTCCTGCTGTGCGACGGGACCACGCCCGTCGCACTGTTCTCTGGCGGAACCCTGATGGCTGGCGGGGTCGCACGCCCGGACCTGATCGCGCCCGAGCACACCGAGCAGCTGGCGCGCGCCGCCTGGCGGTCCATCACCGGCCCGCTTCTGACTCTTCCCGACGAGTTGCTCGTGTACCCGACCCACGGAGGCGGCTCGTTCTGCGCCCCCGCCGGCGGGACCTCCGAGACGACGACGATCGGCGAGCAGCGCCGGACCAACCCGCTCCTGAACGCGGTCGACGAAGACGATTTCGTCGCGCGGCTGCTCGGTGGTTTGGGTTCCTACCCGCCCTATTTCCTGCACCTTCGCGAGGTCAACCGTCGGGGGCCGGCACTTGTCGGTCCGGACAGGCCGGCACTCGCGCGTCTGACGCCTGACCAGGTGACTCAGGCCGTCGGCGACGGAGCCATCGTGATCGACGCGCGGCCGATCGCCGGGTTCGCGGCCGGTCACCTGCCCGCTTCGATCTCCATCGAGCTACGCCCCCAGTTCGCGAGCTGGCTGGGCTGGACGGTTCCGTTCGGGACCCCCGTCGTGGTCGTCATGGACGAGGACCAGGACGAGGCCGAGCTGGTGGCTCAGGCGCTCACGATCGGCTACGACCAGGTGCTCGGACGACTCGATGGGGGCGTCCCGGCGTGGCACGCAGACGGCCGGGCGGTCGCGATGATTCCGCTGCTCGGTCCGGGCGACGATCGAGACGGCCGGCAGCTCGTCGACGTCCGCCAGGCCAGCGAGTGGAAAGCGGGTCACGTGCCCGGGTCGTTGCATGCCGAGGCCGGCAGCGTCGTTGCCGATCTCGCCGATCTCGACGGTGACGTTGTCACGCACTGTGGCCACGGGCAGCGGGCGATGACGGCGGCGAGCCTGCTGATGCGCGCGGGCCACACCGGCGTCGCGGTGACCTCGCTCGGGCCTGATGAACTCACGGCCATCGGGTGGGGACCATGACTCGCGCGAAAACCTCTGCGCCGACCCTTGGCCTGCGGGCCAACCTCGCGCAGTTCTCGTTGCTGGTCGGCGTCAATGCACTCGTCGGTGGCATGCTCGGTCAGGAACGAACCGTCCTGCCGCTTCTGGCCGAACAGGCCTTCGGGCTCGCGAGCATGACGGTGACCCTGACCTTCGTCCTCGCATTCGGACTGGTCAAGGCCGCCGCCAATTACGCGGCGGGAGCGCTCGCGGACCGGTACGGCCGCAAGCCCGTGCTCGTGGCCGGCTGGCTGGTCGGTGTGCCCGTTCCCCTGCTCCTCATCTGGGCACCCACGTGGGGGTGGGTGATCGCTGCGAACGTCCTGCTCGGGATCAACCAGGGCCTCGCGTGGTCCACCACGGTCATCATGAAGATCGACCTGGCCGGACCCGAGCGCCGCGGACTGGCGATGGGTCTGAACGAAGCCGCCGGATACAGCGCCGTGGCCCTGACGGCGCTCGCGACCGGATGGATCGCCGCCAATGCTGGGCTGCGTCCGGAACCGTTCTTCCTCGGTCTTGCCTACGGCGGGGTCGGGCTGGGACTGTCGGTTCTCTTCGTGCGCGAGACCCATGACCATGCTCGTCACGAGGTCGCATCCCATCCTCAGGGCGATGGGGCCCTCGGCGGCGACCTGACCCCGGGCGAGGTGTTCCGGCAGACGTCATGGCGACACCCGTCCCTGTCGGCGGCGTCCCAAGCCGGCCTGGTCAACAACCTCAACGACGGCATGGCCTGGGGTCTCCTACCGTTGTTCTTCGCGGATGCCGGGCTGTCGGTGGGTCGTATCGGCATCCTCGCGGCGATCTATCCCGGTGTGTGGGGCCTGGGGCAGCTCGTCACCGGGGCCTGGTCCGACCGTGTCGGACGCAAGCCGCTGATCGTCGCCGGCATGCTCCTGCAGGCTGTCGCGGTCGGGGCGATCGCTGCGGTCGAGTCCTTCGCTGCTTGGACCGCCGCCGCGCTGGTTCTCGGCCTGGGGACGGCGCTCGTCTACCCGACGCTGCTGGCTGCGGTCGGTGACGTCGCACACCCGCGCTGGCGGGCCAACGCCGTGGGGGTCTACCGACTCTGGCGTGACCTCGGCTTCGCCATTGGAGCTGTCATCACCGGGCTCGTCGCCGATCTCGCCGGGATGCACGCGGCGATCTGGACGGTCGCGGCGCTCACGCTCTTGTCCGGAATCGTCGTGGCGTTCCGGATGCAGGAGACGCTCCGCGCACCAAGGGCCTTCCGAAATCAAGCGTCTGTTTGAGTACGATATGGCTCCGTCGCGACAAGGAGCCGGCATGGGCACGCGAGCGGCCAAGGACGCACTGTACGAGGGTTTCGCTGAGGTCGCGAAGGCGCTCGCGAGCGGACGCCGTGCCGAGATCATCGAGGTGCTGTCCCAGGGCGAACGCACGGTAGAGGAGATCGCGGCCGAGATTGCCCAGAGCGTGGCAAACACCAGCCATCATTTGCGTTCCCTGGCCCGCGCCGGGCTGGTCTCCACGCGCCGGGAGGGGACGCACGTCCACTACTCGCTTGCGAGTGACCGCGTCGTCGAGCTGTGGGCGGCCGTGCGCGATGTCGCCGAGGCGCATCTCGCCGAATTGCAGGAGCTCGCCGACGCCTATCTGGGCAACCGCGACGGCATCGCCACAATCGCCCGCGAGGAGCTTGCCGATCGCCTCGCACGCGGTGACCTGGTCGTCTTGGACGTGCGGCCGCGCGCCGAATTCGCGGCTGGGCACATCACGGGCGCTCTGTCGCTGCCCATCAAGGAACTCCGCAAGCACCTGGAGGTCCTGCCCCCTGGGCAGGAGGTCGTCGCCTACTGCCGGGGGCCGTACTGCGTCTACGCCGACGAGGCGGTGCGTTTCCTGCGGCGTCGCGGTTTCGAGGTGAGCCGGCTCGAGGACGGGTACCCCGAATGGAGGCGGGCCGGTCTACCGGTGGAGCGTGACGGCGGCCTCCTAGATATTCAAGTATCTGCTTGACAAGAGATCATTGCCGGAGATGCTCGCCAAGTCCCGGGCCGTTGCAAGTGCACTCGATCTCACACACGTCGAGTTCCGCGAGGGGTACCTCGAGTCCGTGCCGGTCGAGGATGGGTGGGCCGACGTGGTGATCTCGAACGGCGTGATCAATTTGTGCGCGGACAAGGCAGCCGTCTTCGCGGAGGTCTACCGCGTACTGCGCGATGGAGGGACGCTCGCGTTCGCGGACATCGCCAACGGCAAGCCGGTCCCCGAGGCGGCCGTCTGCGAGATCGATCTCTGGACTGGTTGCATCGCCGGTGGGCTGCCGATCGCCAAGACCGTCGCCTTCGCATGACCTTCGACTCGGGCGAACCGGACGCCTGAAGCTCCACGGCCAGGCGGGACACCAGCGCGTTCACGTCCATGGCTGCCCTCTCGTGGCCGCCTGGTCCTTCATCCCGTGGTGCCGGTTTGCCCGCCGGCGGCGGCGTACCAGTCAATCAGCCTGGGCGTCACACCGGTCGCGGAGACGGCGGGAACACTGCGGGAACACCCTCGGACCATTCTCTGCTCGACCGATGGCACAGGGAGATTCGCAGAATGACCGGGACCCGCCGCTCGAGTCTGCGGGTTCAAAGATGGGGGAGTTCGGGGTTTCCTCCCGTGGGTGACTCCGTAGCGTTTGTTTCATGGCTCTCGCGAGGCGAGAGACGAATCTGGGAGAGCACGCCATGTCACGCTCAACACGCCGCGCGTCCGTCGTCGTTTTCGTACTCACCGTCTCGTTGCTGCTCGCCGTCGCCTTCGCGGCCTGGCTCGCGAACGGCACGGGCTCGGGCTATGCCGAGGCGGGCACGGCCCAGGAGTTGACGACCAGCGGGACACCGACGACGACCGGGGTCCTGTATCCGGGTGGGTCCGGTGACCTCGCGCTGGCCATCAACAACCCCAACCCGTACCCGGTGACCGTCGTCAGCGTGACCGGGAACGGGACCATCACTTCCAACATGGCCGGATGTGAGCCGGAGAACCACGGGGTCACGTTCGCCGACCAGACCGAGCTGGATCTGCAGGTACCGGCCGAGGGTTCGGCGTCGCACGTGCTCGCCGGGGCCGTCGCGATGGACCAGACCGCCGCCGATGCCTGTCAGGGGGCCACGTTCACCGTGCCGATCGCCTTGGCAGGGGTCTCGGGTTGGGACGGAGCCGGCGGCACTGACCCGCTGAACGGCACTCCATGCGACGGGCCTGACCAGGACGACCTCCTGGAAGGGGTCTGGCAGGACGGCGTCTGCACGGACGACACCGGCGACACGGCGTTCTACCCGGACGCCGACGGGGACACGTACGGTGACGGCGGCGCCGAGGCCAACTTCAACGGTGGACCTGGCTACGTCGAGAATGCCAGCGACTGCGACGACTCGGACGCCGGCATCAACCCCGGTGCGACCGAGATCGCCGGCGACGGGATCGACAACGACTGCGACGGTGTCGACGACGCTCCTTCGTGCGACGACGGTGACTCAGCGACGATCGACACCTGGGACGAGACCTCTCTGACCTGCACCCATGTGCAACTTCCGGACTTCGACGATGACGGGATCCCCGATGACGAGGACCCCGACGACGACAACGACGGTGTCCCCGACGAGAGCGACGCGGATCCCTTGGACCCGAACGTCTGGTGATGCTCCCGGCAGACGCTGACACTGTCGGACGGCGCCGCCTCCTGCGAACGGCAGGGGGCGCCGCCGTCGTCGTGATGGGCTTGATCCTGGCGGTCGCGGTGGCGTCCGCGAAGCCGCCCCCAGGAGGCGGTGGTGGCGGCAAGCCCCCGAGTGGGGACTCGGCGTCGCAGACCTTCGAGATCTCCGGTGCAATCGCAGGCCTGTATCCGACCCTTGCCCGAACGTTGAACCTGAAGCTCGAGAACCCCAACAAAGTCGCGGTGACGGTCGAGACGTTGCAGATCGAGGTCGGCGACGCCGGCCCGGGGTGTACGTCCTCCAATCTGGCCGTGGCGCCGGTCGCGCTGCCCGTCGACATCCCCGCATCGGGTGAGACCACCGTGGCCGTCACCGTCCGGCTGGCCGACGATCCAGACGACGCCTGCCAGGGCGCCCGGTTCCCCCTCACGTACACGGGGACGGCAAGCCGCTGAGCCGTGTTCTCCTGCCGCGCCGAGCGCCGATCTAAGGTGACGGTGCACCACCGTCTGGTGCGCGCCGTCTGGAGGCGATCGGTGACGGACGAGGTTTCCGGACCGGAGATCGTCGGGCGTGGCGACGAACTCGAGTCGATCAACGAGTTCCTCGACGCCTCCGCGGCGGGTTTCGCAGCGCTGATCCTGCGCGGGCCGGCCGGGATCGGCAAGACCGTCCTGTTGCGGTCGGCTGTCGCCGCGGCAGCGACCCGCGGTCACCAGATCCTCTCCGCAGCTCCGACCAGCGCCGAGACGGCACTCACGTTCGGTGGGCTTGCGGATCTGCTCGGTGACGTCGTTGCGACCGCAGGACCGGGACTTCCGGCGCCGCAGCGCCGTGCCCTGCAGTCGGCGCTCCTGCTCGACGACTCGGAGGCGTCCTCACATGCCATCGCCGCCGGATGCGTGACCCTGCTCCGGGTGCTGTCACGGCAGCGTCCCGTCCTGTTGGCGGTGGATGATGCTCAGTGGCTGGATCCCGTCACCGCCATGGTGCTCACGTACGCGTTCCGACGACTCGGTGACGAGCGCGTCGGACTGGTGGTGACCCACCGTGACGACACCCGGACCACGCTGCCGCTTGGGCTGTTGGATGCCCAGGTCGTGGACTCGCGGGTTCTCGATGTCTCCCCACTGAGCATCGGCGCACTGCACCGTCTGCTCGGTGTCCGCCTGGGTGCGGCATTTGCCCGTCCGGTGGTCCGTCGCATCCACGAGACCTCGGTCGGCAACGCCTTCGTCGCCCTCGAGCTCGCGCGATCGCTGCACGGACAGCCCGCCCCTCCGTCCCCTTCCGGCCCACTCCCACTGCCGTCGTCGGTCCGAGACCTGATCCTCGAACGACTCGGCGTGCTCGCTCCCGACGTGCATGAGGAACTCCGGCTGCTCGCTGCCGCCGGTGACCTCACGGTCGACCAACTCACCGAGGCTGCCGACCACCCTGACCGGCTGGAATCGACCCTCGACGCCGCGATCGCCGAGGGTTTCCTCGAGATGTCCGACGGCCATGTCCGCTTCGCCCACCCGCTGTATGGGTCGACGATCTACGCCGAGGTGCCGCCGTTCGAACGGCGCAGACTCCACGGCAGACTGGCCGAAGTCGCACGAGATCCCGAGAGTCGTGCGCGCCATCTGGCGCTGGCGACCGAAGGTCCCGATGCCGCGGCGGCCGACGAACTCGAACAGGCGTCACACCTCGCACAACGACGCGGCGCGCCAATCTCGGCTGCCGCGCTCGCCGAGATGGCGGCAAGTCTCACGCCGCATCACGACTCCGAGCGACAGCGAGCCCGGCTCGTCGACGCGTCCGACAGCCACATGGCCGCTGGCAACCCGGCACGCGCCCGCGCCATCCTGGACGGTCTGATCGCCGACCTCCTTCCCGGCCCTGCACGAGCCCGCATGCTGCTTCGTCGGGCCGACGTCTCCGGCGACGACGTCGCCGAGCAGACCGCCTTGTGCGAGCAGGCGCTCGTCGAAGCCGGCGGCGATCCGGGAATCCAAGCTCCTGTCCACCTCGAGCTGGCGACGCTGTCGTGGCTCGGCGGCGACTTTCGCGGGGCTGCTGACCATGCGACCCGGGCCATCGAAAGTGCGGAACGCAGCGGTGATCGGTTGAGCCTCGCCATCGCCCTCGGGGAGCTTGCCCACGCCGAGACCAATCTCACGGGCCGGATCCCAGACGCGATCGTCACACGGGCCATGGAACTGGAGCAGGACCTCCCCACATTCCCCCCGTTCCGACGGCCCAGCTATCGGTACGGCGTGTTGCGCTCACGGATCGGTGACGTCGAGGGTGGTCGCCCACTGATGGTCGCCGAACTCGAGCGGGCCCGCGCCCTCGGAGACGAAGGCAGCCTTCCCGGGATCCTGTGCTATCTCACGGACCTCGAGCGCCGCGCCGGACGCTGGGCTCAGGCCGCGGCCCACCTCGCCGAGGCGGTCACGCTGTCGCGGCAGGCGAGCGTCGAGCAGGAGCAGCAGGCCGTCCGGGTCCGCATGGCGTTCGAGGCCGCGTATCTCGGCAACGTCGATCGCTGCCGCGAGATCGCCGCGTCCGCAGTCCCCATTGCCCATCAAGCCGGTTGGCGGCTCATCGAACTGCAGCACCTTGGAGCGCTCGGGTTGCTCGAACTCTCGTTGGGGGACCCGGCTGCCGCACACGAACGGCTCGCACCGGCCACGGCGATCCTGCTCGACATGGGTGTCGTCGAGGTGTCCCAGTACGGGGTGATCGAGAACGACGTCGAGGCCATGGTGGCGATCGGCGAGCTCCAGGGGGCGCGTCAACTGATCGACCGCATCAGGGCAGGTGCCGACGCGGCGGATCTGGGCTGGCTCCAGGCTCTGGCCGTACGCGGTGAGGCGCTGCGTCTCGCCGCGTACGGTGACCTGCGGGCCGCGCGCCGCACGATCGCGGAGGCCCTCGGGTTGCACGAGCACATCACCGACCCGTTCGAACACGCACGGACCCAACTCATCGCCGGCGGCATCGAACGACGCGCCAGGCAGAAGAGCAGTGCCCGCGAGCCCCTCGAGCTGGCACTGGCGACCTTCGAACGGCTCGGTGCGCGAGAGTGGGCCGCACGGGCCCGGGAGGAACTCGAGCGCGTCGGCGGCCGCCCACCGTCGTCGGGTGAGCTGACCGCAGCAGAATCCCAAGTGGCCGAGCTCGTCGCAACCGGCCTGTCCAACCCGGAGGTTGCGGCGCAACTCCACATCACCCGCAAGACCGTCGAAAAGCACCTGTCCCGCGTCTACAGCAAGCTCGGCGTGCGTTCCCGCGTCGAACTGACCCGTCACCTGTTGGCCGACGACCCACCGCGGCAGTAGCCGTCGCGGGTCAAAGATGGGGGAGTTCCGGGTTTCCGGGCTGGGGGATGCTTCGTAGTGTCGAGCCATGCTCACGGAGTATCTCGTCGAGATGTACCTGCCCGCCGGCAACGGCGGCGCGGGCAACGACCTGGACGGCCGCGCGGAAGCCGCCGCCCTCGAGGTCACCGACGACGCCAGGCCGATCCGCTTCGTGCGGTCGATCGTCCTGCCCTCCGACGAGTCCTGTCTCCTGCTGTTCGCAGCTGCGGATTCCGACCTCGTAGCGCAGGCGCTTGGTCGGGCCGGCCTGCACCCCGACCGAATCGTGGCGACCGGCTGAGCTCCCTGCTGTCAGTCGGTGGACTCCTGCAGCCGTGCGTGCACGGCCGGGTCAGGTCGCCGTCGGGGCGATCAACAGGTTGCCGATCAAGACGTGCGGTGGGCGGGTGATCGCCCAGACGATCGCGTCGGCGACGTCGGCGGGACGGAGGATCTGTGCGCGGAGCTCGGGTGGCTCCCCGTCCTGCATGGCCGTGTCGACCTCTCCGGGTTCGATCAGCGTCACGCGGATGCCGTGTTGGCGCAGCGGCCGAATGATCGAGTAGGTGAAGGCGTTCACGCCGTGCTTGCTGGTCGCGTAGGCGGGGTACTCCGGCGAGGGGAAACGGCCGGCCCCTGAGGAGATGTTGACGACATTGCCGCCCCGCCCCTGCGCGATCATGACGTCGGCGGCGAGGCGGCTCAGCTCCATCAGACCGACGAGGTTGATGTCGATCTCTGACCGCCATTCGTCGAGGTCGCCGTTCTCGATCCCGACGTTGTCCCAGTGCCCGACGCCCGCGTTGTTCACGACGACGTCGAGGCCGCCGAACTGCTCGACCGTCGTGTCCACCAGGTGCTGCAGTGCTGCCCGATCGCGGACGTCGGTTGGCACGGTCACGACCTCGCCTCCGATGCTGCGGAGTTCGTCGGCCACCTCGTCGAGCGCCTCGGGGCGGCGGGCAGCGAGGGCGACCCGGGCTCCCTCATCGACGAACGCTCGGGCCGTCGCCGCCCCGATGCCCTCTGACGCACCGGTGATGATCGCGGACTTCCCGTCGAGTGCACCCATGCCATGTCCCTTCGCCCCGAGGCACCCTACAACCGACGCCGCGGCCGAAGTTCTCGAATGGAAGAACCACTGCTGCGGAGGCTGACCGCACCTCGCGTCTGGGCGGGGTTTGCGACGGATGTGACGCCAAGCCCGCCCAGATGGCGGCGCCCCGGGCTGCCGGCGTAGGTGCGGCGACCCTCGTCGGACACGGCGGCGTCGGGTCCGGTCAGGTGACGAGCTCGAGCGTGCGGCTGTTGCGGTCGGCAATCAGGCCCGCGAGCGTCGCCATGGCGATCTCCGGTGGCGTGTGCGATCCGATCGGCAGACCGATGGGGCGGTGGATCCATGCGATCTCGTCGTCACCGAAGCCCATTGCCTGCAGCGGCTCGACGTGCGGCGGGGCGTGTTTGACCGAACCCATCAGGCCGATCCACCTCGCAGGAGACCGGAGCGCGGCGGCAAGCAGCTCGGGGAGCGCCTCGGTGTCGTGGTCGGTGGCGACGACATCGCACGTGGCGTCCGGACGCGCGTCCTCGACGGAGGGCACGACCGCGCCGGCGTGCCGTCGATGCTCGGCGGTGACGCGCCCCGGATCCGGCTCGACCAGGGTGGTCGCGTAGCCGACCTCGGTGCCCCAGTGGAGCAGCCACAATGCGACCGGCGAGGCGCTGAGGACGACCAGGCGCCAGTCACGCTCCACGTCACCGATCCCGTGTGCGAGATCACAGGCCGGGTCACCGTGCGAGCCAGACATGCAGGTTCCTTGTTCGGCGGTCGTCACAACGTAGGGTCGTCGTACGAGTTCGTGGCGTTCGTGCTCGGGCCTGCCCACGAGCCACCGGGGAGTTGGACCCTGCCCCGCAGGACGTAGGGCCCTGTCCCTGCGCGTCGACCGGACACGACGCCTTCTTCGAAGCGGGGTTCCTCGTCATGTGTGTGCCCTCGTCCGCCTGCTTCAGGCCGGATCGAAGTCGGCCTCCACATCCACGACGGCGTCATGGAGGTCGTACGACAACTCCCGGGCTGCGGTCTCGCAGACGAACGTCCCGCAGGTCGGTAGGGCGGCCAGCAGCAGGTCGAGCGGGTGCATCGCCTCGTTCGGTCCGCCGAGCGCTGGCGGTGAGTCGACGACGGCATAGTCAGGGAGCGGCCAATGGCGACGTGCCCGATCCAGTGACCCGCGGTCTCCAGGCCGGCACCAGCCGGGCCTCGGCGAGATGTCTGAATGTGTTTGAATCTGTTGACTTCGATCTGAAATACGCGTAGGGTTCTCGATAACGGACACAATCAGATGTGATCGGACGACGGCAGACATGTATGCGGAGGAGCGGCAGCGGCTGATCGTCGAGCGGGCGCGCGCGGAGGGCCGGGTCGAGGTCGCCGCACTGGCCGACGAACTCGACGTGACGCCCGAGACCGTCCGCCGCGACCTGTCCCGCCTCGAGCGCCTTGGCCAACTCAAGCGCGTCCACGGCGGGGCCATCCCGCTCGACCGCCTCGGGTTCGAGCCTCCCGTCGCCGCCCGCGACGTCGCGATGACCGCTGAGAAGGAGCGCATCGCGAAGGCCGCCCTCGACTTCGTCCCCGAGGAAGGCGCCATCCTCCTCGACGCCGGTACGACGACGGCACGCCTCGCGACGGTGCTCCCGGCCGACCGCGAACTCACCGTCGTCACCAACGGCCTCGACATCGCGACGCGGTTGGCGTCGCACCTCAACCTCACGGTCCTCATGATCGGCGGTCGGGTCCGCGGGCGCACCCTCGCCAGCGTCGACTCGTGGGCCGCCGACATGCTCCGCGACCTCTACGTCGACGTCGCCTTCATCGCCACCAACGGCGTCTCCATCGAACGCGGTCTCACCACGCCAGACACTACCGAGGCCAGCATCAAGAGCCTGATGGTCGCCTCGGCCCGCCGTGCGGTCCTGCTGGCCGACCACACCAAAGTGGGCAACGATCACCTCGTCAAGTTCGCCGACCTCGACCAGATCGACACGTTCGTGACCGACTCCGGGCTCGACGGCGACTTCAAGGCCGACCTCGAGGCCGCCGGACTCCAGGTGGTCACCGCATGATCGTGACCGTCACGCCCAACCCCTCAGTGGACCGCACCCTCGAGGTCGACGCCATCGTGCGGGGCGACGTCGTGCGCAGCCGCGGCCTGCAGGTCGACCCCGGCGGCAAGGGCATCAACGTCGCGCGCGCACTCGTCAACAACGGCGTCGACGCCCTCGCGGTCCTGCCTGTCGGAGGGGCCGAGGGCCGTCAGCTCGTCGACCTCCTCCGCGATCGCGGCATCGACACCGCCGTCGTGTTCATCGAGCAGCCCATCCGCGCCAACATCTCCCTCGTCGAACCCGACGGCACCGTCACCAAGATCAACGAAGCGGGTCCGGTGCTGACGGCCGACGAGATCGAGGCGCTGCTGGACGCCACCGCCACTGCCGCGGTCGGTGCCGACTGGGTCGCCACCTGCGGCCGGCTGCCCGCAGGCGCACCCGACGACGTCCACGCCCGGATCGTCGCCCGCGCCCACGCCGCCGGCGCCCGCGCCGCCGTCGACACCTCCGGCCGGCCACTGCTCGCCGCGCTGGCTGCCGGCCCCGACCTGGTCAAGCCCAACCGCGACGAACTCGCCGAGGCCGCCGGCACGCCGATCCTCACCCACGGCGATGCCGTGGTCGCCGCCCGGCACCTGCAGACGCTCGGCGCCAGGGACGTCCTCGTCAGCCTCGGTCCTGACGGTGCACTGCTGGTCACCGCCGATCGTGTGCTGCTGGCCACCCCGCTGGGCGTGCAGCCCGTCAGCTCCGTCGGCGCAGGCGACAGCACGCTCGCCGGCTACCTCACCGCGTCGGACCCCGCCGACGCCCTGCGCACCGCCGTCGCCTACGGCACCGCCGCGGTGCAACTGCCCGGGACCGCGATGCCGGGCCCCGACGACCTCCACCCGGAACTCGTCCGGGTGACCGATCAGATCGACCTCGACGCGCCGCTCACGGGCGTGCCGGGTGAGGACGCACGCCTCGGCGTGCGATGAAGCCTCCGGCACGGGAGCCGGACCACCCTAGGGAAACAAAGGAAGACACATGAGTGCAGCGGCCGTACCGGGCGGCCCCGCCCCCACCGGGGGTGGCTGGCGAGCCCGCGTTCAGAAAGTCGGTGGCAACCTCGCCGCGATGGTGATGCCGAACATCGGCGCCTTCATCGCGTGGGGTCTGCTGACCGCCATGTTCATCCCGACCGGCTGGATCCCCAACGAGGGCCTGGCCAGCATGGTCGGACCCATCATCACTGTCCTGCTGCCGGTGCTGATCGGCTATACCGGCGGACGCCTCGTCCACGGGCAGCGCGGGGCCGTCATCGGCGCCGTCGCCACCATGGGCCTGGTCGTCGGTTCCGAGATCCCCCAGTTCCTCGGGGCGATGTTTGCCGGTCCGGCCGCGGCCTGGGTCCTCAAGAAGTTCGACGAGGCCGTCCAGCACCGCGTCAGCACCGGCTTCGAGATGCTGGTCGACAACTTCTCGCTCGGCATCCTCGGACTCGGGGCGGCCATCCTCGGCTACATCGGCGTCGGCCCCGTCGTCACCGCGATCACCGACGCCCTCGGTAGCGGCGTCGACTGGCTGGTCACGAATTCACTGCTGCCGGCCGTGTCGATCCTCGTCGAACCCGCCAAGGTGCTCTTCCTGAACAACGCGATCAACCACGGCGTGTTCGGTCCGATCGGCGTCGTCGACGCCGCCGAGGTCGGCAAGTCGATCATGTTCATGATCGAGACCAACCCGGGCCCGGGCCTCGGCGTCCTGACCGCCTTCTGGTTGGCCGGCCCCAAGGCCGTGCGGCCGTCCGTGCCGGGTGCGGCAATCATCCACTTCCTCGGCGGGATCCACGAGATCTACTTCCCGTACGTGCTCATGAAGCCGCGTCTGATCGTCGCCGCCATCGCCGGCGGTGCCACCGGTGTCGCGACCTTCATGGTCACCGGATCCGGCCTCGTCGCGACGCCGTCGCCTGGTTCGATCTTCGCCTACCTCGCGGTCATGCCTCGCGGCGGCTACTTCGGACCGCTCCTCGGCATCCTGCTGTCGGCAACCGTGTCTGCGGTCGTCGGCGTGGTGCTACTCAAGGCCGAGCGCACCCAGGAGGTCGACGAGGTCGAACTCCAGGAGGCGCAGGCGCAGTCGCGCGCCAACAAGACCGTCGGCGCCGCCCAGGCGTCACCGTCAGGAGCCTGACATGACCACCATCGACGGGACCGCCGTCAAGCACGTGGTCGTCGCTTGCGAGGCCGGCATGGGCTCGAGCGTGCTGCTGACCAACCAGCTGGCCAAGCGGCTGTCGACCTACGGCGTCACCGTGTCGCACAGCCCGGTCAACCGGCTGACCGACGACACGGGGGACGTGGTGCTCTGCCACGCTGGGCTCGCAGGTCGAGCCCAGCAGGCGGCACCCGGCACGCCCGTGCTGGCGTTCAACCTCTTCATGGGCGATCCGGCGTTCGACAAGCTGGAGGCCGTCATCCGCGACGGAGGCACCCTCGATGCCTGACACGACCAGCGACACCACGCCCCTGCTTCTTCGTGAGGGCGTGCTGCTGGGCCTGGCCACGACGGACCGCACCGACGCGGTCCGTCAGGCCGGCCAGGTACTCGTCGATATCGACGCCGTCGAGCCGGCCTACGTCGACTCCATGCACGAGCGCGAGGCGATGGTCTCGTCGTTCGTCGGCGAGGGCTTTGCCATCCCACACGGCACCGACGAGGGCCGCGCGCTCGTCCGTCGGGCAAGCCTCGCGTTCCTGCAGTTCCCCGAAGGCGTCGACTGGGCCGGGCAGACCGCCTACGTCGCCATCGCGATCGCGGCGGCCGAGGACGAGCACATGGGCGTGATGTCCCGGCTCGCCCAGGTGCTGCTCGAGCCCGATACGGCTGAGCGACTCCGCACCACCGACGACCCCGAAGAGGTGCTGGCCCTACTTGCGCCCGATCCGACCGATCCCACCCACTGACCATCCCGGAAGGAGCGCACCGTGCGCGCCGCCATCTTCTACGAACCCGGTGACCTGCGCGTCGAGGACATCGACGAGCCGACCGCCGGCCCCGGCGAGCTCAAGCTTCGCATGCACGCCACCGCCACCTGCGGCACCGACGCGAAGATCTTCAACCACGGCCATCCGCGGCTCGACCCGCCGCAGGTCATCGGCCACGAACTGGCCGGCGAGGTCGTCGAAGTCGGCGACGGCGCCACAGGATTCGCGATCGGGGACCGCGTCCAGGTCATCGCGGCTGTCCCGTGCGGGCAGTGCTGGGCGTGCGAGGCGGGCATCGCCCAGGTCTGCCCCAACCAGACCTCGATGGGCTACCAGTATCCGGGCGGGTTCGCCGAGTTCATGATCGTTCCCGAGCTCGTCGTCCGCGTCGGCGGGGTCAACAAGATCCCCGCAGGCCTGTCGTACGCCGAGGCGTCCGTCACCGAGCCGCTGGCCTGCGCCCTCAACGCCCAGGAACTCGCACGGGTCGGCGACGGTGACACGGTCGTCGTCATGGGGGCCGGACCGATCGGCTGCCTGCACGTCCGGCTGGCCCGGTCGCGGGGCGCCGCGAAGGTGTTCCTCACCGACATCAACCTCGACCGGCTGAAGATGTCGGCCGACCGGGTCGATCCGGACGCCGCGCTCGAGACGACCGGCCAGGACCTCATCGACCAGGTGAAGGAGCTGACCGACGGTCGTGGGCCGACGGTGGTCATCACCGCCGCCCCGTCCGGCAAGGCCCAGGAGGACGCCATCGCCATGGCCGCCCCGCAGGGCCGGATCAGCTTCTTCGGCGGACTGCCCAAGGACGACCCCTACATCCGCTGCGACAGCAACGCCGTGCACTACCGCGAGCTGTCGCTGATCGGTGCGAACGGGTCCAGCCCCGACCACAACCGCCGGGCGCTCGACCTCATCGCGTCGGGTGCCGTCCCTGTCGCCGACCTGATCACCCACCGCGTGCCGCTCGACCAGGTCCACGACGCGATCCAGGCCGTGATCAGCGGCGACGCGATCAAGGTCGTGGTCGAACCATGACGCTTCGGTCCCGGGGTGGCGACCCCCTCGCCGCCCCGGGACCGAACACCAACCAGCCAGAGGGAGCCAGAAGCCATGCCAGCCGAGATCACCACCGTCGAACGCACCGTGAGCATCGGCTCGCGCGTCGGGTTGCACGCGCGCCCCGCCGCCGCCGTCGTCGAACTCGCCGGGACGTTGCCCGCCGTGGTCGCCATCCACAGGGGTGATCGGGTCGCCGCCGACGCGCGGAGCCTGCTGTCGCTCATCGCGCTCGGTGCCGAGCAGGGCGACGAGGTCACGCTGCGGGCCGAGGGTGACGGCGCCGAACAGGCGGTATCCGCACTCGCCGACCTGATCGCCTCCGACCAGGACGCCTGACATGTCGTCGCAGCTCGCAGGGATCGGCGTCGCCGCCGGGATCGGGATCGCCCCGGTCGCCCACATGGGCGCCCCGGTCGGCGCACTTCCCGAGGCCCGCGCCAAGGGCGATCCTGAGGTCGAGCTCGCCCGCGCCGAACGCGCGCTCGAGGACGTCGCCACCGAGCTCGAACGCCGTCGCGACCGCGCGACCGGCGTGGCCGTCGACGTGCTCAAGACCCAGGTGCTGATGGCCCGCGACCCGGCGCTGCAGCAGATCGTCGCGGACGCGATCGGGTCGGGGACACCCGCCCCGCACGCCGTCGAGTCCGCGATCGGCGGGTTCAAGGAGGCCCTGGAGGCCGCCGGTGGGTACCTGGCCGAGCGCGTGGCCGACCTCGACGACCTCCGCAACCGGACCATCGCCCGACTGCTGCACCTGCCGATGCCCGGCATCCCACAGCGTGACGAGCCGTTCGTCCTTGTGGCCGAGGACCTCGCCCCGGCCGACACGGTCGACCTCGATCCGGCGCTCGTCGCGGCGCTGGTCACCGAGCGAGGCGGGCCGACCAGCCACACCGCGATCATCGCGAAGGCGCTCGGTCTGCCGGCGATCGTGTCCTGTCGGGGCGCGCTCGACCTCGACGAGGGCGCGACCGTCATCGTCGACGGATCCACCGGCGTGGTGACTGTCGGGGCGGGCGAGGACGAGATCGTCGCGGCGCAGCGGCGGATCGAGGCGCGGGCGAAGCTGCTGGCATCGTCGTCGGGCCCCGGTCGGACCGCCGATGGTCACCCGGTGTCGCTCCTGTTGAACCTCGGCTCGGTCGACGACCTCGACAGCATCGACGTGGACGCCGAGGGGGTCGGGCTGTTCCGCACCGAGTTCTTGTACCTCGGGCGTCGCACCGCGCCGACCGTCGACGAGCAGACCGACGCCTACCGGCGGCTGTTCCAGGGGTTCGGGGGCCGCAAGGTCGTGGTCCGCACGCTCGACGTCGGCGCCGACAAGCCCCTGCCGTTCATCGACGCCGGACCCGGCGACAACCCCGCCCTCGGCCTGCGCGGCTGGCGGCTGCGCGAACTCGAGCCCGAGGTGATCGACCGACAACTGCAGGCGCTCGCGGCGGCCGCCGACGGGGCGCCCTGCGACGTGTGGGTCATGGCGCCGATGGTCGCGACCGTCGCCGAGGCCGCCGACTTCGTCGACCGGGCCCACGCCGTCGGGCTCGAGACCGCCGGCGTGATGGTCGAGGTGCCGTCGCTGGCGCTACAGGCCGACCGGCTGGTCGACGTCGTCGACTTCGTGTCGATCGGCACGAACGACCTCTCCCAGTACACGTTCGCGGCGGACCGCCTGGTCGGCGAGCTCGGCGCGCTGCTCGATCCATGGCAGCCGGCCTTGCTCGAGCTCGTGGCACGTACGGCGGACGCGGGGCGGCGGACCGAGACGCCGGTCGGGGTCTGTGGCGAGGCCGCCAGCGACCCGCTGCTCGCGCTGGTGCTGGTCGGCCTGGGGTGCACCAGCCTTTCGATGGCCGGTGCCGCGCTGCCGGAAGTTCGGGCGAGCCTCGCCGGCATCGAACTGGAGCAGTGCCGGACGATGGCGAAGCTTGCCCTCCAGGCAGCGGACGCCGCAGCTGCACGGTTGGTCGCCGCAGACGCCGTCAGCTGACAGTCCGACCAGCGTTGCTGCGCCCGTAGCGTCGTCCCACCACCGACTGTGGAGGCGTGATCGGCTACACGGCTGGCGCGGTGCTGGAGGATTCCCGGGCCGCCTTGTTGACCGTGGTCGAGGCGTTCGCCGAGGTCATCGACTGGCATGAGCCTGCTCCCGGACACGATCACGTTGGTGGACGACGAGCGTGTGCGGTTCGTCTGTCCGGACTTCCTCGAACTCGCTTCACCGGACGTCGGTTTCCTCGACGAAGACCACCCGGCGCGAGTTTGCGCCCATCTGAGCGAGATGACGCCGAAACGGTGCTCGACCTCATTCGTCGGGACGGCGTGCCGGGTCAGGGCGTGTAGGTGAGGGTCGTGACCTCGCCGTCACCGAGCTCCTTGACGTCCTCCTCATGCAGCGGCATCGGCTTGTAGGCCCACTCGGCGTACAGCTGGTGCTGGTCGTCGTAGTGCGGGGACTCCTGGCCGGTCGGGTCGATGAAGCCGGACTGGCCGGGCGAGATGATCGACTCGGCTTCGACCTCGTAGGTGCCACGGTCCTCGACGATCGACTGGCTGTCGGCCACGGTCGGTCCCACGGCCGGCCCGGCGGCGAGATGGCCACCAGTGCGACGCCGGTGAGCAGCAGGGCACGTCGCCGCCCTGCCAGCGCCCCGGCCAGTCCCAGCACGCCCAGTCCGGCGAGCGCCGCCCCGCCGCCGGTGACCGGCATCGCACCGTCGTCAGTAACAGGCGCAGGCGCGGGGTCGCCACCGCCCAGCGGGGCGAACGGACGATGCTCGACGATGTGGTTGTAGGTGCCGCGGTTCATGTAGTCGAGGTCAGGGACGTTGCCGGGCAGCGCGTCCTGACACGTTCCGTCCTCGCCGGTGGCGCGTGCGACCTCGCAGTCGTAGAACCGCGCGTTGAGGCGGGTGTAGGCCTGCTGAGGCATCGCCGCCTGCCACTCCGTCATCGCGGCGGTCTCGTACTCGGCCGCGAGCGCGTCGAGGTTGGTGCGCATGACGCGGTTGAGGAAGGTGTCGACGGCCTCGCCGTTCAGCCAGTCGATGTTCTTGACGAGCGACGCGTCGCCGCCATCCAGGACGTGGCGCAGCATCGAGTCGCTGGACGTTCCCGCGAACGAACCGAGGTCGTCACTGAACGCCATCGTGCGTGCGTGGCTGCGCCAGCCCTTCCACAGCGAATAGCCGGGCTCGCTGTCCACGAACCCGTCGTCGTCGTTGTCCTCGCGGCGGGCGTTCCAGTCCGCGAGCACATCGGCCGCCGCACGGATCTGCTCGTCGTCCGACGCCCGCCCCGCACGGACGACGTGGTCGCGGAAGAACGCGAACTCCAACTCGGTGGTGCCGTTGATGCGGTTCATGTCCTCGAGGTCGGTGAAGGTCATCGACCCGTCGGCGTCGAGCAACGTGTTCCACAGGTGGCTGCGGAACACGACCCCGTAGTTGGCGCCGTCGCCGTTGTCCCACGACACGGCCGGCTTGTTGTTCCAGTTGGCGAGCCAGTTGCGCGGGAAGTTCACCGCGTGCGGCACCTCATCGGCGGTGCGCAGGCGGCGCCAGTCCGCCTCCGAGCTCGACCCGTCCTGGGGCAGGCGCACGTCCGTCCCCGGCGCCCGGAGCGGCAGCGCCCCGGGATGCCAGTAGCCGTAGTTGCCGTCGGCGTCGGCGTAGAACATGTTGTGGTTGGACTGGAGCAGGTTCGCCACGGTCGCGAAGTCCTCGATGGACTTCACGAAGTTGTAACCGGTGAAGCCGTTGAAGGTGCCGGTCTCCATGTCGAACCACGACCGGCGGAGCGCGTAGGCGACGCCGTTCTCGTCGTCCATGGCGAGCACCGGACCGTTGCGGGTCCGGCAGATCTCGATGGTCTCGTACGGCAGGCCTCCCTTGGTGGTGATGGTCTCGTCGCGGCAGTCCATCCGGTAGGTCTGGCCGTCGTAGACGTAGGTGGGTGTGCCGTCATCGGCGGGGTCGCCGAGCTGCTCCACATAGATGTCGGCGCCGTCGGAGTTGCCGGTCGTGGTCGTGAACGCGTAGTCCGGGCCACGGCCGATCAGCACGATCGGGCCGGCACCCGCGAACGTGAGGCCGACCATGTCGAGCCCGTTCTCCGGTGAATGCAGACCGAACTCGGCGATGATCTCTGGGGTGAAGTGACCGACCTGGGGGCCGCCGAGCTGGAGCGTGCCGCCTGCAGTGGTCCGCTCGGGCCCGATGATGGCGGCGTTCGAACCGAAGCTGATGTACTTGCGGGTCTCCTCGACGCCCCGGCGGATCCGTTCGAGTTCCTCCACGGACGACGGCGACGGATCGTCCGGGACCAGCGACTCCTGCGCCAGCGTGCCGATCGCCGCGGCGCCGCTGGAGGCGGCAGGACCGAGGGGCTGGCGTGCATCGTCCGCGAGGCCGAGCCTCGCATCGCGGCGCCACTCCTTCGCGGGCAGGTCCCGGGCACCCGACGGCTGCGACTCCCAGTCGTAGTCGTGGGGGATCGACACCGGCGAGGCTGGGTCGTTCAGCCACCGGACATCGTCGAAGGCGGCCGTGCCTTCCTCCTCGCCGTAGGTGTCGATCAGGTGGTCCAGCAGCGCCTGCTGGGCGAGCTCGCTGCCCCCGCCCGCACCGAAGGTCTCGACCAGGTAGTCCGCGATGGCGATCGAGTCCGTGATGTCCCAGGCCGCTGGGAGCCCGAGGCCGAACTGGACGTACTCGTACGGCAGCTTGCTCGGGTCGCTGCTGACCTCGTCCATCCAGGCGTTGATGCCGTCGACGAAGGCGAGGTACTGCCCCTGCAGTTCCTCGGGAAGTCGCTCGAACTTCGCCTGCCGTTCCTCGTCGGTGTAGAAGCGTCCGCGACGAGACGTCCATCTCGGGGAAGCCGGGAACGGGGCCCCACAGCTCGGTGAAGCGCCCCTTGGACAGCGCCCGAAGCACGTCGAGTTGGAACAGCCGGTCCTGCGCGATCGCATACCCCGCCCCGTAGGCGACACCGTCGAGCGTGGCGCTGTAGACATGCGGCACACCGAAACCGTCGCGGACGATGCGGACCTCGGTCCCGCTGTCCTGCGCACTCGCGGGCAGCGTCGCCATGGCGGGCAGTGCCGCACCGAGGACGACGAGGATGGCCAGGAACCGTCGCATGGGAGCCTCCCTCATGACCTGAGCGCGCGTGGGCGGGGCGCTCGCCCATGGACCTTCGACGCCGACACCCGCCTTCCCTGCCGCCGAACCGCGGGTTTCGAAGGTGAGGTCGGATGGTCCAACCGACCGGGTCCTTGCGGCCTTGGCCGGCCGCGAGGGAGCGCGCAGGGTGGATCGGTCGGCTGACGGCCGGATGTACGAGGCGGTGGAGGCTGCCCGGCAGCACCGTGAGCGGTATGACCTGCATCACGCCGCCCTGGAGGTTCACCTCGGCGGGGACCGGTACGTGATCGAGTCGGCCCCGGCGTGGGACCGTGTCGAACCGGACCGAGGTGTCGTGGTCGTGGGCCCGGTCGGGTTGCCGTGGCTCGGACGCTCGAAGTGGTTCCGCTACGAGGTCCGCCGCTGGCGCGATGGGATCATCCCCGATGTCGCGTATGCCGTCGACAGTCCGCGGCGGGTCAGCGCGGAGCGTGGCCGCGCCCCGGGATGGTCGGCAGGCGTGGCCGTCGGCACTACCGCGTCGGGGCGATTGCCTGGGTACGTCGCCTGACTCAGGACTCGCGGCGGCGCAGCTCCTCGCGGAGGGCTTCGAGGGTCTCGAGGTGTGCTCGGTCCTTGGGTCGGGAAGCGGCCTCCTTGGACCGGATGATGTCGTCGAGCGCCGCGACGTGGATGCGAAGTCCGTGAATCTCGAAGGGGACGGCGTCACGGTGCAGACGTGCGTGACCTCCGACGCCGAGCACCTCGAGCACGACGTCGACGATGCCTGCGCGGGTGGTGAAGCTCATCACCGGCGACGAGAACGCTTCGGCATCCAGCGCGACCTCCAGCCCCTCGGGCTTGTCGGGGACCGCCAATCTGGCATCGAGGTCGGCGAGGGCCTCTGCCAGGCAGGTGAGGTTCTCCGCCGTCTGCTCGGGCGTGATGTCGATGTCCTCGGTCAACGTCGGTGACCCGTGCAGCCGGGCCGCCACCCCACCAACGAGGACGTATCGGACACCGTGGCGGTCCAGCGTCTCGATGATCTCTGCCGGGTCGAACGCGCCGGTCACTCGGCGGGCCTGGCCGCGGCGAAGAAGTCGGCGGCGTTCCGGAGGCCGGCGAGCCGCTCGTCCGGTGTCCGGGCGAGCTGGGCTCGGATCGCCGGGAGGTCGGCCGTGTCGATGGACGGGGCGATCGCCAGGAGCGCCTGGTAGCGCGCGGCCGGCACGAGCACGGCCTCCTCACGTCGATAGGCCCCCACGGCGACCGGCTCGGCGTCGGGATCGTGCCGGAACCGTTCGAGCAGGTCGCTGACGGCCGCGCGAAACTCGTGAACCCCCATCACCTCGACCACGAACATCTCCCTGAGTGGTACAACAACGGTACCACTCCCTGTCGTGCGATCTGACCGGATGAGCCTCCGGTATTGATAGCATTGATATCACCCGATGAAAAGGGGCGCCAATGGCGCAACTGATTGTTCGTGGGCTGCCGGACGAGGTGGTCCAGCGGCTGAAGGAACGGGCCGCGCAGCACGGGTGGTCGGCCGAGGAGGAGCATCGTCGGCTGCTCAAGCGTGCGCTCCTCTCTGAAGGCCTGGGTGAGTACCTGACGGCGATGCCGGACGTCGGACAGGACGATGACTTCGAGCGCCCGCGCGAGTACCCGCGGACCGTGGACCTGTGATCGGCCTCCTCCTCGATACCAACGTCGTTTCGGAACTGCGCAAGCAGGACCGGATGGACCCAGGACTGCGCGAGTGGTGGGCTGACAATCAGGGATCCCAGCTCTGGCTGAGCGTGCTCGTGCTCGGTGAGTTGCGGCGCGGCGTCGAGCTCCTGCGTCGGCGTGACGAGATCGCGGCCCAGACACTCGACAGTTGGCTGGCCGGCCTGGTCGATGAGTTCGCGGATCGGATCTTGGCCGTCGACGAGAGCATCGCCGAGGTGTGGGGGAGGGCGGGGGTCCCTGATGCCGTGCCAGTGATCGACGGTCTCTTGGCAGCCACGGCTCTCGTCCACGACCTGACGCTGGTGACCCGTAACGTCGCCGACGTGGAAAGGACCGGGGTCAGCGTCCTGAACCCGTTCAGCCAAATGAGCTAGCACGATGTCGTGGTGCACATGATCGAGGAGACCGCCAGGCGTGCCGGTCACGCTGACGTCCTCCGCGAGCAGATCGACGGTGTGACGGGAACCTGATGCTGTCCGTAGCCGACCGGTGAGGGTGTTACGGGGGACTACGGCTCGACGACGGTCTCGGGGGCAGGCTCCGGCTTCACCTCGGAACCGCCGACGCCCCCGCCGGCACCGCTGTCCACGCCGTCGGTCGGAGTTGGCGGGGGAGCGATCACGTCGTCGGGCACCGCAGGCACCGTCGGCTGGCTGCCGTCGTCGGCCGTGTACCTGTAGGCGGGCAGCAGGTACATGCCCGACCCATCCCACGACCAGAACGAGGTCAGCGTCCACTCGACACCCGTCAGCGTGAGGGTGACGGGCTCGGGTTCGGTCCACGGGACCTCGGTCATCGGCTCGGTGGTCGGCATGACCGGGTCCACCGTCGCCGGGGGCTCGGCCGGGTCCGCCGTCGCCGGGGGCTCGGCCGGGTCCGCCTCGCCGGTTGCGACCTCGTCGGGGGCGCCGACGTTGCCGGGCGCTCCGGCGCCATCCTCGACGGGCGCCCCTTCAGCGCCACCCATGGCGAGGTCACGCGCCGCCCATACGCCCCAGCCCTCGTTCAGCCTGACGATCGCATCGGAGGTGCTGATCGTCGGGTAGGTGCCGACCTGCTCGACCTCGCCGAGCGGGCCGTACGCGTCGATGACACCGTCCGGGCCGACGCTCACGTGGGCCTCGAATCCGTCGGCGAACATGCCGCCCACCAGGTAACGAACCCGGACGAACCAGGCGGTGATGCCGTCGTCCACGATCACCTCGGCACCATCGAGCGTCGGCCCGGTGGCACCGAGGACCTCACGAGCCAGCTGCTCGGCCTCGGCCGCGGTCGGCAGGCCCGCGGGCCGTTCGGGCGGCGTCGGTTCCTCGCACTCGCCGTCGGAGGAGCAGGCGACGTCCTCGGCCTGCACGGTGATACCCGTGCCGGAGTAGTACCCGAACCACATCCCGTCCCAACTCTCGAGGACGTGGTCGCCGTCGGTCATGCGCAGCGCACCCTCGTCGTGGACGACGTTGCCGGCGATGCCGAGCGCGTCGGCGACGGCCTGGATGTCCTGTTCGCCGCCGGGCCGCAGGCGGTAGACCGGCCGCTCACCGCCGAGCGTCGGCAGGTCCGCGCCGGCGACATAGTTCACCGGCTGCCACAGCATGTCGGGCATGGCGGAATCCATCGCGGCCTCGGCCGCCCCACCCGCAGCCGACCGGCCACCGGGTGCGATCGGCAGGGTCGGTGCCGCCTGACCGCCACCGCAGGCCGTGGCCAACAGCCCGGTCAGCGCTGCCGCGGTCAGCAGGAACGCCCGCTTAGAACGTCGAACCGTGGCAGTCATGGCTGCCTCCTCGTGCCGCCGCGGAGGACCTCGCGTCCTCCATCATCCGTTGGACGCCGCCCCACCGCCAGCGGTTGCGGCGGTGATGCTCGTGGTAGACCTGCGTCGGCAGGCAATGGGGGTCATGTGGTGACGAGGATTGCGGCGGTCGTCGCGGCGTCAGCAGTCTGGCTGGCGGCATGTGGATCGGTTGGCCCCATCGTCGGCGACGATCCCGGCGGCCCGGCCGGTTCGGCTCAGGTTCCGACTGGGCCGAGCGCATCCGCCGTTGCTGTGGACGCGCCGCCCGCGTGCGACACCGTCACACCACTCGCGGTCGCCGATGGCGCACCACCGGGCGATGGCGCCGTCGATGTCGCGGCTCTGCGTGCCTGGGCCGAGACGCAGCAGGCCGACCGGTTCGCTGGCATGTGGATGGAGGATGGCAACGTCCTGACGGTCGCCTTCACCGGCACCGACGTCGATGCGCTGCAGCGCGACGTCGCGGAGCGCTTCGGCCCTGCGCGCGTCGTCGGTGGCGCCCGGAACACCTACGCCGACCTGGCGGCCGCCCAGGCGCGGCTCCATGAACAGTTCCAGTCCGAGTTCGGTTCTGCGTTGTCGGGTTCCGGCGTCCGTGACCCGGTCCAGTTGCTCGCCGTCGATCTGCTCGCGCCGACCGACGAGCAGCTTGCCCGCCTGTCCGACGAGTTCCCTGGCCTGCTGTGCGTGACGATCGAGGCGATGCCGACCGAAGCGGATGCCCAGGTGGCAGCGTGGGAGCCGGCACCAGGGGCGGACCTGTCGCCGACCTCACAGCGGATCGACGTCCTGCTCATGGAGTTCAGTTGCTCGGGAGGCACGGACGCGGTCGGACGGGTCGCCACACCCGACATCCAGTACACGGCCGATGCGGTGGTCGTGACGCTGCGGGTGATCCCGCGACCTGGACCGCAACCCTGCCCGGGCAACCCACCCACCCCGTTCACGTTGGAGCTGGCCGAGCCGCTGGGTGATCGGGAGTTGCTCGATGGTGGTGTCGACCCGCCGGGACCGCCCGACCTCGAGCGTCCGTTCCGGTCCGACTCGGATCAGTGACGGGGAAGGGGGTGGGAGGGCCCCTCGTGAGCGTCCTCGTTGGGACGGTTCAGGTTCAGGTCAGCGCTGAAAGCGCGACAGTAAAGAGGTGGCCCTCCCGGACGTCCATATGCCCCCCCAGGCCCAGGACCACTCGGGGGAGGCTTCAACGCAGAAGCCGGCTTCGAGGACGACGTGTAGCCACCACGCTTCTCGACCGTGCTGACGCGGCCGGTGCTCTCCCGCGACTTCTCGCCCATCATGCTGCCCCTGTTAGACCGTCAAGAATCTGTCTTCTTGTCCCCATCACCGTTCGGGCTCGGCTTGATGGCACCCGGGGCCGGTCCGGTGGGCGGAGGCTTCAGTTCAGAGACCGGCTTGGACGACGACAGGTATCCGCCGCGTGTCGGTCGTGGCGCTGTGCGCCGCGGGTTGGGCTCGGAGCTGCGTGCCATCACGTCGCCTCCCTCAGGCGTCGATGAACTCAAGGTACTCCACCTCCTCCCATCGAAGCAGGAGCCCGCCGTCACCGACGATCGGCCGGCCTCCGCCGTCGACCTGGAATTCGCCCGTCTCCGGGTCGACGTGAACGGATCGCACAAGGAACAGGTCCTGAGGCTCCGGGTACCCGGCCGCGATCGAACGTTTGCCGCCCGCATCGGCGAATGCTCCGCCGAGCCAGATGCCTGACTTCAGTCGACACCGGACCCAGCCGTCCTCTTTGTTCCAGAAGAGGTAGTCCCAGGCCCGCGGGGCCGCCGGATTGGGTCCCGTCAGAAGGCGCGCGACGGTCCAGCCTCTGCGGACACCCACCCCCTGGAGCGTGCCGCTGACGAGGGGGAGAGAAACAAAGAGCAGCGGGACCCCGGCCACCCAGGTCGGCAGCGGTTCGCCGTTTGCGAGATCTGCCCCGAACTCGGTGTAGAGCTTGTAGAGGGGCCCGGCGAGGATGGCGAGGAAGACCGCGGAGCCGCCGACGAAGCGAAGGATCCGGTCGCTCGGGCCGATGCCGAATCGGCCCACTTGACGCTCCAAGGCCCAGACGTGGAGGGCGCCGGGCAGCAGAGCGAACGCCGTGACGACGGCCGCCTGGAAGGTCGATGGCATCGGCCCGTGGTCCTCTCGGATTGTCGCGGCCGCCAGTATGCGTTCGGGCTGCGACACGTGGCGTGGCCCGAAGCTGCGACCTGTGGATAGGCGACCGCCCCGGCGAGAGTGCGATCACCCGTCATATACGACGGTGAATGCACTCTCGTCGCCTACCGTTCACCGCGGTGGAAGGGGTCACGCAGTGGGGCGGTCGGTACCGGCGGAGCCGCGGTGGATGGACGATGCGTCCCCCGCTGAGCAGGCGCTGTGGCGCTTGGCCGTCGACCAGCTTCCCGACGACGTGCCTGTCCTGCCCCAGGTGGCGATGACCGTCCCAGCGGCGGGCCGCCCGCGCGAGGCCGAAGCCGACCTCGTCCTCATCGATCCCTCCCACGGCATCACCGTCGTCGAGGTCAAGGGCGGCGTGCTCGAGTACGACGCACGACGGGCCGCGTGGAGGCGCACTTCCGGCAGGCACCCCAAGCCCGTCCGGGATCCTGTCGCCCAGGCCAAGCGCGCCCGCTCCATCCTCGAGACGGCCATCAAGGCCAGCGGCACCCAACACCCCGGCGCGATCGCCATGCGGTGGGCGGTGGCCACGCCGGACTGTCGGCTCGAGGCTCCCGGCGAGCCGGTGCTGCCCGGCAACCAGCTGTGGGACGCACTGGCGGGTGACCAGCTCGAGCGCCTGTACCGGTCCACGTGCGGCCCGCTGACGACGGGCGAGCAGCCGCTGGGTGACGACCGCGCCCGCTACCTCGCCGACTACCTCAGAGGAAGGACCCGGTCGGGGCGAGGCGTGCTGTCCACCGCCGTCGACGACCACGAGGTCCGGGTCCGCCTGCACACCGAATCCCACCGCAACGTGTTGAAGACGATCTGGCGCCACCCGCATGTCCTGGTGCGGGGCTCGGGATGGATCCGGCGCTGGTGACCGCACCGCCTACTACCACGAGGTCCTCCCCGAGGCGCTCACGCCGCGGGTGACGCAGGGCGAGTTCGACGTGGTGGTGCTCGACGAGGCGCAGGACCTCTCTGAGCTGTGGGTGCTGGCGGTGGCGTCGATGGTCAAGCGGGAGGGGCGGTGGTACGCGTTCAGCGACCGGCAGCAGGACCTGTTCCATGCGGACGCGGCCTTGCCGGACTTCCTCGAGCTGCAGCACGAGCTGACCGAGAACTTCCGCAACAGCGCCCAGATCGCGGCGTTCGCAGCGCAGTTCGGCGACATCGAGACCGACTGCCTCACCGGTGACGGAGCCGACGTCGCGTTCGTGGCCTGTGCCCTACCTGTTCCACAACCCGTTCAAGGACCGCACCGACGACGTCGCGGCCATGGCGCTGGCGGGGGAGCGGATCGCCACCAACGGGGCGTCGTTCAAGGGGATGGAGCGCCCAGTGGTCGTGCTCGGCCTGGACCTCGACCCGACCAAGACCGACCGGATCGAGGAGGTCCGCCGCGCCATCTACACGGCGGCCACCCGCGCACGGTCCCACCTCACCGTCGTGGGGGACCCAGACGGGGCGGCGGCCTACGGCTTCGACGAGCTGGCGGAGGCACTGCGGGGCGCGGTCGCCGAGTGATGCGGGCCGGCGTCAGTCGAGGAGGACGTCGAGAATCTCGCTGGCTGCCCAGGTGATGCGACCACCTCGCCCCGCAACCCGGTGGACCTCGAGCCAGCCCTGGTCCTCGAGACGTCGGATGGCGCTGTTGGCGCCCGCGTTGGTGATCCCAAGAGCGTCCATGACACGCCGAGTCGTGATGAACGGGTTCGTGAAGAGCAGGTCGATCAGGTGTGGGGCGTTCGAGCGGTCGCCGGCAAGGCCGGCTCGATATCGCGCCTGCAGGTCGCTGAGCCGTTCGGCACGGTCGACGGCATCGCGGGCCTGCGTGGCAACGCCGGTGAGGAAGTACTCGAGCCAGCGTTGCATCTCTCCGCGTTCACGCACGCCCTGCAGTCGTGCGTAGTACAGCTCGCGGTCGCGTTCGAAGTACGGACTCAGGTACAGCAGAGGCTCGGGTAGCTCGCCGACGTCCTGGAGGTAGAGGATGATGACGAGGCGTCCGAGCCGCCCGTTCCCATCGAGGAACGGGTGGATCGTTTCGAACTGGTAGTGCAGGAGTCCGCAGATCACGAGCGGTGGGAGCTCGCTCTCGCGTTCGTGGAGCAGACGCTCCCAGTCCTGGAGGGCATTCTGCATCTCGGGTTCATACCGCGGGGGCACGAACGTGGCTTCCCCCAGCGTTCCCCCCGGAGGACCAATCCAGTTCTGACTCGTCCGAAACTGGCCGGGCTGCTTCTCCTGCCCGCGGACGTTCACCAAGAGCCGTTCATGCACGCGCCGGAGCAACCGGAGCGACAGCGGCAATTCGTCCAGAAGACGCCGCCCGAGCTCGAAGGCAGCGATGTAGTTCTGCACCTCGCGCACGTCCATGTCGGCGGAGTCGTTGCCTTCGGCGGCTGCCTCGAGGACCTCAGAGAGCGATGCTTGGGTTCCTTCGATCTTGGAGCTGGCCAGTGCCTCGGTGGCGAGGTAGGGCTGCACGAGCAGATGCGGGTTCGGGAGTAGGCGACCAGCTCCGGCCAGGCGCCCCAGGGCTCGATCGGCCTCGGAGAGCGCGCGGACCGTCGGTCCGGCCAGATCGAGCGTTCGGGGTAGTGGCGTCGGGACATAGTGGTCGTAGCCATAGGGTCCGGGGACGGTCTGGATGGCTCCGAACGTCTTGTCAACGTACTTGGGCAAGTCCATCGATTTCCCAACGATTTCGGCTGTTCCGTTGGCAAATAGTAGCCTCATCCAATTCGCGATGGAAGAAGCGACTGATCAGGAGGGCGGCGGGTTCTCTCGTGTATCGAGTGCAAGTTGCTGCTTCTCGATGATCGCGTAGCCCAGCAACATCCATGCGGCTCCCGTCAAAGCCAACCCGAGCCCATCGGTCAGGTCCACCGAACCGATGGCCACGCCAACTGCCTCCGCGACGATGAAGATCGGAAGCTGCACAACGATGAGACCAACTGGGAGCCAACGCCAGGATCCACCCAGTGACCGGTTCCTCACGATCACGATTCCGAGGGTTAGCAGAGCGACTGCAACACCAGCACTGCTCACTCCATAGGTGATCCCGACAAGATCGGGAGCACCCGGCGATTCCGGGATCGTGCCGGTGACCAGGTAGAGGACCGCAACAACAGCTGCCAGGAATCCAACGGCGGCTCCTGTACCGCCCAGCCAGGTCAGCCAACGCCAACGATCAGCCCTGCGCCAGAGGACGATCGCAGCCAGACCGAATCCAGCGGATGTCAACAGAGCGAACCACGGCACCAGCGAGCGGTCATCCCCTGTGAGGATCAGCAGAACACCCTTGGCCAGGATCATTGCCGCCCCGGCGCCCACCAACGCACCCGCGAACCTCATGAGCCGACTGCCTGAAGGGGAATCCACTGTCGTCAACACCCGCTCGAGGGTCGAGTCAACGCTACGACATCCCCCCGCTGTGGATAGCCATGTCCGTCGCCGATTTGCCGGTGGTACTCATGCATGCACAGCAGTACCACGGCGACGTACGTACATTGTGAGTACGTAAGCGACAGGAGCCTCGATGGCCAGGGCACGTACGGAAGACGCGCCGGAACGACCACACCGTGACACCAGGCTGAATTTGCGTGCCTCCAGGGAGCAGCAGCAACTCATCAAGCGGGCGGCGGCCGCTCTGGACAAGAGCATGACGGACTTCGTGCTCGAGAGCGCTGCAGCCCGCGCCGAGGAAGTGCTGGCCGATCGTCGATGGTTCCTGCTCGACGACGAGGCGTGGGCGCATTTCGAAGAACTGCTGGACGCTCCGGTCGAGGACATGCCGCGGCTGCGTCGGACGCTGACCGAGCCCACGGTGTTCGACAGGGATGATTGAGGCGCTGCAGCGTCCGGTCAAGCTGACCCGCGCGCACGCGACCGAGGATTTCGACTGCGGGGCCGACGACCTGACGCAGTGGCTGCGTCGGTGGGCCTACGGCAACCAGCAGGCGGGCAACGCGTCGACCTGCGTCGCCACACGAGGCTTTCGAGTGGTCGGCTACTACGCCTTGGCAACAGCGGGGGTCGAGAAGTCGGACGCACCGGACCAGATCACGAAGGGCGGCGTTCCGACGCAGGTCCCCGTCCTGCTCCTGGCTCGGCTCGCGGTGGATGTCACCGAGCAAGGCAACGGGGTCGGCCGTGGGCTCTTCGTCGACGCGCTCCGACGTGCGGTACGTGTCTCTGACGAGGTGGGCATCAGGGCCCTCCTGATCCATGCTCGCGATGAGGACGCCCGCAGCTTCTACTTGCACCACGGCGAGTTCGCCGAGTCGCCCACCGACCCCCTCCACCTCTTCCTGCTGATGAAGCACGGAAGGCGAATGCTTCTGTCGTGACGGTGTGGATGGCTCCCGAGGTGGTCGAGGTCGCGCTTCGTGGCGACGTCGGCCCAGCCGACGGGTGGCAGGTAGCTCATCAGCGTGCTCGCGGACTGGCTGCAAATGGCCTGCTCGAGGTCCTTGTGCAGCTCGTGTCGTTGGTGCTCGGTGATGTCCATGGTGCCATCCAGGTGTGGTCGGTGAGCTTCGACTGGGATATCTCTAGTGATATAATCGCCGTCTGGAGGTCGTGGGATGCGTGCAGACGAAGCGTTGCGACAGGCCCGTCTTCGGTCGGGGCTGACGCAGGCCGAGTTGGCTCGTCGAGCAGGCACATCCCAGGCAGCCGTCTCTGCCTACGAGTCTGGCGCGAGATCCCCGGCCTTCTCGACCCTTGAGCGGCTTCTGGCTGCATGTGGCGTCAGGCCGCAACTTGTCTTGGAGCACCGGGCCCGCCCACAGGCGGGTGGACCCGTGTCAGATTCCCTCCGGGAACATCGGGGCGAGTTGCGGCGCGCGCTTGCATCGTTGGGAGTACGTCAACCTCGGGTCTTCGGGTCCGTGGCGCGTGGTGAGGACGGACCAGATTCCGATCTGGACCTGCTGGTCGACCTCCCGCGCCGCTCCTACGTCCTTCTCGAGCAAGTCCGGGAAGCGGCCGAACGCCTACTTCACGTGAAGGTGGATGTGTCGACGCCAGACCTTCTCGAGGACGACATCAGGGACAGAGTCCTCGACGAGGCGGTGCACTTGTGAGCCCGCGGTCCGTATGCGACCGCCTTCGTGATGTCCTCACGGCGATCGACAGGGCCGCAGCGTTTGGCACCGCCCCGCGCGGCGAGATGGCGACGGCGGCCGCGCTCTATGAACTCATCGTCATCGGTGAGGCCGTCGGCGCCTTGCCAGCGGACGTCCTCGATGCCCAGTCAAGGGTGCCGAAAGGAGCGGTCGTCGGGATGCGAAACCTCGCCGCCCACGAGTACCACCGCGTCAATGCCGACTACGTCTGGGGAACCGTCGATGACGATCTCCCAGTGTTGCGCGCCACGGTCGCCGAGGAGCTGGCGCGGCTCGAATGCTGATGGCCCGGACCCGAGTGAACCCGTTCGCCGACTGAGCTTCGACCGAGGACGGCGGGGTCATTCTTGGGCTCATGGGACAAGCGGGACCGTGGCCCCGACCTGGACGGACTCGGGGATGGCCTCGCGAGGAACGACGTCGACATCTCGCCCAACAAGCTGGGCGAGTTCCCGCTCGAGCCTAACGAGGCTGAGCAGGTCCGCGTTCTCGTCAAGACTCACGAGCAGGTCGAGGTCCGAGCCGGGATCGTCACGGCCAGCCGCGACCGACCCGAAGGCCACAACATCGTGCGCGCCATGCTCGGCGCACACCTGCACGATCTGGGCACGCTTTTCGGCCAGCCAGTCCGGGAGCCGTGGAACGACCACCAGTTGGAGGTCGACGCCGAGCGCGTCCGCCAGCGCTTCCAGCGTGCCTACGCGCGGGTCCACGGCATCCCGCTCGATGCGCCCCACCGTCGAGAGGGGGACACCGGCCCGCCGCGCAAGCTCACGCTGTGACAGCCCGGACAAGATCCGAGCATCACGGAGAACCGAGCCAGCTTCCATAAGTGAGAGCATATATGCGCTCAACAGCCGTGGTCAACGCCAGGAAAGGGGTCGAGGTCCTCGAACTCCGGGTGTTCCTCCAGACCGCTACACGCCGGCGAGCTCGTCGCCGTGGTCAGGCAGCGGCCCGGCGAGGGCGTGCACGCTGCCGGGTGCTCACTGCTCGGTGCTGAAGCGTCGCAGGTCCTTCATCAACAGGAAGAGGTGGAGGGGATCCGTCGGTGAAGGCTCGAACGCGGAGGTCTGGGCCAGGTACCACGAGCGGACATCCTCGTTCGCACAGTGGATGAGGAGGGCCCGGATTCCGATTCGTTCGGCCACGTCGGCAGCGACGTCCAAGGCGTGCCGAAGCAGGAGTCGGCCGAGGCCCATGCCTTGGACGCTGACGTCCACCCCGAGTCTCGTCAGCAGCGCGATGGGAACGGGGTAGCTGCCCTGACCCTGCATCACACGTGACGGCGCATCGGCGGGTGTGACCGACCCAGAGGACAGTGCGACGTACCCGAGCACGCGCTGGTCGGCGTGCGCAGCCACGTAGACCCGCGATTGCCCACTCCGGTGAGCCGTGAACGCATGCTTGATGAGCCACGACGTCTGCTCAGGGTCGCCGCAGTCGAAGCCGTCGACGACGTGGGTCCGGTTCAGCCGGACGACGAACTCTTGCGCGGGGATCACTCACGAAGTCGTTCGAGTAGTTCGTCGCTGGGTTGGGTTGCCATGAGCACGTCGAGGGATTCGTCCGCACGCTCCGGGCGGTCAAGGACCTCCAAGAAGCGATCCCACGCTGGCCGATCGAGTTCGAAATGGCGCCGGTCGGCCAGGACCTGCTCGGACGTGTGCATGAGGATCTCGCTCAGGTAGTCGGCGACGGTTCGGTGTGCGGACTTCGCCGCAAGCCGGAACAACTCCAGACGGCTCGCCACGCGCTGCACGAGGTCGTCCATGAGGTCGCGGTTGTCGGCGTCGTAGACGACGGCGGTTTCGGCTGCAATGGACTCCCGGAGGCGTTGTTCGTGCGCAGCCCTCAGCATCCACTCGGACATGCTCATTCCGGCGGCCGTGGCCGCTTCTTCGATCTGGGCGCGATCGTTCGAGCTCATCCGCAACTGCATGCGGCGAATCTTCAGGTCAGCGTGCTCACCGGTTGGCACGGCGTCTCCGATCGGGTGCCGCCAGTGTACTGACAGACCGTACACACGGCGCACCCTGTCCACAGCTGCGACTGCAGCCTGAGCGGTTGGCATCGTTCCCCCACCCAGGACAGATCAGGTGTGCAGTCGCGCTCGTTCAGCCGGTCAGTGTGGGGTACGGGCCGTCGAGGAGGTCCGCGTTGTCCGCTGCGCGGTGTCACAGTTGCGTGGAGGATGGCAATGAACAGTCGATGGGGACGGCATGACTGACCACGCTCCGGAACTGCTGGTCCGCGAGGACGTCAGCGGGGTCCAGCCCCTGCACGGCTACATGGCGCGGACGTGCCCGATGAAGGTGGCGCTCGATGCGGCACCGCCCGAGGGCGTCGTGCGACGCGCCCCGACCCCGGCCAGACTCGCGCGCCGCGAGGCGGGCCTTGTCTTCGAGGGCGAGATCTTCGATCTGCTGGTCGCCGCGCACCCGGACGCGGTCGACCTGCGCGGGGTCACCGACCGCGGCGACACCGTGGCGAAGACGGTCGCCGCGCTGCAGGCCGGGGCGCCCATGGTGCTGGCCGGGTGGCTGCCCGACGACACCGGCCAGCATCGCTCGGGCCGCCCCGACGTGCTGCTCCGCGGCCGGCAGCGGGGCGACGGCCGGTGGGGCTACCTGCCGGTGGACGTGAAGAGCCACAAGACCCTCGCGGCCCCTTCGTCGACGACGTGCCCCGGCTACCTGTCGTCGCTCGACGACATCGCCACCCATCCGGCGGACCTCGCCGAGGCGGTCGACGAACCGGCGCGCTGGACCGGCAAGATCGCCGACGACCTCGTCCAGCTGGCCCACTACTGGAGGATGCTGCAGGCACACGGGCTACATGACGACAGCGGCGGGGCGTGGGCCGGGGTGATCGGCTCCGAGCAGGTGTGCACCTGGTACCGGCTGGACGAGGAAGGACCACTGCGTCCCTCGTGGCGGACGGTGACGGGGCGCTGGACGAACCTCGAGGCGTACGACCACGAGTTCGGGTTCCGCCTCGACATCCTCGCGCGGGTGCAGGACGGCCGGGACCCCGGCGTCGTTCCCGCCTACAACCTGCGGTGGTGCGACGAGTGCGAGTGGTGGCCGCACTGCGAGTCGCAGATGGTCGCCGCCGACGAGGTCACGCTGCTGCCGAGGATCGACTGGAACCGACGGATGCGGCTGCACGCGGCCCGGCCTGACCACGCGTACCCAGATCGCGGCGCTGGACCTCGAGGCGGCGGCGCTGGCCGACCTCGACGCGCCGGACCAGGCGATCGCTGCTGGCGATGCCGCAGGGCTGGACGGGGCGACCGTTGACGTCGTGGCCGAGCTCGGGTCGTTCCCGGGACTGGCCGGGCTCGTGCAGCAGGCGAGGGCGGACCTCACCGGTGACGCCCTGCTCCGTGACGGCGTCGACGGGCTCGTCGTACCGCGCGCCGATGTGGAGGTCGACCTCGATCTGGAGTCGTACGGCGGCGAGGTCTACATGTGGGGCATGCGCATCCACGACCCGCAGGGACTGACCGGCGAGGCTGGCACGCGCTACGTGATCGAGGAGATGGCGGACCTGTCCGCGGACTTCGACCCGGCCGAGGTGTTCCTGCGGGCCTGGGAGCAGATCGCCGACATGCGCCGCCGGGGCGAGGACGCCGGGGGGACGCTGGCGATCTACTCGTGGTCGGGGATCGAGACCTGGATGTTCCGCCAGTACGCCGAGCACCTGCCGCAGCCCTCGGACGTCGAGGAGTTGGTGACCGACGCGGACGTGTGGGTCGACCTCATGCAGGTCGTGAAGCAGCAGCTGGTCCTGCCGTTGCGCGGCCGGTACGGGCTCAAGCAGGTGGCGAGCCAGGTGGCCGGGTTCCGGGGATGGGACGAGGTGAAGGCAAGGCACGGGCTCAGTGCGCTCGACGGCGAGGAGTCGATGCTGCTGTTCGCCGCAGCCGTCGGGATGGACGGCGACCCTGACCCCGGGGCGGCGGAGGCCTTGCTCGCCTACAACCGAGCCGACGTCGACGCGACCTGGACCGTGCGCGAGTGGCTGGCGACCCTGGACTTGCGGCGATGACGGAGTAGGACGGGGGGCCGATGGCAGACACGTGGAGATTCGAGGGGCTTGACGAAGTGGTCCTCGAGGAGCGACCCCGACTTGCCAGCTGGGACGCCATGGCCTCGCCAGCGCAAGCCGCCTTGCGGGCGTACCTGGACCGGCTCCAGTCGGCAGCGGACCGTCCGGACCTCTCGGCTTTCCATCTGATCGTCGGGGATGTCACGGAAGGCTCACCGGGACACGACCTCGACAACTTTCTCTACCCGGTGGCGAAGCGGTTTGGTGCGAACCGGTTCGATCTCGTCCGGGGGTCGAAGCGCCGGTCGCGTGGGCATCGACTCGTCGTCGGCGTTGCGGTGTCTGGCGATCCTCCGCGCGCCAGCGATGGCTGGTCGTCGGTGGTGGTCGGGACGGAAGGGTCGACCGATAGCCGCGCGTGGAAAGAGGACGTGCACGCTCAGGTGGCGCGGGTCGTCCATACGCCGGAGACGGGCCCCGTCGAGATGGAGATCGTCTTTCGCATCGGCCCGAGTCGGACGTGGGTCAACCTCTGGAAACCCGCGATTGACAGTCTGGGTCCGATACTCGGAGAGGGCCGTCGTCCCTTCATGCCCGAGGACGACATGATCGTCGAGCTAGGGCTTCATCGGCAGGTCGACCCCGGAATGGGATTTCGCGTCGAACTCGGGATCTGGGGGCGAGCCGCCTCGGGCACTGGTCTGATCGGCTAGGCGGCCCAACGGCGGTGATTGCCGCGAGATTCGGTTGAACTCACCAGTAGGGCGGTGGGTTCTTGCGCGGATCGATCAGGTGGTGACGGGCCTGGTCCCTGAGCGAGGTGATCTCGCCAAGCCGCTGTCCCGATGATCCCGCGAGATCTTCGACGAGACGCGGCATGGCGGCAACTATTGCGGCGACGGCGAGCGCGAGTCCTCGAAGGCCGTCGCCGATTCGGAAGGTCACATGATGGATGCGGGCCTTCCGGATTGCTCGGCACTCGTCGGGGTTGTTGAGCTGGCCCAGATCATTGGTGACGAGAACCTCGTAGCCGCGGCTGGCCGCATTGGCGATCAGTACGGGGTCCTTCTTGCCTTTCCACTTGATCGTGTCGACGTGGTCGATCTGGTGGCCGACGAGGACGCGCCGGAGGATCTCGAGCACCTGCACCGGCACGTCCTCATCGAGCAGGATGCGCACGACGGTCAGGCAGCCCGTCGGGGCTGGGTGCGCTCGTCCACGTAGGCCGCGAAGGCGGCCGCATCCCGAGCTGCCGCAGCGCTCACGGCCGGGTAGATGCCACGGATGGCCCTGGGTGCCACTCCGTCACGGACAAGCGTCGCGACGTTGACGTAGGGGACGCGCGTGTCCTTGATCACGGGGTAGCCGCCACGGACCTCGGGCGAGATGCGGATGTGGGGAAAGGGCTCGCAGAGCGGTCGGACGAGACCGCCGTCCTTGTCGCGGAAGCGGCCGAAGACCGTCTCCATGACCACGGGTTCACGAAGCTGGCCGGGCTTGTTGACCAGGTCGACGTAGCTGTCACTGCTGGCGTCCGCCCACACGATAGAGCCATCATCGGTCGAAACGAGGACGTACTCCGAAAGGTGCGCACCCTCGCCCACGTCGTCCAGCGTCTCGAGTGCACGGCGGATCTTCTGGAGGGATTTGTCTTCGCGGAGGTAGACGACGGTCCGGAGGGCGACGACATCACGGAACGAGTACAGCCACGTCCGGCCATCGCGGTACTCGGGCACGAGGACAGGACCACGGTCGCCACGATCGGAACGCCAGTACTGCAACTGACCCATCGTGGCACCGCTGAGTGCAGCAGTGAGTTCGGTCGAGAACGGCACGGTCTACCCCTGAAACCGGAATGGCCGATGATGCCACGCGGGAGTGACAACGGCCACGAACCCCTGTGGACGAACGGCGTGCGAATCAATCACGGTCACTTCGTTCCTCATCCGCGCCGACGATCACGGCGGACAGTCAGCGCAAGGTCCGCCGCTGCAATGGCAACCATCATGGCATTGGCGATGGCCGACGAACGAAACGTCGCGAACACGATCACCGCGATCATCCCCAGGGCCCCCAGATGGAGCCATCTCTCCTTGCTCAATTCCATGCCTTCGAACTCGGTGAAGCTCGAACATGCGCTACCGGAATTCCGGTGTCAACCGTTAAATTATTGTGTATTCGGGGAAATCGTCAGGTATCGGACACTACCTGACTGAGCCGATTCTGAGCTGGTCGATCGTGTGGAAACATCGACTCACTTTGGGGCACATTGGGCTGTCGGCGGTGCCCAGTAACGGGCATTATCTACCCCATAGAATCTCAGGAGATTCATCGGTCGCTTGTGCGCCGAGTGCACGATGGCGAGACCCATAGGGTCTCTCGAACAGTCAGGGCCAAGTTCGCCCGAGCCGTTCCTTGAGCCACAGGTCCACGGGAACCTCATGCAGCTTCAGTCGCCGGTGAGCGGTCTCGCGTTCCTCGTCCGTGAACAGCGTGTCGTACTTCAGGACGAACCACTCCACGCTCAGGTCGAGCCGACCGGCTTCCCAGAGGCGGGCGAACCCGTCCGAGGTGTCCTGGCCTTTCAGTAGTCGCTTGGCCGTCTCGACGTGGCCGTGCGCACCGATCATCTGCTGGAAGCGCACGGGGTTGTAACCGATCTCGCGCTTCATCGTGGTGATGCTTCGGTCCATCTCCACGGCAAACCGACGGGGCAGGTCGTCGTCACCCATCGGTTGTCTCCACTCCCGCGCGATCCCCCGACAGCGACGGTAGATCACACGGCCATCGATAGCACGTGCCCAACTTTGGGTCACTCCCGGGCTCATATCCCGCCGCAGTACGTGAGGAGGACCCCTAGTCTCGGAGTAGATGGTTGCAGCAGGCCGGGGAAGGGGTGTCGGTGACAGCGCGCGATGAGATTCTCGTTGCCGCTCGGGAGCTCGCATCCCGCGGTTTGGAGCCCTTCGCGCCCGCGGACATCATCCGGGAGCTGCGTGCCAACGGGTCGACGTATCCGGATTCGACTCTTCGGACGTTCATCGTCTCGGCCATGTGCATCAACGCTCCGCGGCACCACACCGTCCACTACCCGGACCTCGAGCGGATCGGGCACGGGCAGTACCGCGTTGCTGAGACCGCGGGTGGCCCGCCGCAGTCAGTGACCGGCCGATCGGGGCGTGCAAGCCAGCGGGCCGGACGCCGTGACCTGCAGGCTCAGGAACAGATCCTCCGGACGATCGAGGAGCGTGGGGGACAAGCAGACTGGCCGGATCCAGACATCGGCGATGACCCTGACGCGAACTGGCAGGTCGACGACCTGGTGCGCAGGGCCTACATCCGCAAGCCCGAGGACGACGATGGGGTCGCGCGTCTGGAGCTCACTCCTGTCGGACGTGACGCGGCCAGAAACGGGCTCCCTGACGAGCCCGCGGGGCGACGGACCATTCTTGAACCGCATGAGCTCGAGCTGCTGCACCAGCTCATGTGGGACGCAGCTGAAGACGTTCCCGAGGACGATCGTCGCCGTCATTCGGGCGGTATCAAGTGGATCCTCGAAGAGCACTTCCACGTGGACACCGCGGACGGTGCCGGGCCGCACGGCAAAGCCCGGAAGGACGCCGTTCGACGGTTGGAAGCCATCGGGCTGATCGAGCAGATCGGCGGGGGAACGGCGAAGCGCACTGGCAACAGCTGGGTGACGAACCCTGGCATGGTCTCCTACCCATGGTGAGGTAACAATGGCTCGAGCAACCGTTCCCAAGGGACCTGCGGACACGACCTATGAGGGGCTGCAGCGGGTCGTCGACAGTTCGCTTCGCCATCTGCGGTCCACGCTCGTCGACGACGACGGTGTCTGGTCCCGAGAACACGCGGTCGAGCTCGAACAGCGGACCGCTCAAGATCCGGGTCCGGCACAGGGACGTAGCTTCGACGAGAAGCTCGGCTACCAGCTCGAAGGTGCAGATCGGGGCGTTGTCCTTCTGGCGGCCGACCTTCGCTATCTGCACCTCCTTCCCGTCTATGACATGAACCCGGAGCTGAAACGTCAGCGGATCGATTCCATCCTTGAACTGGCCGGTGAACAGATGCCGGACGACCTGGCCAGCACGCTTGCGCCCGGTGTCGTGGCCTGGGGGTCAGGTCACTCGCAAGCCTGGCCTCAGTACACACTGCTTACGCGCTTTGCCGGCTGGTTCTCGGGGCTCGACGACGCCAGACGTACCCAACTCATCGACGACCCTTGGGCCTTCAAGGCCGGCTTGTTCGAGCTCGATGCCACCTCGGCGCAGATGGAGCGCGAAGCCCTCTTGCACCTCATCCATCCGGACCCCTTCGACGCCGTCTTCAACCAGTGGCACAAGAAGAAGATCGTCGAGCGATGGGCCGATCACGCCGACGGTGAGTCGGACCGTGATCGGGCGATCATCCAGATTCGCACCGCACTCGAGGACGAGTACGGCGAGCAGATCCACTGGTACGAGGACCGCATTCGCGACCTCTGGGATCCCAGCGAGGTCACTGACCCAACACCGACACCGCCACCTACGCGCGGGCCGTCGCAGGCCCCCTCAGGCGGGGATCTTGACGCGGCCGCCGACGAGCTACATCTTCCCCGGAAATGGATTCGTCGTGTCGACCGGCTCCTCCGCGACAAGGGGCAGCTGGTCTTCTACGGGCCACCCGGAACCGGCAAGACGTACATCGCCCAACGCCTCGCCGAGGCGATCGCCGACGACCCCGCGCGCCGCCTGCTCGTCCAGTTCCACCCCTCGACCTCCTACGAGGACTTCTTCGAGGGCTACCGGCCACGCGTCGACGACGCTGGCCAGATGGTCTACCGGCTCGTGCACGGACCGCTGGCCCGGATCGCTGAAGCCGCAGGGAGCGATCCGGACAACGACTACGTACTGATCATCGACGAGATCAACCGGGCAAACCTGCCTCGCGTTCTCGGGGAGCTGCTTTTCCTTCTTGAATATCGCGACCGCGAGATCACCACGCTCTACCGTGCCGACGAGCCGTTCTCGCTGCCCAAGAACCTCTTGCTCATGGGCACGATGAACACGGCTGACCGATCGATCGCGCTGATCGACGCGGCCCTCCGCCGACGCTTTCACTTCGTGCCGATGTTCCCCGATGCCCCGCCGATCGATGGATTGCTCGACCGTTGGACTGAGGCGAATGGTGAGGACGCCCGTTGGCCTCGACTGCTACGGGGTGTGAACGCGTGGCTGCGCGATGACCTCGGGGGCCCGGATCTGCAGGTCGGTCCGAGCCACTTCCTCGAGAGGGGTCTCGACGAGGAGGACGTGCAACTGGTCTGGGAGCACAGCATCTACCCGTACATCGAGGACCAGCTCTTCGAGCGACCGGAACGTTTGGCCCGCTACCGGTGGGCCAATGTCAGCAATCAGTTCCTCGGAACCGACGAGGAAGAACCTGCGACAGAGGGCGAGTCCACGTGATCCGACTCGACCTCACCGAGTACGAAACGATCGAGGCTCGGATCCCGGCCGAGTCGGCCCTGGCGCTCGCGGCTGCAGCCGGCAGCGCGTTGGCGGTGGCGCCTGCGTTCACCAAGGGCGACTTCCGGATCACGGCCACGAGCCACGTCGGGACCGTCGTGGCGGGTGGCGTCGAGGTCCGGATTCGCCCCAAGGTGCCGGTCGACAACGTGCTGTATCTGCTGACATCGCGATGGCGTCGGCCATGGCTACGACCTGACCTGGTGAGTTACGAGTCATCCGAGGTGACTGCCGCGTTCGTCGCACTCTTCGCCGACGCTGTGACCCACCTGCTACGACGAGGACCGCAGCACGACTACGTCGAGCACGCTGAACCGTTGGACACCATCCGCGGTCGGATCGACCTGACCGGGCAGTTCCGGCGACCCGGCAGACTGGTCCCCGTCGACTGCATCTTCAGCGAGTTCACGCTCGACACTGGTGTCAATCGCTACCTGAAACACGCGTTACGCATGGCGAGCCGCGCTCCGGGAGTGTGGCGCAGAACCAAGACCCAACTCCGCCACGCCGTCGCGGCGCTTGACCGAGTGTCCGACGTGCCGCCGGCGGCCAACCTGCCACTGCGAATGCACTACACACGGCTTACTGGCGCCTATGAACCCGTCCTCCGGCTGGCGCACGTCATCCGAACCCGTGTAGGCCTCGGCGACGTCCGTGGGAGCACCCATGCGTCGTCCTTCCTCCTCGACATGAACGAAGTCTTCGAACGATTCGTTGAGGACTCGCTCCGACTCCACCTCGCCAGCGAACTGGTTGTCGAGGGCCAGGTCACCGACCACCTCGATCAGGACGAGAAGGTTCCCATACGCCCGGACCTGCTCTTCCGGGACGAAACCGGCCAACCGGTCTACATCGGAGACGTGAAGTACAAGGTGTCGTCCGATGGCATGGGACGGGCCGCGGACTACTACCAACTCCATGCCTACTGCACGCGCTTCGGCCTGCCCGAGGGCGTGCTCATCTACGCCACGATTGACGAGGGCGCCCAGTTGCCGATGAGTGTGACGACTATCAGCGACGAGATCCGCTTGAGGGCGCTCCGCTTCCCTCTCAGGGGATCATTGGCATCGGTCAGGGCGATCGAGGCCGAAGTCGCGGACGACATCCTTAGCCGGACCATCAGAGCCCTAGCCATAGCCCGGTAGCCCCAGCGTCCCCCGCGTCGCATCCTCGGAGTTTCCGTCTCGAGGCTGGACGGCGCCGTCGACCGGGACCGCGCGTTCCAGGGCCGGTCTCGCGGGCGTCGTCGATGTCGATTCTCCTATCCACCCGCGTTCCTGGGCGCGAGTTGCGCGAGCGTTTCGAAGAGGCGGTCGAGGTCGTCCCCGGTGAAAAGGGCCTCTGGACCTCGGGGAGCCAGGCCGACGTAGGGGTCCTCGTAGACCCGGTGCGGTTCGACGACTCCCCGTTCGGTGAGTTCGTCGATGATGAGGTTGACGAACTCGATCTGGCTGCGGCTGTGGCGCTTGTCGTCCAGGAACTCCGCGAACGCCTCCTTGGCGGCCGCGCGGTCGAGCCCGACGAGTGAGCGGACGAAGTAGCCGAGGTTGCCGGCCCGTTCGGCGGCCAGCGCGAATGACGCGTCGTCGCCGACGCCGGCTGCCACCAGGATCCGTTGCAGGTCGGCCAGGTCTTCGGCCGTCAGGGACTGGCCCGACCGGACCTTGGCAACTGCGTCTTCGCCGAGGTGCTCCTTGAGGAAGTTCTGGGCCTTCTTGCGGAACTGCATGAACTCGTAGCTGTCGCCCCCGCCTGTCCCCGGCAGCACCACCTCCCGGTCTCCGCCGAAGGTGTCCTCGAAGTCGGTGTAGACCGCCTTCTTCTTGGACCGCTCGATCAGCGGGACCAGTTCGCGTAGGCCGCGTCGGAGTTGCTCAAGCATCGCGTAGGAGACGTCGGTCCACCACGCTTCGGTCTGCACGTCGAGGATCAGCGCGAGCTGCTGCTTGATGACGGGGATGTTCTGTTGGTCCTCGAGCAGCCCGGAGATCTGCATGATCTGGCGCCGCTCGCGCTCGTGCGGCTCGCCCTTGAGGACCGCGAGCTGGGTGTTGAGCATCAGCACGTCGAACCGTTTGGTGTCCTCGTGCTCGGGCTCGACCTTGGAGGGCAGCCCGGCGACCCGGTCGGCCAGCGCGGCGAGGTCCCCGACCGAAACGTCGTGCCACGCGTCTCGCTGGCCGAACCGCTCGACCAGCTCGAGGTGGGGCCGCACGAGGAAGTTCTGCTGGGGCATCGACGCGACGTACTCGCGGAGGATTTCGGTCACCACGGCGCGTTGGTCACCCCACGTCTGCTGCTCGTCGAACACCCGGAGCAGCTCGAGCCGGCTGGTGAAGATGCGTTCGCTGAGCGGTACGGCGCCGGAGCCCTCGGCCGCGGGGATGTCCTGGCTGAAGAACTCGAGGTTTTGGCAGAAGTCGAAGACGATGAAGTGGGTCTTGTCGTCGCCGGGGCCGAACAGGTCGGGGCGCAGGCGGGTGCCGCGGCCGATCATCTGCCAGAACTTGGTCTTGGACCGCACGAGCTTGAAGAACACGAGGTTGACGACCTCGGGCACGTCGATTCCGGTGTCGAGCATGTCGACCGAGATCGCGATGTGCGGGTCCTTGTCCTTGCCTGAGAAATCGTCGATGAGGCTTTGGGCGTAGTTGACGGTGTGGGTGATCAGGCGGGCGAAGTGACCGGCGTGCTGCGGGTAGTTGTGGTTGAACCGCTCCTCGATGAATTCCGCATGCGCCTGGTTCTTGGCGAAGATGATCGTCTTGCCGAGCCGGTCGCCGCCGGCGACCTTGATCCCATCGCGCATGAGCCGTTCGAGGACCTTGTCGACGGTGTCGGCGTTGAACAGCAGCTTGTTCAGGGCGGCCGCGTCGACCTCGTCAGGCGGGGCGAGCGGGTTGCCTTGCTCGTCCTCGCCCCACTCCAGCTCGTCCCAGGCATCCTTCTCCTCCTCAGATAGCTGGTCGTACTTGATCCCGCGCCGCATGAACCCCAGATCCACCGAGATCCCGCGGGGCGGGACCAGGAACCCGTCCTGCACCGCCTCGTCGAGCGAGTACGCGTCGGTCGGCACACCGGTCTCGAGGTCAAACAGGTCGTAGGTGTTCTTGTCGACCTCGTCCTTCGGGGTCGCGGTCAACCCCACCAGCAGCGAGTCGAAGTACTCGAAGATCCCCCGGTACTTGCGGTAGACCGACCGGTGCGCCTCGTCGATGACGACCAAGTCGAAGTAGCCGACCCCGAACCGGCGCGTGCCGTCAGACCGGAACTCGTCGATCTTGCCGACCATCGTCTGGTAGGTCGACACGTACACCCGACCGTCCTCGGCGCCTTCGGTGACGAGGTTGACCGGCGCCGAGTCAGGCAGATGCGTCTTGAAGGCGTTGACGGTCTGGTTGACCAGCGCGGTCCGGTCCGCCAGGAACAGAACACGCTTGACCAGGTTGGCCCGCATCAGCAGGTCGGCCAGCGCGATCACGGTCCGGGTCTTGCCCGCACCAGTGGCCATCACCAGCAGCGCCTTGCGCTGCTGGTCGACCTCGAAGTGCTCTCCGATCGCACGGATCGCCCGCCGCTGGTAGTAGCGCTCGACGATTTCGTCATCGACATCGAGCGACGACAACGGCACCGCGGTCGTCCGCCGCTGGATCAGCCGTTCGAGTTCGTCCCCGCTGAGGAACCCCCGCACGGCCCGGGGCGGATGGTTGTTCTCGTCCCACAGCCAGTGCTCGTAGCCGTTGGAGTAGAAGACCACCGGCCGCTGCCCGAACTGCTGCTCGAGGCAGTCCGCGTACAACTTCGCCTGCTGCTGACCCTGCTTCGGCGAGACCATCGTGCGCTTCGCCTCGACCAACCCAAGCGGCAGACCATCATCGCCCCACAACACGTAGTCGACATACCCCGTCTTCGAAGAGCTGGGCATGCCGGAGACCTCGAACTCACGGTCCCGATCCTCGGCCAGCTTCCAGCCGGCCTCAGCCAGCAGCGCGTCGATCTTGTACGCCCGGGTTTCGAATTCAGACCAGTCGTGCTCCTCCTCGGCGACCGTCGCGGCCGCCTTCTTCGCCGCAGCGACCTCGGCCACCAACCGCTTCCGCTCCGCCTCCAGCTCCGCGACAGTCTTGGCCAGTGATGCAGCATCGGCACGCGCAGCCTCGGCCTCCTTGCGCTCACGTTCGAGCCGCCCAGAGAGCTCCTGCCGCTCCTTCAGCGACCGTTGCGCCACCTCGTCCACGTGTGGGAGCAACTCCGGGTCGAACTTGATCCTCGGGTCCGGCTTGACCTGCCGGCCATAGGTGAACGCGAGCCAGAAGCAGAACTGGAACAGCGCCGAGACGACCTCGACCGCCTCCAGCTGTGTCGGGGGCTTCGACTCGTGAACCGCCCGGTTGCCCGCCCGCTGGATCTTCCTCGCGATCGGGAACAGCCGCCCCCCCACCAGCCGCCTGAACGCAGACGAGTTCAGGTACGCGTTGAGCTGGTCCTCGTACGGCAACTCCAACGACGGGTCGTGCGCGAACGCCCACTTGACCCCCGACTCCAACGCCTTGCGCGCGTAGATGACCGCCGGCCCAGGACTCGACAGCGCGTGCCGTTCCGCCCAGGAAGCCGTCGCGAACTGCTCGGGAAACTCCGCCTTGAGAAACCCGAACTGCGACCCGCTCACAACTCCCCCCGAAACGCCCGCTGCTGGAGGGAAGCGAACAACTCGTCGAAGCTCTCGCCGCTTCCCATCAACCGCGCACGCTGGGCGCGAACGCCATCGACCGCTTCTGCGAACTCCTCGCGCAGTGCCGACGGAGGCACCGGAGCGTCAGCGGTACGCAGCGTCTTGAGGTTGATGTTCTTTTGGGCCGACTCCGGCGCGTTCGCCTCGAGCACAGGTTGCAGGAACCCGAGGAAGGCACGCACGAACTCCGTTGTTGCGGGATCGCTCGTGAACCCGACGACGCTGTCAGGGAAGCAGGCATCGAACGTCAGGACGCCGGTCTTCGCGATGTTCGCCGCGATGGTGATGCAAAGTGTTCCCGCTGGCCACAGGCGACTCTGAGCCAGCCCGAGGTCCGAGTACGAACCGCCAGCCGCGCGGATGTAGCCCCCCGAGGACGCGACGTCGCCGGTTTGGACCAAGGGCCACGGGCCCCCGAGGAGGGCGGGGTCGTTCCTCGGCCTGTGCTTCGACACGCCACGGTCGAGAGTCCCGAGCTCGGCCAGGGGAGCCGTGTCCCACCCGCGGGGGTTATTGACTGGGTCGCCGAACATGTCGATGAAGATGGCTTGGGTGAGGGTGTGGAGCTTGGCGAGGGATTCGCGGCGCTTGGCTCGGAGCGCGTCGGCCGCGTCCAGCACCGCTGCGATGCGCCGCTGCTCCTCCATCGGCCGCATCGGAATCGGTGTCTCCGCGACGACGGCACGGTTGACACCTTGAATTGTTGCGCCCTGAGCCCGATCCTCGAAGCGGCGGGCCTGGAGCTGCAGGCACCGAACCAGGTAGTTGCGGTCCAGCCTTGCGGGGTCGTGGCGAAGGGCCGTGATGTCCTGGTTGATCGCCAGTGGCATCCCGGCGATGCCTACCTTGCCAACGCTTGTTCGCGTGACGAGTAGCACAGTGCCGGCTTCGACCACGTTTGTCGCGCTGTCCTTGACGGCCTCGCGAGTGATGTGGGAGCGCGCGGACGTGACGGTCGCACCGGTGACTGAGATGTCGGCTCCCGTGATCCATGGGATGTCGCCTAGGTAGTACTCAGGCCTCTTCTTGCTTGGCGTGCCGCCGGTGACCAAGTCCGCGACTTCGCTCAGTGCCGACGTGGGGGCGCTCACGACAGCATCGCCTTGAGGTCGTCGAGGCCCTTCTGGATGTCTTCTTCAAGGGCGATGAGTTCGTCGAGAATCTCGGCGGGTTCGGGGTACTCGATCTCGTTGTAGACGATCTCCTTGTAGCGGTTGATGGACAGGTCGTAGTCGTTGGCGGCGATGTCGGCCTTGGGGACGTAGAAGGACTGGGCGGTGCGTTCGCGGTCGCGTTCGGTGTCGGCGCGGGCGTTCCACCGGGCGAGCGCGTCGGGGAGGTTGTTCTTGGCGTGCTCGCCATCGGTCAGTTGAGCGTGGACGCTGAGCTTGTCGGCGGGCAGGAGCGGGGTGCGCTTGTCGTCGAGGCTGCGGCCGTCGGCTTGCAGGTCATAGAACCAGACATGGTCGGTGCCCCCGCTGTTGGTCTTGGTGAACAGCAGGATGGCGGTGGACACCCCGGCGTAGGGCTTGAATACGCCCGAGGGCAGCGACACGATCGCATCGAGCTTCTGGTCCTCGACGAGCATCTTGCGCAGGGCCTTGTGGGCGTTGGAGGAGCCGAACAGCACACCGTCGGGGACGATGACGGCAGCGCGGCCGCCGGGTTTGAGCAGCCGGAGGAACAGTGCGAGGAAGAGCAGTTCGGTCTTCTTGGTTTTGACCACGTGGAGCAGGTCCTTGGCGGTGGATTCGTAGTCGAGCGACCCTGCGAACGGGGGGTTGGCCAGTACCAGCGAGTAGGCCTCGATGTCGCCGGCGTGGTCCTGGGCGAGCGAGTCGCGGTACTCGATGGCTGGGTTGTCGACGCCGTGCAGCTGCATGTTCATCGAGCCGATGCGCAGCATGGTGTTGTCGAAGTCGTAGCCGTGGAACATCCGCTCGTGGAAGTGTCTTGAGCTATCCGGGTTGATGAGCGCCGACGGGTGGTGGTCGCGGATGTGTTCGCCGGCGGCGACGAGGAACCCGCAGGTGCCGGACGCGGGGTCGCAGATGGTGTCGTCAGGGGTGGGGGCGGTCATGGCGACCATGAGCTGGATGATGTGCCGCGGGGTGCGGAACTGGCCGTTCTGTCCCGCGGTGGCGATCTTGGAGAGCATGTATTCGTAGACGTCGCCCTTGGTGTCGCGGTTGTCCATCGGGATGTCGTCGATCCCGTCGACCGCCTTGGCCAGCAGCCCCGGTGTGGGGATGGTGAACCGGGCGCCCTTCATGTGCTTGCCGTGGGTGGAGTTGGCGGCGCGGGCCTGCATGAACGGGAAGACGTACTTGTCGACGACCTCATACATGTCGGCGGGGGCGAGGTTCTTGAACCGTGACCAGCGCAGGTCGTCGTAGGGCCGCGGCTTGGTGGCGTCATCGGGCCGGAACTCACCGTCCAGGAAGATCGGGTTCTCGACCGGTTGGCCCGTGCGGTTGGCCTTGCGTTCCGCCCGGAGCTGAGCCTCGTCCAGGCCTTTGATGAACAGCAGGTAGGTCAGCTGTTCCATGACCTCGAGCGGGTTGGAGATGCCACCCGACCAGAAGTCGTTCCAGACCGCGTCGATCTTGGTCTTGAGCTGGCCCGTGATCATCGACGACACCCTTCCGTGCACAGACCGCCGGGCCATGCGCCACGTAACCCAGCGCCGAGGATAGACGTCGGCACGTTGCTACCCGCGGCCAAACACGGATGTCGCCCAGTCAATGCCGCGCCAAGGGACGCGGCGACCGCACGAGACCCCATAGCATTGGCAGCGGCCGTCGCGGGCACATGCGGCTACTTGGTGCTCGGCTGGCGCTTGCTGGGCCGATGATCTCTGCGGGGGCGAGGTGGCGTGAACTTCCTCTTCGACACGAACGTGCTCATCGCGCTTGAGCCAACGTCTCCTGACCATGTCGAAGCAGGCACGGAGCGATCCGCCCGGCTTGTCGCCCGGTTGAACGAAACCGGGCACCGGATCCTGCTGCATTCTGTGGGGCTCGGTGAGCTCCAGAGGGACCCGGACGACGCCCGTCGGCGGACGCGCGTCGTACTGATCCGGAAATACGGCGTCTTGCCGGCACCTCCGAGCGTGCCAGCGAGCATGCGTGCCACGCTTGGGCCACCGACAGACAGCCACTCGGCGGTCGACGACGAGATTCTCGCGGCGATCGTGGGATCTGCCGCTCACCATCTCGTCACCGAGGACCGAGGGCTGCACCGCAAGGCCCGAACGCTCGGTGTCGGCGAGCGCGTTCTGACGGTCAACGAAGCACTCGAGCTACTCGATCGTCTCCACCCGGGGCCCCCGGAGCCCCCACCGGCGGTCGAGTCGTGTCTCGCGCACGAACTGGACTTCCACGATCCCATCTTCGACAGTTTCCGGGATGACTACGGCCAGGCCGACTTCAACGACTGGTTCGCGCGCGCGCAGCGAGAACACCGGCCTGCCTGGATCATTCACCGTCACGGCGAAGTGGCCGCGGTCAGCCTCGTCAAGGACGAGCGTTCCGGTAGTGACCTGCGGTTCAGCGAACCAACGTTGAAGGTCTCCAGCTTCAAGGTGTCCGACCGGCACTCTGGGCACAGGTTCGGAGAGCTACTCCTTCGGGCAGTGTTCGAGTACGCCGCTGCTCAGTCGTATGAGCACCTGTACCTGTCCGTGTTCGACCGTCACGAGGCGCTGATTGCACTGCTGATGGAGTTCGGCTTTTCGATCGTGTCTGAGCGACGGAGCGCCCACGGCGAGTTGTACATGCACAAGCCGTTGTCGCCGGCAGTTGACCCTGACAGCAACGCTGCGGACCTGTCTGCGCTGGAACACCACCGCCGCTACGGACCGCCGGCGCTGCCGCCCAACCCGCCGGCGACCTACCTCGTACCGATCCAGGAGCGCTACCGGCAGATGTTGTTTCCTGACGCCGGCACGCAGCGCCAACTCGCTCTGGATCGCCAGCGCCCATACGCAAACGCGATCCGCAAGGCGTACCTGTGCCATGCGCCGATCCGGCGCCTTGACGTCGGTGCGATCGTGGCCTTCTACGAATCCGCACCTACGCAGGCAGTCGGTGTGATCGGGGTCGTGGAGGCGACGCTGCGGTCATCCGACCCGGGACAGATCGTCGGATTCGTATCCAACCGAACGGTCTATCCACTGGACGAGGTCGAAACCATGTGCCGCCACGCGGAGGTGCTGGCGATCGTCTTTCGGCTTGACCGCGTGCTTACGCGACCTGTGCCGCTTGAGGCCCTAGGTGAGCTGTGCTTTTCGGGTCGGTTGCTTGGGACGGTGGTGCTCGTCTGCGATTCTCGCGGGGACGGCTGCGAGAGGCGGGCAGGTGACGTTGGGACTGGCGGATCGGCAAGGGGT